>Ga0194129_10002814_pt1 | contig 25260 bp, 17 predicted proteins | sample TA2KigCa35mmetaG_FD_150862 | JGI IMG/M metagenome (GOLD analysis project Ga0194129, IMG submission 150862) | Freshwater microbial communities from Lake Tanganyika, Tanzania - TA2015038 Kigoma Deep Cast 35m | ecosystem: Environmental > Aquatic > Freshwater > Lake | place: Tanzania: Lake...
ATTTAATACCGTGTTTTTTCGCATAAGCCTTTACATGTTCTATCCATTTACTTGACTTTTTACCACCAGAAACACCAGAACCTATTTTTCTATCAACTTCGGGGTTTATTTTTGACATAAGACCTATAATATCATTTGAGTCTTCCATATCTTCTATTGGTTCCATTCCACGCCCTTGAAGATGTGCTATTTTTTGAGCCAGTCTTTCATTCATTTTAGTTTTTCGTCCATGTCCTGTAAGATATGGTTGATTAACATTAGAGCGTTTCCTTTGTAGCATTAATGCTTCACTATTTCCACCTTTATAAAGTTGAATTGCTCCGCTTTTCTTTCTTGTATCACTTGCTTTACCCATACCACTGAAAATATCACCCATAGCGTCAGCCATAGCCATATTACCAGAATAAGATAAAGCCCCGCCAGAGTATCCTTTACCTTCTTTTTTACCTGAAACTTTACCATATACATCTGCAACTTTACCAGCAGTATCAATAACGGGAGTTATAGCAGGTATAGCAGTATCAGTAATCCAACTCCAAGCGTCGCTAAATCCTTTACTTAGATCACTCCAAAAATCCCCGCCAGACATACCAAGACCCATTATAAAAGGTTGTAAGTCATTAATTTCATTCATATCAACTTTACCACCAGACATACCAAGACCTAAAAGAAGAGGAGCAAAAGAAAGAAGAGAAGACCAATCAAAATCTCCACCGCTATAACCCTTGCCGTGTAAATTTTTTAACTGTCTTTTTAAAAGCATATCAGCATATTTTTTACCCATTAGTCTTTTTCCGCCACTTTCACCAGCCCCGCCAGAATAACCAAGACCTTTCATTTTATTTTTTAAAATCATATCTGCTATTACTTGTTTAACCATTCCAATCTTTTCTTTTTTTGATACAGTTGAAGGTTTCCTACCGCCTAAAAACATTGTAGCCTGTAATTCAGGATTTCTAATAATAGCATGGTCTGTATCGCTTATTTCATCTCCACCTGAATATCCATTGCCAGTAATACCGAGTGGTGGGGCGGGACCACTTTGCGACATATCTTGACCTATTTGTCTAAGTCCGTCAAAAAATCCTCCAAAATCATCTCCACCTGACATTCCAGCATTTGTAGGAATATTAAAAGGAGGTATTCCGTCATTAGCAATAGCCCCACCACTATAACCAGAACCATAAACATAACCTTCATAAGGGGCATTTACTGACATATCCCCGCCACTTTCACCTAATCCTACAAGAGGTAGAAGAGGGGCAACTTTTCCAGCAGTATCAATAATAGGGTTCCATACACTCATAAAACCATCCGCAAAGTCGCTCCAAAAATCACCACCAGACATACCACCGCCGTGTAAAGGTTTTATTAAAGATTGTTGATAATCATTTCTTATATTCGCTATATCTAATCGTCGTTGGTGATTAGCCAGAGCCTGATTGTAAGCATTCTTATAACTCGCCATATTATATAATAGTATTAGATAAAAAAATTTCTTATATTAAATTTTTTACATTGTGAAATTCTTATTATATTTATTATTTTTGTTTTTTACATTGTAATTAAAATATTATAATAAGAATTATAATATTTTAAAAAATATTGTAGTTTTTTCAATCATATAAAAAGTTGTTAGGGGAGAAACAAACTAAAAACCCCATATAATCCTAAATATATTTACATAGCCAGATGTTTTTTCATACGACCACCAGAAGCACCAGCACCACCAGAAGCACCAGCCCCGCCACTGTATCCTTCACCCATTATTAAATCTTTAACTTTTTCAGCCCGACCAGCCCAAGGACTAATAGAAGCACAGAGAGATTTAAATGAATCTTCCCAAGAACCACCAACAAGACGAGCAACAGCAGATTTAGATACAGAAGGTTGAGAAGATACAGATAAAACATCTGCTCTTGATAAAATAGCGGTATAAGTTTGAGAGGTTCCCCTTTCAACAGTAAATACACCGCTATTCATAGTGATAAGCACAATTTCATAAGCACCCGCTGGAATAGGCTGTCTAACACCAGCAGTATTAAATACATTATTTTCAATGTCTAATTTAAATTGAAGTTGAAAGGCACCAATTGAACCAGCACTATATACATCGTCAAGTTCTACATGGCGTCCCATTTCAAGAGCAAGAACAGAGCCACAAGTAGAAATTTCTTTATAACCATTAGCAGGAGCAGTTTGACTACCAACAGGAGTTCTACCGCTAAATTCAGCCCATGTAAGATTACTACCACTTTCAACGGACATACGCCACAAGTCCCACTGAGTAGCCCCGCTAAGGAGCCCCGCTTTATTATTAAAGTTAATATAAATCTTTTTAATTGGTAAGAAACTATCACTATCAAAACTTGTTTGTGAGCCTATAACTTTACGGACACATATAATAAGTTTATCAGGAACACTATTAAGTTGAATAGATTGAAAATTTACACCAGTTAATTCTGCTTTTGCTACTCCTGCTTCAAGTGGAAATTCAGGGCAAGGTGTAATATATCTTGGATATTCAGCAAAAGGAACAACATTACGAGAACTTACAAGATCACTTGGTTGTCTTGTGTAAAACTCCATAAATAATATTGCTTTATCAACAGAAGTAAGAGAAACAGGGGCATTTCCACCGTCAAATAAAGCACTATTAGCAAGACGAACTGCTTTATTAGCATTACCTAAATTAAAAACGAAGTTAAGAGTTTGAACTCCATATAAACCTTGATTATTGCTTTTAGGATCACACCAGATAAAAGGGGACAACATAAGGGGTTCAGTAGTTGTAAATTTAATCACTATATTTCTTTCGTCATTTACACCTTCTTGTCTTGGAGCATTACCAGAAACACTGATAATTTTAAATGCTCCACGGGGCTGAAAATCTTGGTCGTTAGATACATTGTTAAACGCTGCAAGGGGATTATTGTTAGTTCCTAATGCTTCGTCATAATTTAAATAACTATCATACATATTAGGACAAGCATTATTATATCGGGCAAGTTCTCTGCGGTCATTAAAACGGAGCAATTGGAACATTACATCTTTCATATTTTGTGATACTGTGTTATTATTAATAGTAGCCTGAACTGTATTACAACAAGACTGAAAAGGAAAAGGACCTAATGCGGAAGAATAACCATAATTAAATAATACTGAACCAAGAGGAGCAGATGCAGCAAATTTTGCGTTAATTGTAAGTGTCATTCCAACTTCTACCATAACTCTACGAGAAAATACAGTGCTTTCACTTGGTAATTGGATATTCCATGTGATTGAAGATGTAGATTTAGAAATTGCTTCATATTGTGAAGGTGTGATATTTTGCGCCCCTTTAAAAACGGCATAACGGACTTTATCGGTTGTATTGAGGACATCGTCCTGAACCAAAACTTTCTCAAAATCGCTTGAAGACATTGTTATATATAATACATAGATAAAAAAATTTAAAAGATTATATATTTTATTTATAATCTTTTAAAATAAATTCTTTTATATTATTCTAATCCCTGATTCTTTCTTCTAAACATTATCTTTAAAGAACAATTACAATTATTTTGTAAATAGAAATCGTGATAAATTCCATAAATGTCTTTCCATTGAACTGAAATTTGAACTGCTGAAATTGGAGCATTTCCATTTAAATCAATTATTCTATACTCTGCGGTTGGTAAATAAAGAACAGAGGGGAAATATTCATCTCCTCTTGAAACATTAACCACTAAATCGGTTATTTCATTACTTAAATTATCATTTTGTCCTGAACTATTAACTAAAACTTCTTTACTAAGTCGTGGAACTCCTATTAGTTGTGGAAGAACAGGAATAAGTGAAGTATTAAAAACTAATGATTGAATAGGGCATAATGTTGCTCCTGTGCTATATGGTTGTTCCATTCTTAATATATCATATGGAGGAAAACCTGTTCCTGTTCCTGTTGCTTCAAAATTACTATTATATTTACTAAAATTTTGAACTAAATAGTTTGCTTTATCTGCGTCAATCCCTACAACTGCTGTATTTAAATAGTTAGAAATTAAAATAGTTTCAAATGAACTAAATAATATTTGTAATTGATTATCTAAATATAAAAATAATTTGGCATTACCTGTGCTTAATGGTTCTTGTTTCCATGAAAAAGGCGTTATATTAGGAAAACATAATGTAGCCTTATTAGTGTCATTATCCCATAATATATATGGTTTATTAGTTGCTGTTATATCTGCTGGAAGTGGTGTATATGGAACTTGATTAATAACAGTAAATAGTAAATCATAACAATCACTTAATGCTTTATTAACCATACTAATAAAATACTGAAAACTATTTAACCAATAATAATTACCCGTGGCTTTGGGTAGATCTAATGGAAAAGTTGGAGGTATTGGCGTTCCTCCTACACCTGTTTGTGTAAAAGATTGAGGAATAAAAATAACTCTTTTTTTTTGATATACAGCTGGATTTACTCCGTCGTCATATTTCATACTAACAAAATAAATAGTTTCATTAGGAAAATCAAGTGAAGCAAGAGTTTGGTCTAAATTTATTTGTGGAATCATTATAGGCATTGAACCTGCTGTATCTAAACTAAACCTAACAATTGATAAAAAATAATCACTTGGATTATCTAAAATTGGGGAACTTCTAACTTCTGTAAATGTTAATCTATTTGTTTCAGGTGTAAAATTTGAGTTAGTAGCAGGATTAAATGTATTTACAACATCTAAATCATAATAAATCTGTGTTGGCGCTGAATAAGACATATTGATATATATATAGAGTAGATATTAAAATTTATATTATAAATTATTTCAATTTAATTCTATATTATTTTAGATTTTTACATTTTATATATAAAATCTTGTTTATTACTGTAATAATCTTAATATATATTGATTAATACAGTAAAAATAAATTTATTTTTACTATAATAATATAAATAAAATAGATTATTACATGGAAATAATCTAAAAATATGTAATAATCTAATAGAAAATAGATTAATCATTTTTATTTAATATAGATATACTAAATAAAATTGTTATAAAATAAATTTAACCAGATGTAATATTTACTTTTGTTTGTTGAGATGTGATTACTACATAATCGGCTGTTCCTGCATATGTATCATCCACCGCAACTGCTGTAAAACCTGTTCCTGCTGTAATTGTGGTATTAAATCCTTTATTGGCTCCTGCTGTGGCTGTTTTACAAGAAATTAAAACAGTATCTAAGGCTGTAATAGTGCTAATTGGAACAGTGCATGTTCCTGCTGCATTGAATGTAAGAACACCTGATTGTTTAACTGCTGAGGCGTTTAATGAATAAGAACTTGAAGAACTAACTGACATTTTATATAATACACATAGAAAAAAAATTATACTTTATAATTAAATTTCTATATATTTTCTAAATATCTTAGATCATGGAATAAAAAGAACCCCTGCGTTAGTTCCCCCTATCGCAATCCAACTTTGTAAATCTTGACTTGCTACGAAACTTTGAGAACTATAACTATTACAAGTAGCAGAAGTATTCCCAGTTAAATCATTTGTTATTCTAAACTTTACAGGTGGATTAAGAGTAAATGTTGATACTGCTGGTGGTGGTGGATAAGAAATGCCCGTGATTGTAATATCTCCTACTGGGGTGGTGTTAATATAATTCCAAAATTGGTCTCCACCTGAGAGGACAGCTTGGTGGAAAAAATAATAAGTTGTTCCTGCTTGTAATTCAGGGGTTAATGGTAAATTACTAAAACCTGTATAGTTGTATGTATTAGTGTTTGAAACAGGCACTATATTACTTACTGAAAGAGCATTTTGTCCCTGAGCGTCGCTCGTTAAAGCAACACTTGTATTAATAGGAGCACCAAATTCTCCGTTGCCTTGGGCTTTTATATTTGCTACAATATTTGTTATAGTGATATTTATAGCGGGCGTATATGCGAAAATGAGAATACCACCCGTTGGTGTTTGAACTCCTGCTCCTCCTACATTATAAATCTGTGAAGCACTATCATTAAAAACTTGGTCTGTTGTTATGATACAAGTATCATTTGGTGAAACAGGTGCTGTGATTATAAGAGGTGTAGTATCATTACTATTCCTAAATATAGTTGCGGAAGAACCAGAACCTGACGCTTTCCATTCTAAACCTGACGCCGTTGCTGAATTAGCGGTCAGGACATAATCATTTGCTCCAACAGGTAAAATCACACCTGCTACTGGATTGCCTCCTGCTTGTGCTCCTGCTCCTACTACCAAATCACCTTTTGCTGTAAAATCAATAGCGATATTACTAGCATTTCCTACTGCGTATTCAGTAAGCGGTGCTAGTGCTGTGATCGTGCCAGAACCTCCTGCGTTAATCCATGCTGGAATACCAGCATTTATTCCCAAAATTTGACCCGCATTTCCTATATTTAATAAACTATCTGTGAATGCTGGTGCTGCTCCTGCGTAGAGTAATTGTCCCTCTTGTGTAAAATTAATACCTCCTGCTGGTAGTTGTATATATTCAAGACCTAATGGTTCTGCTGTATTACAAGAAAGAACAAACCCATTAGTTCCTACTGGAAATGCTGTTTCTGTTCCTGCTGCGTCTGCTGTGATTAGTTGCCCTTTTTGTAATGGAATACTGCCTCCCTGTGGTATTAAATTGTCATAAATTTTACCTGTTAAGTTGTCTATAATACTTGACACTGACATTTCTATTTATATATTAAATATAGATAAAAATTTTATAAATATATATTTTTTATGGATTTAGTAAAGCGATTTTATATGTAGCCCCGTTAAGGCTGATTACGAGATGTTTTTAAATCCTGAATCTTACCGCCATAAAACCAGTTGCTCCTGATTGAGCGGAACCAGTTGAAATAGCACCTGCCCCACCAGAACCAGTATTTGCAGAAGGGGCAGAAGGGACTGAACCAGTATTTCCGCCAGCACATCCACCTACACCGAAAATTGTAGAAGCACCAGTAAATGTAGTAGTAATCCCAGCACCGCCTCCACCTTGATTTGTTGCGGAAGGAGGAGTAGTTGAAGTTCTTTGAGAACCATTACCACCAGCACCACCGCCTCCTCCGTTATTTCCCGACCCGTTTGAACTACCACCAGCACTACCATAAATACCGATAGAAGAAACTGCAGGATTACCACCATACCCACCTCTATAAGACGCTCCACCAGAATTATACCCCTTTGTTCCGCCAGCCCAAGATGACCCACCATTAACACCGCCTAATGCTTCATATTTTAGTGTTCCTGCCGAACCTACGGGTTGTAAGTTAAATCCGCTTGATCCGCCAAAGAAAATACCCCCTGCGACTGATTCTTGACCGCCCAAACCGACATTCACATCGTAAGTCCCCACAGGTAAATACAAGGTTTCTACTATGACTTGACCTGCTCCGCCACCGCCACCACCTTCTCCATTGTAGCCCGCACCCGAGCCACCGCCACCGCCACCACCAACCATGAGTATATCAAAAAGTCCTGCGACTGATATTGTGAAAGTTCTTGTGCCTGCCGTTGCCGTCCAAGCGAGAAGAGTGTATTGGTTTGTATCTGTAATTGTTTGGGAAGTCCCCCCGACTTGTGTAGCTATTCCGTATCCGTTCATACCTGTTGCTGTTATATATATAGGGTAGAGAAAAAATTTTATTTCTATATTAGATATTTTAAATCCTATTTGTCTTACTAAACTTAAATCCTGTCCTGCGGGTTGTGTTCCAGTAATTTCACCTGCGACTGAACTTACAAAAACAGGAGAACCAATATCTGCGGAAGCGACAGCAATAGGTATATTTCCTGTATTAGAAGCAATCCACATACCATTAGTGCTACTATTTGTCCCGACTGCGAATGCGATTAATTTTCCAGATGAGTTTGTATTACTTGCTAAAACCCAGTCGCCCGTAGTATCTAAATAGTAAAGTTTCAAAGGCGTTGTAGGAGTAGCGTTTCCAAAATAGACTATATTGTTAAATACATTAGCAGGAGTAGGTGCAGAACCCCAACTTGGAGAAGAACCTGACCCATTACTTAAAAGCACTTCTCCTGCTGTTCCACTACCGCCATTTATCGTCCATTCACCAGTATCATTAATTATTAATCTATCAGTATTAAATGTTTTTAACACAACATTACCAGTTCCTATTGCTTCTATATCTATATCATTATTATTCTGTGATTGAATAAGAGGACAATTACTAATCGTTTTTCCATTTGCGTCTATACTTCCTGTTGGATTCAATAATAGATTAGTAGTAGAAGTAATTTCAGCACATTTCAATAATGTATTATCATTTAAATCTATATCAGTTGCTCCTGCTGAATTACCAGCGAGTAATGTATTAGCGAGATCTTCTGTTGTTGGTGTTGGTATTGTAGTCCATAAAGTAAGCCCGCCTGCTCCTGCTGATAATACTTGTCCCGAAGTTCCCGTTGAAGAGACACTATCAGTTATTGATTGCGACCCCATATTGAGTGTTGAACTAAGCGGTGATTGAAGTTTTACAATAGGATTAGCAGAAGTTCCAACAACATTTATATTATCTCCTGCTGTGATTGTTGCGATTGGTCCGCTTTCTCCACCCCACCTCATACCGAGTGGTTGTGTGCTGTCTAATATCAATACTGAACCATTAGGCGGAACGACAGCAGGGGCAACGGGAACAGCAAACTCTTCTGTATTTGTTCCATTTCCTACAAGAAAAGATGCTTTGGTAGTAGCACCGAGTATTTGTAGTGTATCTCCTGCTTCTCCTATTTGGAGTGATAAATTATTTCCTTGATAAACTTTTCCAGTTTCTATTTCTATACAACCAACTTTATCAAAATCAGTAGCGTCTTGTGGAAGTCCTGTTGAAGGATTTAAAGCCGAGTTGCCTACTGAAAGAACATTACCGAGGTTTTGTCCTGCGTGTGGATGATTCCAAGGAATAAGGTCAGGATAAATCTTATTGTAATAATTAGGGTCGTTTGAATCACTATCAATAATACCTGAAACAGACATTTCTATTTATATATTTAAAGTAGAAAATAATTTATCTAAATCTAATTATATTATAATATGAATACTACAATTCCCGATAAGGCGATTTTGAAACAAATGGCGGATGCCTCATATCAAAATAATTATAGTGATAATATAGACGGCTTTAATCTTGTAAAACAAACTGATACATTAAAGTTTTTTCAATCTACATATCAACCTTTAATAGTTGTTGCTGTTAGAGGAACCGCAGATTTTCAAGACTTTCAAGCATGGGTTCCAAGTGCTATTAATAATATACAAAATACAGAAAGATATAAAATAGATACTATTGAATTATTAAATTTTCAACAAGAATATCCACCAAATGCTTATACATATTATGCCGTAGGTCATAGTCTTGCTGGTGCCATAATTGACAGTTGGTTAAAATTAGGATATATTACACAAGCCCGAACTTATAATCCCGCTGTATCATATACAGATTTAAATAATGAAAATATTAATAATTACAGAGTTTATAGCGACGGCGATCCATTGTATAATATTATGGGGCGATTTGTAAAAGGTAATAAAGAAGTAAGAAATTATACAGTTCCTAATGTTAGATGGTGGAATGTAAAAGATAGAATCTTAAAACAACATACATTACAAAATCCTATATTTAAAGGTGGAAATTTACTTTTACAATCTCTTGCAAGAAGACCTATTTTTTAGTGGAGGAAAATATTTTTAGTGGGGGAAAAAACCTAAATTCCCTATAAGAACCCCCTATTTTTGAATTTTACATAATTTAGGTTTTTTGCCTCACTAAAAATTTATTTCCCTCACTAAAATTTATAAAAATATATAAATAATATTTAATTATTATATTTTCACTTAAAAATTTATTTCTATATATAATTATATAACATGTCAAATACAATAACTACAAAAAAAATATATGTTTATTCACCTGAAAAGATTAGAGAATATAATAAAAGAATGTATGATAAAAACAAGGAAAAAGAACGGTTTGAATGCCCTATCTGTTATGGAGTTTTTACATATTATAATAAGAGCCACCATAATAACAGTGAATTACATAAAAGAGCCATTAAACATTTAGAAGAGAAGAAAATAGAAAAAATGAACCCGCCTACATTAGATACTCAAATATCTAAGAAAGATTTAGAAGAAGAAATTTTAAAAAACATATAGAAATATTTAGGACAAAATTTTTATAAAAAATAGTATAGATTATTTTTTATTTAATAAAAAAATACTTAAAGAAAAATTAATATCTCATATTATAATATAATAGTCATGACAAGTTTTTTGGCAATCAAGGGTAAAACAACAAATATCTCTAATGAGACCAAACACGAGCAGATCACAGCGGAAAATCTCAATAAATCTAATTGTTATTATGAGATAGTAAGAGAAAATCACCCCCAAAGGTGTTTTATTGATTTAGATGGTAAATTTGAAGGCAATGGAAGCGATTTTATAATGTTAAATAAAGAAATTGAAATAGCATTATTATCATATGAACCATTAGCAGGAGTTAGGACATCTTCAATGTATGAAGCGAGAAGTTATAGATGGAACCACGAGAAAAAGATAAATGAACTTTGGAAAGTTGAGAATAAATTATCTTTTATAATTACATATAAGAAAATGACAGCAGATGTATTAACAATGAAAAATTGGATTATTAATGACGAATTACCAAGATTAACAAAATTATTACAGGGTATAATCCCTATTTCTACAAAAGCAACAGTGAATGAATTAAATGTAGATACTGGCGTATATTCTCACCATAAAGTAAGATGTCCTAATGCTTGGAAAGAACAAGAACAAAAAGAAAGAATAAGTAGAATATTAAAAGGAACAATTGAAGAGAATTTAATTCAAAATATTAATAATTGTGAAATGATAGAAACTGTTAAACAAGTAGAACAAACTGAAAAACCTAAACCTAAAAAAAATCAAGTTATTGAAATTGAAGATAATGAAGAAAAACAACCAATGACAATTTCCCCGATCATTAAACAATTATGTGAAAATTTACCAATTGAAAAATGGACTGATTATAATGAATGGTTAAAAATTCTTTTTATTTGGAAAAATGAGAATTGGAATTATGAAGATTTTGATACATTATCCAAACTATTTGGAGGTAATAAATATGATAAAAATTATAATAAAATTCTTTGGGAAAAAACAATAAAAAGAAAAGGTTTATCACAGGCTACATTGTGGTTATGGTTAAAATCAAGCAATAAACAATTATTTAAATCATTACAACCAAAAAGAGAAGATTTTTATAATATGGCTATTGAAAATAACAGTGATTTAGACCTTGCCGAATTATTTTATAATTTACAACCTACAAGATATATTTTTTCGCAATTTTATGGCTGGTATGAATACAATGAAAATAATATTTTAGTTAATACAGGCGATAAACAACCCGCAAGTCTTAAAAATATAGTTAGTTTTTCATTGAGTGAATGTTTCAACGAACAAAGAAAACTTTTAGATATTAATGATAAGAATTTTGAAAAAAGAAATATTGCTATACAAAAACTTATTAATAAAGTTAAAAACTCAAAACAATGTAAGAGTATTATTGATTTTTTACCATATTTATACATTAATGATAAAATTGATAAATTAATAGATAGTAATAAAAATATTATTGCTTTTGATAATTGTTTATATGATATTACAAAAAATGAAGTTAGACCAATTGAGCCTACTGATTATATAACAATGACATGTGGTTATGATTATATACATAAATCTAATCCACAAATTAGAAAAGAATTAAATGAACTTTTTGAAAGTATTTTTCCAGATGTAGAAACAAGAGAATATTATAAATTAACAACTGCTTTATCATTCTTCTTTAATTGTTATAATAATTTTTATGTCTTAACAGGTTCAGGCAGGAACGGCAAGGGAGTGCTTGATACAATTATTAGAAAAGCATTAGGAAAATATCATTATTCAGCAAATTCAAGTTTTTTGACATCTAAAATGGAAGCAGGAACACCCAATCCTACATTATCTAATTGTAAAGGTGTTCGTTATTTATCAGTAAGTGAGCCAGACAATGGAGCCGAAAACTGTATGTTAAATGTTGAATTTGTTAAAAAAAACACAGGAAAAGACCCTATAACAACAAGAGGACTTTATAAAAATGAGACTGTATTTGAAAATCATTTTACTATTTTTTTACAATGTAATAATAAACCAACATTAAACAAAATAGATAAAGCGATTGTAGAACGCTTAAAATGTATTCCATTTACTGAAAGGTTTATTTCTAATCCTGATCCAACCGATCCACACCAACATTACGGAGATAATAAACTAAAAGATAAAATACAAGAACAAAAATATATTAATGAATTTATGGTTTATATGTTAGAAATTGCTTATGCTAATAAAGATATAAAAAATGAAAATATGAAATTAAGTGATTTATGTAAAGAAAGCCTTAGTGAATATGTAGATGAAAATAATGAATTTAAATTTTGGTTTAATACTAACTATAAAAAACTTGTTATTCCTTCTAATTTTAAATCATTATCAAAAGAAGAAAGAGAAAAATACATTATTAGAACTAAAACCTCAACAATTCTGGCTGAATTTAATAGTGATAAACCAAAGAACGAACAATTAACGGCTAAAAAATTGAAAAATGCTATGATATTTAATGATATTCAAATAGAAATTTATAATGGTTCAAGTGTCATTAAAGGATATGAAAAGGTAGAAGCAGAAGAAGAAAAGATTATTGACGATTTAGATAAATAAAAAACATTTAGATTTTTTACATAAATAATTTTATTATACGATTAAATAATAAAATTATTTTCTCATTATTATATATAGACTAATTAAAAATGTCAAAAAAAATAATTATTGAAAATGATTATCAATTTGGTAGAAAGAAAGAAGGCGAGATATTAGATAAAATGAATTCATATTTTAAAGATAATATAACTCAAACTAATCAAAGATTTGATACAAAGGATTATTTAGGGGAAAAATATAAATATGAATTAAAAAGCAGAAGGAATGAATATAGAGCATTTCCAACTACAATAATTCCAACAGATAAAATTAAAGAAGGTAAAAATTATGTATTCCTTTTTAATTTTACAGATGGTTTATATTATATTCATTATGACGAAGATGTATTTAAAACATTTAAAACTGATACATTTAAAAGAAGAGATGGAGGACAAAATAACCCAAATAAAATATATTGGTATATTCCAATAGAAAAATTAAAAAAGATTATTTAAAGAAATAATATAAAACATATAAATTTTTTTCTAAATATATTTATATATAGAAAATGTCAAATTTTGAAAGTGAATTAGAAAGTAAATTTACAGAGAAAAACATTTCCCCAAGTTCCATTAAACTTTACATGAATAATTTAAGGAAACTTAACGACGGTGCAGAAATTACAAGTTTTAAATTTCTTGAAAAACCCGAAATTATTTTAAATAAAATTAAAGATTATGCTTTAACTACACAAAGAAATTTTTTAATCTCTATTGTTAGTGCTTTAAATACAGATAATAACCCAAAAATTAAAAAACTTTATGGTAAATATTATGATTTAATGTTAAATATAAATACAAAAGTAAAAGAAATAGACCATAGCAATGTTGAATTACCAGAATGGAAAATAATAATTGAAAAACTTGAAGGATTACAAAAAGAAGTAGATAAATTTAAAGATAATAAAACTATTTCTCCGCCAGAATATGAAACATTATTAAAATATGTTGTTTTATCATTATACACATTACAAGCACCACGAAGAAACAGCGATTATTTAAATATGTATATTGTTGAAAAATATGTTCCACAATTAAGCAATGAAAAAAATTATTTATCACGATCAACGGCAGAATTTATATTTAATACTTATAAAACAAGTAAAGTTTATAAACAACAAATAGAAAAAGTAAATCCTGATACAGTTGAAGTATTAAGAACTTATTTAAAATTTCACCCATTATTAAAAAATGGTAAAATTCCTAAGGGACAAGAAGAAGTAAAATTTTTAGTTTATAAAGATGCAGAACCTTTAAATCAAATGAATTCAATTACAAGAATTTTAAATAGTAGTTTAGGTAAAGGTATAGCGTCAAGTAAATTAAGACATATTTATTTAACAAGTAAATATGGAGATGTTGTTAAAGAACAAGAAAAAGACGCCAAAGCCATGGGACATTCAACAGCCCAACAAAAAGATTATATTTATGCTTAATGTAATAATATGTTTTTTATAATAATTTTTAATATATTATATTTCTTTTCTAAATATAATATATATAATATGCCTTATGATATTAGAGAATTTGAAGATGGATTTAAAGTATGTAAGGAAAATACTAAAAAATGTTTTAGTAAAGACACCTTACCATATGAAAAAGCCTATAAACAGCGTCAAGCCATTGGAATAAGCGGAGGAAGTATGATAATTAAAGCCCCTAAATATGGTAAAATAGAAATTGGAATACCTAATATGTATTATAAAGATAAACTTGTAGATTCATTAACAAAGTTAAAAGCATTAACAACGAGACAAAAACAAAAAAGTATTATTTTAGAAGAAACAAATAATAAAGATATTGTTATTGAAGATGACGGGGAAGAATTAAAAGATGGTATTAAATTTCATACTTTAAAAATTAAAGTTCCCAAAAGTTTAATTAAAATTAAAGAACTAAAAAGTGGAGATAAAGAGGTTGAAGTTCCTACATTAACTAATAAGTCTAAAAATTTGACAATGAGAAATAAAATTAGATCTATTAAATTTAAAACTATTGAAGGTAATAAAGTTAAAATTTTAGATAATGGCGATAATGTGGAAATACAAGTCCCAACGCAAGAACCAGAAAAAGAATTAGATAAAGAAGAGTTAGACAGAGAATTAAAAAAATTAGCACTTGAAAAATTAGATAGTTTTAAAGATAGTAAAGACCATAATACAAAAAATCTTTTCAAGCCATATTTTAATGCCGTTAAAAAATTTAAAGAACAAGGAAAAAATCCAGATGAACTTTTAAAAATTGTTAAAATTACGCCTTATGGGGTAAAGTATAATAATCTTTTATATGAAGGAGTAGAAGAAAGCGAATATGGAGTAAGTGAATTTCAAGGTTATTTTGGAATAATTAATACATATAACGCTTATTTAGATTTAGTAGATGATTTATCTAAAAATAAATTTAGAGTAATTAATACTTATAAAGAAGTAGAACACGCAAGAAGTTTAAATCCTAAATCTATAAAATTAATATTAAGACAGTATAAAAATGATTTAGATAATACAGATTATGGAGAAATAGCAAAAGAATGGTGGGATAAAGTTAAAACAGAAGCAGAACCCCCCAAAAAAACTAAGTCTATTTTAAAGGGTGGAAATCAAGAAGAAACACAAGATATTTTAGAGTTTGATACAAGATATGCTAAACAACCAGTAGCAACATTAAAACAAGTTTTAACAGATTATGCTAATGAAAAAAATATAAATATTGAAAAAATAAATAAAATGAAAAAACAAGAATTAATTGATAAATTAAGAGAATTAAAATTTAATCCTCAAAATTTACCTGCTATACAGCCAAGAGTAGAAAATGTTTTAAAGAGATATTCAACAAAGGCTTTTACAGATGAAGAACAGAAAAAATTTGAAGAAGAAGGATATAAAATAATAAATCCTTTAAAAGCAAAATCTCCTTATCTAAATCCTAAAACAGGAAAACAAGAAACAACAGAATTACAAAAACACCAAGAAAAATTTATTACAAAATGGATTTTATCAAATTTTACAGGTGCTATTGTATTTCATGGTGTAGGAACAGGTAAAACAATAACTGCCGTTGTAGCATCTCATTATTATTTATCAGTGTATCCAAAAAATAAAGTAGTTATTGTTAGTCCTCCCGCTTTATTGTATAATTCAATAACAGCCATGATCCAATACGGTTTAAATATTCGTGATAAAAGATATAGTTTTTATACATATGATAAATTTATAAAAGTAGCGGATAAAATAGTAGATGATAATACGCTTATAATTGTAGATGAAGCCCATATTTTAAGAAGTTATATATCTGTTTCTGTTATTGAAGATAGAAAAGGTCAAGATATTGAAGTTGTATCACAAGGAAAACGGGCTTATTTTATATTGAAAGCCATTAAAAACTGTCATAAGTCATTATTACTAACAGGGACACCATTTGTAAATATTCTATATGACATTGAAAACTTGATTAGTATGGTTGATAAGAAAAATCCATTAACACAAAATGATTTCGCCCAGATTACTACAAGCATAGATGGAATAGGTAATGATTATTTCAAATACAAAATAAGCCATTATGAAAATCCCGCAGGATCGGAGTTTTTCCCTCGTGTAAATAATGAATTAGTGCCTTTATATTTAGAAGAAGATGACGAAGAATATAGAAATATAGAACAAGGAAAAAATCCATTTTATGTTTATACTCGTCAATTATCGGAGCAAATAGATGGTTTAAAAGTAGATTGGGTTATGAATTTATTAAATAAAGATAGAACTAAAAAGACAATTTTATATACAACTTTTATTGACGCTTCCGCCAAAATGTATATTAATGCTATGAGAAAAGCAGGGATTCAATATTCTGTTATTTCAGGTAAAGAAAATAAACAACAAAAAGAAGAGGCAAGAGTAGCATATAATAAAAATGAGGTTCAAGTTTTATTAATTTCAAAAGCAGGAACAGAAGGGGTTGATACACAAGGAACGACAAATATGGTAATATTAGAAAGTCAATTTAATGAAGCCTTAACAAATCAAGCAATAGCAAGAGCGGTTCGTTTTAAATCTCATTATCATTTACCAAAAGCAGAACAATATGTAAATGTATATAGGCTTTTAGTGGCTAAGCCTCATGATAAAGAATTAATAAATGAAATAAATAAATCATTAAAAGGTCAAGGAAAAGAACTTGATTATACAGAAATTATGCTTAAAATTAGAAAAGCAGACGCAGAAGCAAAAGCATTAGGAGCAGATTTATTAGATGAAGATGGAAATTTAGATAAAAGAAAAGCCCGAAAACTTCCTCCCGCTTTAAAAGAAAAAGCCTTCAAAGGGTTAAAATTTAATCGTTATGAAGTAGATAATGCTTTAAATGATATTTTTAAAGATTTACCAGCAGTAGATGTAAGATTATTAATTATGAGTCTTGCTAAACAACAAGTAATAAATGATTTTATAAATGTATTAGATAAAAATGTTCCTTCTATTGAAGATTATAGCAGTCCATTAGAGGAAAAAGTAAATCAAGCCATTAAAAAAGGAATAAAACCAGAAGAAATTTTAAAAATTCAAAGTGAAGAATTACAAAAACAAAAGAATGTATTGATTAAAAATTTAGATGATCCTAAAACTAAATTAAATCAAAAGTTAAAAAAAGTTGAAGAAATAGCACAAAAACAAAAAGAGAAAGCGTCAAAAGTAAAACGATTTCAAGAATTTTTTACACCTGATACAATTGTAAAAGAAATGATAAGTAAATCTAAAAGATTACAAAGAAGTTTTAAAAAATTAAATGTTTTAGAACCAACAGCGGGAAGCGGAAATATTGTAAAAGGAGTTTTAAAAAAATTTAGTAATTGTCATATTGACATGGTAGAAATTCAAGATGATAATAGGGCAATATTAGAGGATTTAGTAAAAGTAGCACCTGATATATTAACACTAATGACAGAAGGGGATTTTTTAAAATTTGTTAATCCTTCTCTTTATGATTTAATTATCATGAACCCGCCTTATCATTTGTATAAAAAATTAAATCCTAATTTAGATCGTGATTATTATGATATGGATTTTGTGGAAAAGTCATATAAAATGCTTGAAGTTGAAGGAGAAATAATAGCATTAGTTAGAAAAGAAAATAGAGAAAAACCACAATATGCTAATTGGTTGAAGTCATTAGATAATGTTGAAATGTGGGATTTAAACGACCAGAAATGGGACGCATCTAATGAAAAAGGGGAACTTTCAAAAATTAGTAGTATTAATTTAACAATTATAAGAATTATTAGAACTAAAAAAGAAGATATTACTAAACCAGAAAGTGTTATTATGAATACCTCACCAACTGAAAAATTAGAAGCCGATATACAGCAAAAATTAGAATTACCAGTTTCACAAATTCCACAAATTGTAAATGACATTAAAAAAAATAAGAAAACTGAGGAAGCACAAGATGTTAAGGAAATTTTACAAATGGAAGTTCCACAAGTTGTAGAAAAAGCATTATACAAGAAGAACCAAAAGAAAATAACTGAATATTTAGAAGGTATTAAAAGAGGTAGTGGTTTAAGTGGTGGTGATTTTTTTGACGACGAAGATTGGACCGATATTATAGAACCCGAAAAAGATTATTTAGAAGATGATTTTAAAGGTGGAAACGCACTATTAGACGCATTCACGCCGAGAAGTATGCTACAAAATCCAGATAATAGTATATCACAAGCATTATTTAATCAGGGTCTTAGTTGGTTAGGAAATAAACTATTGGGTGGAGCAATTCCAATTAATAAAAAACTGTATGAAAAAGCAAAAGAAATTGTTTATCCACAATATAAAAAACCTTCGGCATATAGGTCAGGGGCTGTAATTAAGAAATATAAGGAATTAGGCGGAAAATTCAAAGAAGACGGAGAACGAAAATTAAAGCGTTGGTTTCGTGAGGAATGGAAAGATATAGGTAATAAAGAATATCCAGTTTTTAGACCTACTAAACGGATCACAAAAGATACACCATTAACGCCAGATGAAATAGACCCAGAAAATCTACGCCTACAAATTAAAGAAAAACAGAAAATAAAGGGAGAAAAGAACTTAAAACCATTTAAAGGTGGTGCTTTATATGCTAAGGACAAATATGCCACAGGAGAAAAAGAACTTACACAAGTTGAAAAAGCAAAGGTAAAGCGTAAATTTGGGGAAGGAAACCCCGAAGTTAAAGAAATACAACAAGAACCAATGGGAGATGACGATATAAGAAAATATTTTCCTAATGCTAAGATTTTAAAATATAGTGAATTATCAAAATATAATGACATTACACAACTATTACCAAAGCCTAAATCATTCTTCTTTTTATTGTATGAGAGACAGCCTAATGTAGGTCATTGGGTTTTAGTTTCCCGTTATATTGATAATGGAATAGATACTATTGAATTTTTCTGTTCTTATGGTTCAAAAATTGACGAGCCTTTATCATGGATTCCAATAGGTATGAGAAAAATATTAGGGGAAGATAAACCATATTTAAGTATGCTATTAGATAAATCACCATTTAGAGTAATATATAATCCCGTTCAATTTCAAGCCAAGCGATCTAAAATTTCAACTTGTGGAGCATATAATGTTTTACGAGCAAGTGAATTGAAAAAACATGATACAACATTAGAAGAATTTAATGAAATGTTAGAAGAGGTAAAAAAAGCAACAGGTTTAACTTATGACGAAATAGTATCAAATCTTATTACAATTAGATAAAATTATTATCTCATATAAATATATATAATGCCACGCCCTCGTCCTCCTGTAAAAACTGTTATTGATTTAGGTAAAAAGTTATTACCTGTCATATGTCCTCGTCCTAATGTTTCTTTATCTTTACCACCTAAGATTTCTTTTTATTGTAATTAAATAATTTTTAGTGGAGGAAATATTTTTTAGTGAGGGTAAAAACCTAAATTCCCTATAAGAACCTCTATTTTTCATTTTTTACCTAATTTAGGTTTTTTGCCTCACTAAAATTTATTTGCCTCACTAAAAATAAAGATTATAAAAAATATATATTATATATATTATATATATTCTATTATATACCAGAATGGATTAAATGGTGGAATGAAACCAGAGAGAAAGAAGAAGAAGACAAAACGCTTCCATTTGGAATTTCATAATTACCAATTTATTTTTAAAGCCAGATTATTTTTTGATTTTGGATCATTTTTCCAATTTCCTTTTATTTGTGAATGAGATTTTTGAAAAACATTTCTTTTTTGTTCTGCATATCCTTTTTCAACTTGTCCCCTACTTTCTAATATACTCCAAATGATAAAATCACCATATCCAACTCTTCCAAAATTAACACCGTCATAGTTTAATTTATAGATTTTATTTTTAGAAATTGTTAATAATTCAGGATTATAACCCGCTTTTTTAGCCCTATCTTTTGCTATTGTTAAGTATTGAGACACAGGTATTTTTAATTCTTTCAGTTGTTTGATAAACATTTTATATATTATATATATATATAAAATGATTAAAGAAATTCATTATAATAATGATTTAGAATTACTATTAAAAGAACAAGCAGAACAAGCAGAATCTTACAGTATTTTACATAATCTATCATATGAGAAATACCAATTTAGAAGTAATATAATAAATATTCCCGTCATTATCTTATCAAGTGTAATAGGTCTATTAACAGGTATGAATATACAAAATGACGATATGTTTATTATACTTTCAACAGGTTCTATATTTGTATCTGTTATTAAGTCTATTGATTCTTATTTTCAATTACAAAAGAGAGCAGAGGGACATAGAATCTGTGGCTTAACTTTTTCTCAAATATCAAAAAAAATACAGATAGAATTATCACTTCAAAGAGACCAAAGACAAAATCCCAAAGATATGCTTTCATTAATTAAAACAGATTTAAAAAATTTATTTGATATTAGCCCTATTATTGATACTGATATAATTGATAAGTATAATAATATGTATAAAAATGAATCTAATGTTAGTAAGCCACCAATAACTAATGGCTTAACTCATGTAAAAATTAATGTTCCTATTGAAGAAAATAAAATAAAAGAGGAAGTAGTAAAAGATGTATTAAAAGGTGGGAATGGTGAATTTTACCAAATGGAACCACAAAAACAATATGGCATGGGGTGGAAATTTCCAAAAGACGAAGAAGAAGGCATAGAAATGTAATTTATTCTTCATCTCCTACAAACCATAAATTTCTTTCAGTCATAGCAATTTGTGGATAATTTTTAAAAATACAACACCAGCGGGATTTCATACCTTTTATAACTTGTATATCTTCTTTTGTTAATCCTACATAATCAGTTAATAAATAATTAATACCTCTAACTGATCCAGAATGTGGAAAATAAACTATTGCGTGGGCTTCATTTAAAACCCTTCTTGTTTCATTTTTAGCAGTAGGTAAATGATTAGTATTTATACATGAAGTTTTAGTATGTCTTCCAGTTTCTAAAATACTGTTTAATATTTTATAAACCGCTTCCCTTAACTTCTTATCCCCTATTACATCTATATCGTCAAAAATTACCAAACTATTTTTAAAATCGTCAATTGTTAAAGGGTCTTCTATTAAATTTTTATCTACTTTGATTCTTTTAATATTTAATTTATCTAATGTTTCATCTTCTTTTAATGCTGAAAAAACATAAATCTCATTATTTTTATAAGTTTTTTTATACTCTTTTATATAACCAGCAGTAAAAGTAGTTTTACCTGAACCTGAGGCTCCCGTTATATAAATAATATCACGCTCTTTATTATAATCAGGTATAATTTGAAACTTGCTTTCTTGTGGTAATCTAATAATAGGAAAAGTATTTTTATTTACTTCTCCTTTTTGTGCTACGCTTATTATTGTTCCATTTAATTTTCCATCTATAATTTTACATAGTGGTCTTCCTTCTTTAACCAAATTAAACTCATTCATATGATATATAATTAGATTAGATTATTTTTATAGTAAAACAGATTTATGAGATTTTAACCATTCTTTTGTTTGATTAGTAATTAATTTATCAGTTTCTTTTATTGCTATATCAATTTGTTTCTCAGTTGTTAATGGTAAATCTATATCATTACTAATATCTTGTAAATTTACTTTAACTTTTTTATCTATATCATTACCACTAACTCCATTTTCAAGAATTAATTTTATAGCCTTTAAATTACTACTTATTGTATATGCTAAACCAGCGGGAGAATTAAATAAACTACTTATTTCAACCATTTTTTCTTTATTTCCTCTCAATCTATAAATAGAAAAAGCCCTTTTTAATGCTTTATAAATATTACCTTCTCCTTTATAATAATCATAATCTGCTTTTATTGCTTTTATTAAATCTTCTTTTGGTGGCATATCACTGAATGAATAAATAATAGATAATTCTGTTAATTTTTGAGTTTCTCTAATAAAAACTACAAAATCAAATTTAATATAATCTAACTTTTTAATGGCTTTTTCAAATTTAACACAATCAATATCAGGTTTAAAAAACTTTTCTTTACTACCATCTTTATTTTGTATTTTCAATTCAATAAACCATATGTCATTTAATCTTTTTAAATTAGAAAGTATTTTTTTAATCTCTTGACATGATTTTTTAGGTGTTATATTACGATTATTTACAGGAGAAAATAAATCATAATCGCTAAAATATTTTTGGGCTTTAAATGAAGATGTCCCTAATTGAACGATAGGAGAACCATTAAATTTTAAAGCATTAACCCATTCTCTTATACTATTATCAATACCTTTTTTTGTTTCTGCAATATCCATATTATATAATATATATAATATAGAAATTTATTTATTATTAATTTTTATACTTTACATTTTTCATCTTACCAGTTAAAACCTTATAATTTTCATTATTCTTTCTTATATGATCGGCTTGTTCGTCCAAATCAACGGGCTTTTCTAATTCTGCATAATGTCCTTGTTCTATTGGTAATATTTCATTAAAATAATCTCTATCATCTTCATTATCAAAAGAAGCATTATAAGGAAGGAATTTACCATATTTTTCATTTTCAATTGAAGGAGCAAATGGATTAGGCATTCCCCCTATCATTCTTTTAAATGGTGTATCTTCTTCATTCATAACCTCTCCATAACCTGCATAATTCCATTCTTTATTTGTCATTCCTCCTCTCATACAACAAGTAGAGCAACCACCACTCATAACAATACCTTTTTTTAATGCTTCTGCTTTTGGTTCAAATTCCATAAGAGGTTTAAGCATTGAAGCCCGTTGAATAATTCCTTGTTTATTTTCATGCTTACCCTTACCCCACATATTAGGCTCACTATCTCGTTCTCGTCTCAATTTTTCAATAAACATTTTAATTTGGTTTTCATTTCCTTTAAGTTGTGGTAGTAATTCTAATATAGTATCTAAATCACCATCTCGTGCTTGTCGTCTTGCCATATTTTCAAAATCTAAAATATGATTCATTACTAAATTATTATTTCGTTCTTTTCCAAGACCCCATAATGTATCTTGTTGTCCTTTTAAAGTATCATCTTGTCTTATTTTTGCCTCATTATCCGCATATTTTATTCTATATTCTTTTATAGCAGTTATAAGGTCTCTATAAAATTGTATCCGTTCTCCAACATTTGGAAAAATCGTATTTAAATCTTTGGTTGTTTGTTGTGCCTGAGTATTTATAATACTATCTATATCAGTATCATCTTTTGCTCTATAAATTCCTTGTTTTTGATTTTCTAATTGTTTTATTTTTGCCATAGTATCTCTAACAACTGCTCTTAAATTTCCTTGGTCTTGTGGGTCTAAGTTGCTATAAGGTTGTTTATTAGTTAAAATACCAAATATTTCATTCACAACTTGTGGCTCAGTTAAAATTTCAGGGTTTCCATCTCTTAAAGCAGATATTTTTGGTGCTTGTTGTGGTGCTTGTTGTGGTGAAGCGGGGGCAGGTCCCGCTTGTGGAGATACAGGAGCGGGTCCCGCTTGTCCCGCTTGGTCGGCAGTAAATTCATCTTTGGCTTTCTGCTTACTATCAATATTTTTTTGTTGCTTTATTTGATTCATTAATTGTTTAATATTTTTTACTAATTGTTTTTCTTGTTCTGTTGTTATTGGTTCATAATTTTGTTTTGAAAAATTATAGGCTTCTCTTGCTTCTTTTTCGTCATATAAATATCTTTTTTTCTTCATTACAAAAGCATTCATAATCTCTCTTATTTGGTCTGGATTATTTGGATCTAATACAGGTAATGGTTGTAATGGTTGTAATGGTGGAGAAGCGGGAGGTTGTAATGGTTGTAATGGTGGAGAAGCGGGTAATGGTTGTAGTTGTTGTTGTTCTTGTTGAGGAATAATAATAGGAGCAGGAGCCATAGGATTAGTTTGAAAAATACTTCTTACATTATTATCTTTAATATATTCGCTTACATCTTCTTTTACTATTGGTCTAAAAATTAAATTTTGAATAAATTGTGCCATAGTATTAAAAGTTGAATAACAACCTATACATTGGTCTCTTGCTGTTTCATAAATTTTTCTTTCACTTGTATTTTCTTGTGGTGTATTCGCATTTGAAGGCGGAGGTAAAGAAGCAAAAAAAGCAGGATATAAACCAGCAGTATCATTTAATAATTGAGTTAGAGGATTAAAAGAAGAATTAAACATTTGTGCTTTAAAAGCGTCGTCGCTTATTATATCATTAGCATAAGTTTTTATATATAACATTAACTCATTATATGTGCTTACAATTTCTCCTTTTTGAAAAAAACTACTTGCTACTTGGCTTTCTTTTGTAGTTCCTCTTAACTTTTGAATACTTACACCTTTTGTAAAATAATTTCTTAATATTTTATCTAATTCTCCTTTATTTCCTAAAAGTTGAGATAGTTTAATAATATAAACATTAATTTTAAAACCAACTCCTATATCTCGTCCTGTATTAGGCATAACGCTTTGATTATATAAGTTCGCTTGTTTTAATGAATTATCATAAACAATTTGATTATATTTTCTATCTTCATTATTCAATCTTGCTCTTTCTGTGGCATGATTTACTTTACTTACAGAAACAGGATCACGAATATTTGCTTTTCGTCCATTTAATAATGCTTGTAATCTATCCATTTATATATATTAATTAGATAATAAAATTTTAATTAATATAATTGTTAAAAATACTTAAAAAATTAACCCCTATATGTTGATTTGGCTTGTTTTAATGCTTCACCGTATTTAATACCGTGTTTTTTCGCATAAGCCTTTACATGTTCTATCCATTTACTTGACTTTTTACCACCAGAAACACCAGAACCTATTTTTCTATCAACTTCGGGGTTTATTTTTGACATAAGACCTACAATATCATTCGAGTCTTCCATATCTTCT
>Ga0194129_10002816_pt1 | contig 25250 bp, 10 predicted proteins | sample TA2KigCa35mmetaG_FD_150862 | JGI IMG/M metagenome (GOLD analysis project Ga0194129, IMG submission 150862) | Freshwater microbial communities from Lake Tanganyika, Tanzania - TA2015038 Kigoma Deep Cast 35m | ecosystem: Environmental > Aquatic > Freshwater > Lake | place: Tanzania: Lake...
CGTCGGCGGAGCCCGGTGAGCTTTTCTCCCCCGCACTCGAGGTCGGCTCCCTGTCGGAGATCACCGGCCTGGCATTCTCGCAGCTCGACGTCAATCTCTGGCATCCGACCGAACGTCGTGGTGATACCGCACGCGACACCGTCCAGGCACTCGATCCCGGCCACGGCATCAACGACGTATCCGACAACTCACGCAGGCCGACTGACGTGACAAGAGACGTCAGCGTCGTCGATGCTCTCGGCCAGACCTTGGAGAGCCGCTCGCACTCAGAGTCCGAAGGTGGCGTCTCGATGTATTTCGGCCTCGAGCGCCATCAGTCCAGTGGCATCCCGGCGTACCTGCGGACCGGTGGCAGGAACGCGCAGCACGGCGCCGATCCGACCTGGCACGAGGACCTGACCGCCAATCCCTCGATCGGCGACAACTACAACCTGCCGGGCGGTGCGTACGGCAGCCTGATCACCAATCCCTTCAGTCTCGCCGGCTACGTCTACACGGACAAGCCGACGCTCTACTTCAACTACTGGCTCGATACCGAGGGGGTAGGCAGCAAGACCAGCTTCATGCGGGACAGCGCCCGCGTCCTGATCTCCGTGGATCAGGGCGCCACGTGGGAACTCTTGGCGACGAACAACTCGACCCGCTCCGCCTCCGGAACTGCCGACGCCGAGCTGCCGACCGTGATCTCCGCGTCGTCGGCCGTCGGCTCGTTCGCCAACCAGCACGTGCAGGAGCTGTTCGAGGCCCCTGCCGTGACGGATCCGATCGATCCGCTTCGGAACCATTGGCGGCAGGCCCGCGTCGACCTCGGGAAGTGGGCTGGCAATGCGGACATTCGCCTCCGCTTCGACTTCCACACGGCCGGCGAGTTCGATCCGGATCAAGTCGACGCCGCCGGCAATCTCATCAACACGATCTCCGGGAGGGCCAACGAGACCGGCAACTTCAACAACATCGAGCGCGGCCAGAAGAACGAGTTCGAGGGCTTCTACGTCGACGACATCGCGGTGGGCTTCGCCGAGCGGGGTGAGATGGTGACCGCGGCGGTGGCCGACTCCACGGGCATGTTCGCGGTGGCCACACCGCCGGGCGGCACACCCCAGGCCCTGCAGGGGCCGTATCAGCTGGAGATCCGCCGGGGCACCGACTACTCGCTTCCCACCGGCACCAAGGCGGCGGGAAACCCCTCGGCCGACATGCAGGTCTTCCGGACTCTGGACACCAACCAGCGGCTGATACCCGGCGCCTACACGTCCACCGGCGAGCTTCGCGGCGACTCGAATCAGCCCCGCGAGCAGGGCCAGTTCGTCATCGACGGAAACATCATCACCAGCGCGGCCACCTATGGGATCAGCATCGACGCCGGCACCCGCGACGCCGTGAGCAACACGCCTCATCCGGGAGTCGCCCGCAACCTCCCCACGCTCAACAGCACCCGGCTCGTGCCCGGTGCGTTCGTCGTCAACAACGTCGTGTCGTCCAGTGGCGTCGCGGGCATCCGCTTCAGCGGTGATTCGGGAGGCGATCCGGCAGCCGTCGTTCCCTTCGGACGGATCGTCAACAACACGATCTACGGCGGCACCACGCCACGCGGGATCGGCGTCGAGGTGACCGACAGCGCCGGCCCCACGCTGATGAACAACCTGTTCGCCAATCTCGTGTCGGGCGTGACGGTGGATGCGTCCTCGCAGCGGGATGCCGCCGGCAACGAGCGGACCGTGGTCACCCGCTCCGGGTTCTCGGGCGTCACGACGCCCGTCAGCGGCGTCACCGACCGGTTCCGCGTGACGCTGTCTGCCAGCCCCTTCGTCAACGCGGCGGCCGGCAACTTCTATCCCGTCGCGGGCACGCCGGCGATCGACACGTCGCTCGACGCGCTTCAGGATCGCAACGAGTTCGTGGTCGTCAACTCGGCGATCGGCGTGCCCCCGGCGCCGATCCTCGCTCCCGAAAAGGATCTCTACGGCCAGGTCCGCTGGTACGACCCCGACCAGGCTCCCGGCGCACCCGGTCTGGGTGCGAACACCTTCAAGGATCTCGGTGCCATCGACCGGGTCGATCTCTCGCAGAGTCCACCCTATCTCGCGATCCTCGAGCCCCGCGACGGCGGCGTCGACGACGTCAGCGGTGTCGCCGACGTGGTAGAGATCAGGGGATCGGGCAGCCGCAACCGCCGCTTCTTCTCCTTCCAGGTGGTCGACCAGGGTGCCGGCATCAATCCGGCGACGGTCGTCGCATCGGCCTTCACGCTGACCCGCAACGGCACGCCGCTGGTCTCGGGGCGAGACTACGTCTTCCGATTCGTGGAATCGGCCGACCGCGTGGTCTTCGAGGCGGCCAGCGTGTTCACTCCGGGCATCTATCGGATCGTGGCCGCCGGCACCATCGTCGATCGGGCCGGCAATCCGCTGCGGCCCAACAACGTCGAGACCGGCACGACCGAGTTCGAGATCCGGCTGCTCGACGTGCCCTACGCGCCGGCGTGGCCCACGCCGATGTCGCCCCCGGCCCCCGTCTCACCCCTCCTGGCGGGATGGCACGACGACCGGACGATTCACCTCGGCTGGAATCCCGCGTTCACGGTGCTGCCCAACCTGCCGATCACCAGCTACGAACTGGAGGTGAGCACCGACAACTTCATCACGCCTGGCAGCGCGCTGCCGCCTCCGGTGGCCATGACGGCGACGTCGCTGACCGTGCCGAATCTGACCAACGGCACGACATACTGGTTCCGAGTCAGGGCGTCGAATGGCCTCGGCGCGGGCCCCTGGTCCGACGTGATCGGTCCGATCGTGCCCCAGCCCAAGCCGGTGATCGCGCTGGCCTTCGACACCGGCTCGAGCGCCGCCGATGGCATCTCGCGGAATGGCCTGGTGAACGTGAACCGCTTGTCCGTCGGTGCCCAGTGGCAGTACCGCTTCGCCGGAGGAGCATGGACACCCGGAAGCGGCACGTCGTTCGCCCTGCCGGATGGCACGTATCCGGCCGGTGACGTGCAGGTGCGGCAAATCGTGGCCGGCTTCCCGAGCGTGCCCGCGACCAGTTCCGGGCAATGGCTCATCGACTCGGTGATTCCACAAGCACCGGTGATCACGAGCGTCACCGACAACGAGTCGCCAGTGATGGGCACAATCGCCAACGGCGGGTCAACCGACGACACCACGCCCACGTTCAACGGCACCGTTACGGCGGGCAGCAGCCTGAGCGTTTCCATCAACGGCGGCACGCACAACGGCATCACCTGGCCATACACGCCCTCACCGCTCGCGTACGGTCCCCACACGTTCTCCTTCGTCGCCACCGATGCCGCCGGTAACGAGAGCGTCGCTGCCATGTTCACCCTCACCGTCATCCCGAAGGCCTCCGTGATCACGAGCGTATGGGACGACAAGGAGCCTGTGGTCGGCGAAATCCCCAACGGGGGAACCACCAACGATGCCAGGCCCACCTTCAAGGGCACCGTCGAGCCAGGGATGAGGCTCTTCGTCCGGAGAAATGGCGGCGACGAGAACGAACGACCCGTCAACCCGGACGGCACCTGGTCTTGGACGCGGGGCAACGATCTCGATCTCTTGGGTGAAACCCACACATTCTCATTCGTCGCCAAAGACCCAAGCGGCACCTGGAGTTCCGCGGTCACCACGTTCACCCTCACGGTCGACACCCGTCCACCGCAGCCCGTAATCACGAGCGTCATCGACGACGCGTCGCCCGTGACCGGCTCGATTCCCAACGGCGGGACCACCAATGACCAGACGCCGACCTTCAACGGAACCGTCGAGACGAACGCCGGCACCACCCTCACTGTCTCGATAAACGGCGGCAAAACTGAGCCGGTGCCAGTTTCCAACGGCACCTGGACATACACGCCATCCGTGCTCGGGCCCGGAACCCACACATTCTCCTTCGACGCCACCGATGCCGCCGGCAACGTCGGCACCGCCACGTTCACCCTCAAGGTCGATACCGAGACGCCGGCCGTCACGTCGGCCGTGACGGCGAGTTCTCCAAGCGGCACCTACGGCATCGGCCAGACCGTCGACATCCAGGTCACCTTCAGCAAAGAGGTAACCGTCACGGGGGCCCCGGCACTGCAGTTGAATACGACGCCGTCGCGGACGGCCACCTACGTTTCCGGAAGCGGAACGAACGTGCTCACCTTCCGCTATGCGATCCAGATCAGCGACCGGACGACGCGGCTCGATTACGCTTCGTCGTCGGCGCTGATTCTCAACGGAGGCTCCATCGTGAGTGCCGCTGGCCTTCCCGCCACGCTGGCGCTGCCCGCCCCAGGCGGGTTCCTCGGCAAGACCATCGTCGTCGACGCCATCATCAGGGCAAACGTCACCGGACTCGGACAGTGGCCGGCCACGCCAGATTTCACTGGTCTGATCAGCACGTTCCAGCTCCAGTTCAACACGACGGTTACGGGCTTCACGGTCGGTTCGTTCAAGCTGCAGCGACTGGCGGATCCGGCCGATCCGACGTCCGGCCGCGACGTTTCGCTGGCGGGCGTCAGCATCTCGGGGAGCGGCACGAACTGGACGATCACCCTGCCGTCCAGCACCAACCCGACTTCGCTCAAGGGCCGCTACAAACTCGTGATCGGTGGCGTAGACTCGGGGATCCAATCGAATGGAACCGCGATGGACGTCCCGTCGGAGTGGTACTTTGACCGCATCTGAACCACGGCATTTTTCCCGAGGAATGGCCCGCTCATCGCGACACGAAAGGTGGGCACGAGGAGCCGCGAGCATGGCGCGACTGCGGATCGCGGCGGTTCATTGGCGTGCCGTGATGCTCGCGGTTGCAGCGGGATTGTCGGCTTGCCGAGCCGGCGCCGACTGGACCGATTCCTTTCCCAACGGCTCGCCGCAGCAGTTCTGGCTGACCGACGCGTCTCCAGGAATCTTGCTGACGTCCGCGACCTTCTTCTCGACGGGGACAGCATCGGGTGGGATCACCCTCCAAGGATTCGCTTTGGCTGGCCCCAACGTGGCGTATGGACTCGTGCCGACGGACTCGTTCGTGGGCACCGGCGTGGTGGTGCGTTCGCTGGTGAATCCGACCGCCGTCGCGCTCGCGGGCCCCGAAGCAGGCGTCGTGGCCCAGGTCGATACCGGAGCAGGGACGGGCTACATGGCCACGATCGAAGTCTCCGCGACGGGAGCGCAGAGCACACTGCGCATCGCGGAACTCTCGTCGACGGTGACCGTCAGTGGGAGCGCCCGCGTGCTCACTTTTTCGCAGACGAACAGCTACATCGTCGAACTCGAGACTCTCGGACCCCTGCTGCTGGCGCGGGCCTACGATCCGACTTCGATGGCGATCGTCTCCCAGGCCTCCTCCTTCGATTCCACGCCGGCCGTCCAGGGATTCGCCGGGGTCGGCGTGTGGACGACGAGTCCCACCGGCACCTCCGTCGGCGGAAACTGGGGAACCACGTCGGCGGCAACCCCGCTCCCCTCACTCGTGTGGACTCCGGGCGGCACCATCCCCTCGGGTTCGTTCGCCACCGGTACGTGGGCCGGCACATGGACCACTGGATCCAGCAACTGGTTCGCCACCACGGGCACGGCCACCCGCTGGGACCCGAGCCGCGTTGCCGTATTCGGTGGTCGATCGGTCACCGGTACGACTGCGGGTGGCACCGTGACCGTCAGCGGCTCGGCGGGTGTCGGCGTCTCGACCGGCATGCGGTTCACCGTCGACGGCTACCGAATCCTCTCCGGCAGCCAGGCGGCCATCAGTCTCTCCGGTTCGACGGCACCGTTCATCGACGTGGTTCAAGGTTCACGGGCGACGATCGCGGCGCCCCTGGCCGGATCGGCTGGCTTCCGCAAAACCGGCGCTGGCACGCTGGTGCTCCGCGGAAGCAACTTCTACACCGGGCCCACCATGATCGCCGGGGGGACGGTCGTTCTCGGCACGAGTGCCTCGATCGCGTCGTCTCCGTTGATCCGGGTCGATTCAGGAGCCGCGATCGACCTCACCCAGAAGGCTGGCGGATATCTCGTGCCGTCGGGTCAGACGCTTGCCGGCACTGGCACGATTGCGGCGGGCACTCTCAACGTCGGCAGTGGCGCGACGCTCTCGCCCGGATCGAGCCCCGGCACCCTCACGCTCTCCGGCAGTGTCACGTTCGGCTCGGGGGGCAACTACAACTGGCAAATGCTGTCGGCTACCGGGTCGGCCGGGACGCCATCGACCTGGGATCTGGTGAGCATCGTCGGGCCGCTCTCGATTGCGGCCACGTCGGCCGATCCCTTCAGGATCAATCTCTGGACGCTGTCGGGCACTGGTCCCGACGTCAGCGGCCCCGCGGCGAATTTCGTCTCCGGGAGCAACTACACCTGGAAGATCGCGACGGCGACCGGGGGCATCTCGGGCTTTGCGGCCAATAAATTCCTGATCAACACGTCCGCGACCAACGGCACCGGCGGCTTCGCCAACCCGTTCGGATCCGGCATTTTTTCGGTGGCGCAGAGCGGCGGTGACCTGAATCTCGTGTTCACCGCCGGCGCGTCGCTGATCACGATCAACGTGCCCAGCGGCACCCAGACCCAGACGCAGGCTGGCTACCCGACGCTTTCGGGTTCGATCCCGGTCCTGAAAACCGGCGGCGGCACGCTCGTGCTCGACAAGGCGAACACGCTTTCGGGTTCGACCACTGTGCAGGGGGGCGTGCTGCGGCTCTCCAACGCCTCGGCCCTCGCCTCGAGTACCCTCGCGGTTTTGGCCGGTGGCACGGCGCAGGTGGCGCCTTACGTCGTCGCGGGAGTCGGTGGGCTCAATCTTTCCGGCACCGGCCTGGTCGACGTCACCAACGGCGGGATGACCGTGGCCGGCGGCCTGTCGGCCTCGACACTCGTCGCCAAACTGATCGCAGGCCGCAACGGCGGCACCTGGGATGGAACGAACGGCATCACCTCGAGCGTCACGGCCGCAGAGGTGGCCAACTTCGAGACGCGGGCGGTGGGTTGGCTCGACAACGGCGACGGCTCCATGACCGTCGCCTACGCCGCCCAAGGCGACACGAATCTCGACTGGTTCGTCGACATCCTCGACGTCTCCAACTTCGTGTCATCCGGGAAGTTTGGCACGGGGCAGTCGGCGACCTGGACGGAGGGCGATTTCAACTACGACGGCGTGGTCGACATCCAGGACGTGGCCGACTTCTCTGCCACGGGCCTGTACGGCAAGCCGAGCTACAACGCCGTACCGAGCATCGCGGCGGTGCCGGAGCCCACGTGCGTCGGGCTGGTGATCGCCGGTGGCCTTGCGGCATTGCCCCTCCTGAGACAGAAAAGGCCCGGTCGGTAGACCGCAGGCAGGGGAACAACCGTCTTTGATCCCCAGCCGGGGAACCGCCCGCACCTGCCGGTCGTGACCACTTTGCCAGCGATGGACGCTGCAACTGGACGCGCAGCGCGGCGGGGCAGGCTGCGAAGCCTCGGCAACCCCGGGAGACCCTGCGGGCTGCCCGCAAGAACGATGCATTACCCCGGACCGGAACGTCCCGAAGACCGGTGACGGCTGCTTGATCCTATAACCGATGAACGTCGCAGAATCGGTATCCGCGGCAAGGGGGATGATGAAGATGGGACGTGTCGTGCGGGTGGCTCCGGGGATGCGAGGTCTGGCCGTTTTTCTGGTTCTGCCCCTCGGCCGGATTCTGGCGGCGGGCTGGGATGACGGCTTGGTTCTCGGGGACTCACATCCGCCGGTCGTTGCCGAGGCGGTCCGTGCGGATGCTCCGGCTGCGGACTCGGTGGAAATCGTCCCTTTTCAGGGTGTGTCGGACGGAGCCGAGCCGTGGCGTCGCCCCGAGGCTCCCAACTGTGAGCCGCCACTCCCGCAAGGCGAGCCGTATGGCTCTGCCGAGTGCGGCACGGCCTGCTGCGACGCCGCCTGGACGTTTCGGGCGGATGCCCTCCTCCTGTGGCGAAATGCCCCGGCGTCACGCCCGATCTACTCGACCGTGGCGCCCGGCACCGAGCAGCTCGGCCGGACGGCGCTCAACGCGAACGATTTGAACAGTGACGTGCTCGGCGCCCCGCGGCTGTCGCTGCTGCGTACGAACTGCGCGGGTCACACCTTCGAGACCACCTACCTGTACGCGGGCAACTTCTACTCTGAACGGTCGCTGCCCTTCTCGCCGAACGGCTACGCCACCTCTCCCCCTGGCATCTACGGCAACACCTGGGGCCCTGATTCGGACACGAGCCTCGACTCCGCCACGGCAAAGCTCCTCGGTCAACTGCAAAGCCTGGAGTTCAACCTGCGACGTTGCCTCTGGGCCGACACCTGCCAGTTTCTGATCGGCGCTCGCTGGCTGCAGTGGAACGAGAGCCTCCAGATGCGCGACTTCTTCTCCTACACCGAGGACACCACCGCCATCACCGGCGATGACTCCTACGAGACGCGTTGCTTCAACAATCTCTGGGGCGGCCAAATTGGTCTCGATACGCTGCTGCTGGGCCGCCCGGGAACGACTCGCATCGAGGGCTTGGTGAAGGCCGGGGCCTACTACAATGCCGCCGGCCAAGCCTCGAAGTTTCGATATACCCAGGACGATGGATTCACGTACAAGAACCAGGCACGCGCCGGAGAGCCGCCCGCCTGCTCGTTCGTCGGCGAACTCGGGCTGACGGCTGTCGTGCCCATTTCCTGCAACTGCGATTTTCGCTGCGGCTACTTCGGCCTCTGGCTCACCAACCTGGCCCAGCCGACGAGACAACTCTCCGGGCAGACGATCAACCAGTTCGGTTCTGTGGCCGGTCTCGACAGCTCTGGTTCCGTCATCCTGCAAGGGCTGTCGCTGGGGCTCGAGAGCCGGTGGTGACCCGGGGAACCGCGATCCCGCTGCGGCGATCAAGCCTCCAGCGGCGTGCCCCCCGGAAGAGGCTCCACGGCACTCCGCCGCGCCAACCGCCGGGAAGGCTCGTGCCAGGTCCGCAAGCCGCCGAAAAGGACCAAAATGTTGCGGTCGGGCGAACTTTGGCATCACACTGAACCCGCAGGCCGGTTTTCCCGTAATAGAAGCGACTTGGAGTCGTCTGGCCCCAACTCCCGCACCACCGGCACGTCGCGTTTGCAGATCCTTCTTCCTTCCCCAAGGACGATCAAGATGCTCCGCAGTCTGTTTCCCGCCCGTCGCCGCAGCCTGACCCATGCACAGCGGGCGCGGCAGCGCGGCGGCGAGCGGCTTCGGGTCCAGCACCTGGAGGCACGGATCGCCTTGGCGGTCGACGTCTTCCAGTATCCGGTCAGTGGGGTGACGTCCGGGAACAGCAACTACGCGGTGCTGCTGGTGGACGACGGCGGTACGGGCTACCTGAAGAAGAACGCCACCCCCTCGCCAACCTTCACCTTCGCGACGAACTCGCAGTTTCTCGACGACCCCGCGACCGTGTCCCAGGAGGCGTACACGTTCGGCGAACTCCTCCCCAACGCGGGCGTCCTGGAGACGATCTACGTCACCAGCGGCCGGCGGGAGACGTACATCGGCCCGTCCCTCGACGCCTCGTTCGTGGACAAGACCACGTCGATCATCAACTACGACCCCGTCACCGATCAGCCGATTTTCACGCTGGGAACCAGCGACGGCATCGTGCCCGGCACGTTTCTTGCCCAGCTGAGCGTGGTCGATTCTGGCGATAAGGTGGCCTCGGCGCGGCTCCTGGCGTCGAAGCCGGGAGACCGCTGGAACCTGAGCATCGAGTCGATCTCGGGCGACGGCGCCCTGCCGACCGAAGGCGACGTGGACGAGTTCACGGGCAACGTCACTCTCCGCGGCTGGGGCGAGGCGCCCAAGTCGGTCAGCATGCGGCCGCTTTCCTGGGGCGTTTACACCGGGCTGCCCGACGACACCCGGCCGCTGTCGTTCACCCTCTCCCCGGGCCAGACGGTGACGCAGCGGTTCCTGGTCGACCTCTCCCGCACGGAATCGACGATCTCCCTCAACAGCCCCGTCTTGGCGGAGCGCGGCAATTCCGGAGACCCGCGGTTCTTCTCGGGCGCGGGGGGCGTCGCCGGGCAGGTGGCCCAGGTCGTGCTCGACGCCTCGACGGTGGTGACCAACGCCAACGTCTCGTCGACGAGCCTGTTCACCATCGGGGTGCCGGTGTGGGTGAACGGCACCCGCGTGCCCGTGGACGTGATCTCGATCAACCGTCCGGTCGCCGCACCGCGGCACCAGTTGATCCTCGAGAGCACCGCGGACAATCCGGGGCAGTTCATCGTCAGCGAGCAGGGCGCGCTCGCCAACTCGCTGACGACGCCCGACACGGTCGCCACGGGGTCGCTCGACATCCAGGCGAAGCACGCCGACGTGATCCTGGCGGGCACCGTGAACGCCGTCGCGCAGACCTACCTGCTCCAGTCCCCGCTCGACCCGCGGGCCTACACCCTCTCGACGGTCGCCCCGACCTCCGGGGTACAGACCGGCCGGATCCTCGGCACCACCGTCGGCATCACGCTGGCCAACGACGCCGGCGGAGAGGTGAACGTGCGGACGGCGATCGACACGCTGCGCATGACGGCGGCCGAGACGCCGGCACAGCCCGCGTTGCCCTACGCGATCACCGTCTCCGAGGCGGACTCACTGACGGTGGATGCCGTCCCCGCCTCCCGGCGGCCGATCGCGATCAGCGCCGCCGGCACGCTGACGCTGGCCAGTTCCGTGCAGACCATCGGCGACGTCGCCTTCTCGGCCTTGAACAAGCTCGGCATCTCCGGCGCGATCTCCAGCGCGGCCGGCAGCATCGGTCTGGTGTCCGACAGCATCGTCTCCACGGCGCCGATCAACGCGGGCGGCACCAGAAACGTGTCGATCCAGTCCCGCGAGGCGGCCGGCGACATCGATCTCAACGGCCTGGTCCGTGCCGGCGGGCCCACCAAGGCTCCGGTGCGGGCGGCCACGGCGGGAAACGTGGACCTCGCGACCGGAGGCCTGCTCACGGCGGACGGCGTGGCCCTGGCCGCCGGTGACCGCGTGCTCGTGAAGAACCAGGACGACCCGTCCGCGAACGGGATCTACGTCGTTTCGGCCGGCGCGTGGTCGCGGGCAGCGGACGCCGCCGGCTCGCAAGCCTTCGCTCCCGGCTTCATGGTGGCCGTCCACGAGGGGGCCCAGCAGGGCGCCTGGACCTTCGCCAACGCGGTGATTCCGCTCCTGGGCCAGACCGGCCTGGCGTTCGTCCCCGCGTCGGCGGTGCAGGCCTACGTGCCCGCCCGGGTGGCGACCACGGCCAACGTCAACCTCGCGGCCGGCGGCCTGCTCACGGTGGACGGCGTGTTGTTGGCCGTCGGCGACCGTGTGCTCGTCATGAATCAGACGAATCCGCGGCAGAACGGCCTGTATGTCGTCGCCACCGGCGGGTGGACGCGGGCCGCCGACGCCGACACCGCAGCCGAACTCGTGGCCGGTTCCTACGTCTTCGTCGCGGAGGGTGCGACCGGCGGGCGGCGGGGCTTCGTGCTCACCGACGACGTCGTGCAGGTCGGCAACACCCCGCTGTCGTTCGTCCCGTTCGTCGTCGAGGCGAACCGCACCAACACCTATTCGCCGGCCCGCGTCCTCGCGAGCGTCGTCGCGGCCACGACCGTGCACATCGACCTCGCGGCACCCCCCCCGCAGCTCGACGGCGTCGACCTGGTCACGGGCGACCTGATCCTGGTGAAGAACCAGTTCGACTCCGTCGCCAACGGCATCTACGTCTATGCGGCCGGCGGCCTGCAGCGCTGGGCCGGGGCGGATTCGTCGAGCGAGCTCCCCCGTGGCTCGCTGGTGTTCGTCGAGCAGGGGGCCACCAACACCGGCTCGAGTTGGACGTTCGACGACTCGGTCGATCTTCTCGGGCAGACCGTGGCGGGCAAGCTCACGGTCACGGGCCTCGCGTCGACGCTCCTGCTCTCCCCTGGCATGACGGTGAACGGCCCCGGGATCCCGGCCGACACCCGGATCGACGTCGTCGTCGACGCCGCCTCCGTGCGGCTGACCAGATCGGCCCTCGTCTCGTCGTCCGTCGCGGCGCTCCGCTTCATGCAGACCTCGGCGGTCGCGGTCGGTACCACGCCGATCCTCTTCGTGCCCAGCGGCGGCGGCGCCACGATCACGGCCGGCAGGAGCATCACCAGTGCCGCGACGACGGCCCGGACGGCCCTGCTGACGGCCGGCCGCCCGACGGGCGGCACCACCGACGTGTCGGCCCTGATCGACGTCCGCTCGACCGTGGGGAGGGCGTCGGCGACCGCCCCCGGCTCCGTGAAGCTTGTCGATCAGGGAACGATCGACCTCGTGGACGTCCGCTCGCTCTCCGGCGGCGGCGTGGACGTCACGGCCCAGGGGACGATTTCGGCGCGCTTGGTCACGGCGGCCGGCACGGCCTCCGACGTATCGCTCGCGTCGGAGTACGGCGACGTCGTCGCTGCCACGGTGACCTCGACGACCGGTTCGATCCGGCTAGCCTCGGTGAACGGCCGCGTGATCGCCCGCCGGCTGGGCCTCAACGCGTCGTCGATCGTGGCCGAGGGCGGCGACGTGACCGCCGAGGCCGACGTCGGTGGAATCCGCGTGGAGGGGACCGTGCGTGCCTCCGGGACCGACGGCGACGTCACGTTCCAGAGCAACCAGGGGGGGCTGACGGTCGTGTCTCCGGCGACCATCCAGGCCACGGATCGGCTCACGGTCGTCACGCCGAACGCCATCCCGGCGCTGGCGGCCGGCACCACCGTGACCGCCGCGGCACTGGCGATCACCTCGCAGTTCGGCGCCTCTCAGTCGCCCCCAGCCGGGTTCGGCACCTACTCGACGGTCAACTTCAACCGTACCGATGCCGGGAACATCGTCTTCTCGTCGCCGGTCGCGCTGACGATCGAAGCGGCGACCACCGTCCAGGGAGACATCTCGCTCACGGCCCCGAGCATCTCGGTGACCGGCGGGATCACCGCGGGAGCCGCGCCGGCCGGCGACGGGTCCGTGACGCTCGTCGCCAGCGCCGGTGGTATCGCCCTCGGGGGTGCCGTCACCGCCCAGAGCGACCGCGTCACGCTCGATGCGAAGGCCGGCTCGATCACGCAGTCGGGCGGCACGGTCGATTCCCGGACGCTCGTCTGGCACTCGACGACCTCCCCTTTCCCAGGCCTCACCGGCAGCTTCACCCGCGTCGGCTCAAATCTCACCGGTCCGGGAAACTTGTCGCTCGGCACGGCCACTGCGCCGATCATCGTCGTCGGAGCCTCGACGGTGAATGGCACCATCTCCATCACCGGATCGAGCGTGCGGATCGTCGATACCGTCAAGACGAACGCGGGCAACGCGGTGAGCGTCACGGCAACCACCGGTGGGATCGATTTCGTCTCCGGCACGCTCGGGGCGATCGTCACCGCACCCGCCGGGGCTGTCACGCTTTCCGCCCCCTCGGGGAAGGTGACGGCGGAAAACAAGGCAACGCGGACGACGGTCCGCGGCGGTGCACTCGCCCTCCAGGCTCAGGCTGCCGACCTGAAGTGCAAGGTCGCGTCCCTGGCGTCGACGACCACGCTCGGTGGACTGACGGTATCGGCCGTGGGCGGGCTCACGCTCGCCGGAGTCGCGGCTGCCGGTCAGACCGTCTCCCTCGATGCGGCTGGCGGCGTGAGCCAGGCGACTGGCGGTATCGTCGCGACGAGCCTGGCCGTCACGAACCTCTCCGGACCGGTGACGCTGAGTTCCGCATCCAACGCCGTCTCGAGCGTCGCGATCAGCAACGGCAGCGGTAACGTGTCCCTGACCGGCACCGGTACCTTCGAGGTTGCCGGGACAGGCGTTTCCACGGGTGGCCCCTCGGCCGGTGACGGCGACGTCTCGCTGAGGTCGATCGGTGGAGACATCGTGCTCAACGCGGGTGTCGCGGCCGGCGGCGATCGAGTCACGCTGGACGCTTCGTCCGGCTCGATCACGCAGAAAGCCGGCGTCGTCGCCTCCCGTGCGCTCATCTGGTACGCAAGCACACCTGCATCGCTGACGGGCACGTTCAACGAGGTGGGTGCCAACCTCACCGCTCCGGGTAATCTCTCGCTTGCCGTGCAAGCCTCGCAGCGAGTGCTTGCGACGAGCACCAAAAACGGCAGCATCACGATCACCGGACCGGCGGTCACGATCGGTGAACCGGTGGCTGCCGGGGGGGCAGGGTCGGTTGCCGTTTCGGCGACTGCAGGCAGCATCACCCTCCAACCGGCCGCCGGGTCGACTGCCTCGATCAACGCACCGGCGGGCCTCGTGAGCCTGTCCGCGAGCGGGCAGGTCGCCGCGGGGTCGGGAACCGTCTCCGGCAGCAGCGTGTCGATCGCTTCAGGTGACACCGTGGTCGTCGGCACGATGACGGCCGCCACCACGATGGCGATCACGACCAGCGCCGGCGGTGGCGTCGACGTCGGACCAACCGGTGCCAGCCTGCTTCAGGCCGGAAGCACGCTCGACCTGCGAAACGTGCAGGGCTCGATCGTGATCCGCAACGGTGGCCGCATCATCGGAAACCCGCTGCTGCTGGCTCCCGGCAAGACCATCGGGTTCGGCGGGCCGATCACCACGGCGACCGATCTTGTCAACGTGGTCAACGCCGTGAACCTGCTTCCGGCGATCCCCGGATCCACGTACGAGATTCTCGTCTCCGCGAGCATGACGCTGCCGCAGACGCTGAACGTCTATCGTCCCGTGACCTTCCGCGGCACGTCCACGAATGTCGTCCTCTCCGGAAGCCCGAGCGTGACGAGCGGATTGGTCCTCAATCCGGGCGCCGGCGAGAGCATCGTCCGCAACATCGCGTTCAGCTCCTTCTCCGGTTCGGCGGTCACCGCAACGTCGCTTTCGGGCGTCACCATCTCCGGCGTCAAGGTGATGAACTCCGGCACCGGAATCCGGCTCTCGAGCGTCACCAGTTCGACCATCGGCGGCAGCACTGCAGGGCAGGGCAACGTGCTGCAAAACTGTGGCGTCGGCATCTACGCGACGGGGATCTGCAGCTCCACGCAACTCGTGAAGAACAGCTTCACGGGAACCAGGACGAAGTTCAGCGTCGCCTCCTCCCGCGGAATCACCGTGGTCAACTGAGTGGTCGGAACCACCGTTCAGCCGGCCCGTTCCACCAGATCGCTTCCCCCGCCGTGGTTCGCGCGGGCGAAGCGGATGTCGAGCGTCCGCAGGTAGGTGTGCAGGCCCGCGTCCTGGATCGGGAGGATGTGGGCCGGGTGACCGGACTCGTTGTGGTGGGAGTGCCACAGGCCCGGCGGCGTGACGAACACCGCGTGCGGGTGCCAGTCGAACCGCTGCCCGCTGGCCACCCGGCCTTCCGCGTCGAGCGTGCGGCCCACCATCGTGTAGCAGCCCGGCTTGCAGTCCACCACGAGATCGACGGCGACCGACTGGTGGCGGTGCGGAGCCTGCACCGCCCCCACGGGCAGCAGCCCGAACATGGCCCACAGCACGTGGGTGATGGTCATCGTCTGCGGGAAGAGCCGATTGCCCAACAGCACGCTGAGGCGGTTGGCGGACGCGCTCGACGGATCGTGCACGACGGCGTCGAGTGCCCGGTGGATGGCGGCCCGACGGTAGACGGTCGGCGAGAATCTCGCCTGCCGCGGCACCACGCCGAGATAGCGGAGCAGCGGCTCGTCGTGCACCCAGTAGAGCGCGGCGTCCTCGGCCGCGTCGTGCACGGCAGGCCCGCCGGCCGGCAGGATGAACAGGTCTCCCGAGTGCCACGCAAAGTCCGTTCCGTCGGCGAGCCGCGTGGCGCCCGCGCCGCGCATCGCGAAGAACAGGTGGGTCGTCGCGGCCGCCTCGGTGGCGATTGCCTCGCTGGGCCGCACGTGCACGAAGTTAACGCACAGACCCGGCGTGGTGGACGGGCCGACGACTCCGAGAGTCGCGCTGGAGTCGAGCGGCAAAATCCGCGTCGGCCCCAACTCGTGCAGTTCCGCTCCCCACGTCGCCGCTGGCACGCCCCTGAGGGTGCCGTCGGCGATCGGGTTCGAGGCATAGCGGTAGTCGTGAAATCGGGCCGCCTCGGTCAGCCGCTCCTCGCTCATCGCCGTCATCGGATTTCTCCCGGGGCCATGCCGGTCACTTCAGGTCGGCGGGTCTCACGCCCTTTCGGAAGCCGTCGTTGCCGAAGGGCGACGGCGTGAACGTGCCCACGATCGCCACGTCCGCCTGCGCGGGAATGCGATCCTCGAGGCCCGTCGCCCAGTAGGCCGCGTTGACGAGCAGGCGGCGAAAGCCCTCGGAGAGCATGTCCTGCGAGGCGCCCATCGTGGTGGTGAAGACGCGGCCCGAGGGCCCGCCGGCGACTCGGTAACTCTTCGTCCAGGCGATCGGCATCGGGGGATCGTTCTTCGCTCCTGCGACCGGCGGCGTGTCGGGAGTGAGGCCGGAGAGCACCTGGCCGAGCAACAGGGTTTGCGAGTCGCCCGGCAGGGGCAGCCGGACGCCATACACGTCGGTCGGCCCGAAGACGTCGCCGTCGGCGATCCCGCGCAGGATCGGATGGCCGGCAGCCCCGTGAGCCACGACGCCCCGCGTGCCCTCCGTGCCGTGATTGCCGTGGTGGCTGATCCAGGTCTCGCCGAGCACCTGTCGGCCGAAGCCGTCCTTGAAGGCCTCGTCGCCGTTGCGCCAGTGGTACATCGTGAAGCCGCCCCCCTTCGGGAAGTCGAAGCCGTGGGTCGCGGTGCGAAGGCCGATCACGGGCTGGCCGCGACGCAGGTACGCGTCGATCTCCCGCATCTGCTCGTCGGGAAGCGTGCGGAACCGCGTGGCGATCACCATCAGGTCGGCGTCGCGAAGCCGCTCGAGGCCCGGGATGTTGGTCCGCTCGTTGGGGTCGATCTCGCCGGTGTCCGGATCGATCGAGTAGACGACACGGCATTCGAAACCGTGCCGGGTGGCGAGGATCTTCGCCAACTGCGTGAGCGCCTCCTCGCTGCGGTATTCCTCGTCGCCGCTGACGAGCACGACCCGCTTGCCCGTGCCGGGACCGGTGCCACCGGGAACGTCGAGCCAGGAGTCCTCGGCCCACGACGTGGCCCCGGTGACGACCAGCGCCAAGGCGGCCAGGAATCCCGAGCCGGAAAGGGACGGCATGCACACTCCTCCGCGGGTGGGTCGGCGGTCGCGAGAACGCATCATCCTACTCAGGCGAGGATGCCCCTGACCACGTGGCCGTGGACGTCGGTGAGCCGATAGTCGCGCCCCTGGAAGCGGTAGGTGAGCCGCTGGTGGTCGAGGCCGAGACAGTGCAGGATCGTGGCCTGGAGGTCGTGGACGTGCACCTCGTCGCGGGCCACGTGGAAGCCGAGCTCGTCGGTCTCGCCATAGGTGACACCTCCCCGAATGCCCCCCCCCGCGAGCCACATCGTGAAGGCGTTGGGATGGTGGTCGCGTCCCTTCGACCGTCCCAGCACGGCGCTGGCCTCGACCATCGGCGTCCGGCCGAACTCCCCCCCCCAGACCACCAGCGTGCTGTCGAGCAGGCCGCGGCGCTTGAGATCGGCAACGAGCGCCGCGCTGGCACGGTCGGTGGCGGCACACAGGCTCTTGAGGTTGCCGGCGACGTCCGAGTGGGCATCCCAGCCCTCGTGGTAGATCGTCACGAACCGCACGCCCCGCTCCACCAGCCGCCGGGCCACGAGGCAGGCCCGGGCAAAACTCGCCTTCTCGGCCGTGCAGCCGTAGAGCGCGAGCGTCTCCGGGGTCTCGTCCGCGAGATCCATCAACTCGGGGGCCGACGTCTGGAGCCGATGCGCCGTCTCGTAGCTGGCGATCCGCGTGGCGATCTCCGGATCCCCGTCGACGGCCAGCCGATGGCCGTTGACCCGCGAGACGAGGGCGAGCGTGTCGGCCGCGAGCCGCGGGTCGGCTCCCGCCGGCGAATCGACGTTGAGGATCGGCGCGCCCTGGTTGCGAAACCGCGTCCCGGCATGGACGCTCGGCAGGAAGCCGCTCGACCAGCAGGCGGTGCCGCCGCTGACCCCCGCCCCGGTGCTCATCACCACGAACGCGGGCAGGTCGCGGCTCTCGCTGCCGATGCCGTACGTCACCCACGAGCCCATGCTCGGCCGGCCAGGCTGGGCGAAGCCGCAGTTCATGAAGATCTGCGCCGGGGCGTGGTTGAACTGGTCGGTGCGGCAGCTCTTCACCAGCGCGATGTCGTCCACGACCGTCGCCAGGTGGGGCAGCATCTCCGAAAGTTCCGCGCCGCTCTGGCCATGCCGCGAGAAGCGGAACTGCGGGCCGAGCACGGCCGCGTCGGGCCTGATGAAGGCGTAGCGCTGGCCGCCGATCACCTCCGGGGGCAGCGGCTTGCCCTCGATGGCCGCCAGCTTCGGCTTGTGGTCGAAGAGATCGAGCTGGCTCGGCGCGCCGGCCATGAAGAGCTGGATCACCCCCCGTGCCTTCCCGGAAAAGTGGGCGGGGCGGGCCGCGAGCGGGCCGGGCGACGCCGTCCCCGCGGCCGCGGGGCTGCCGAGCGAATCGGCGAGCAGGCCCGCGAGGGCGATCTTGCCCACGCCGATCCCGCAGTCGCGGAAAAAGTGCCGCCTCGTGACTTCGAGCGGGGAATGTCGAGTGTGGTTCATCGCTTCACGATCGCCTCGTCGAGGTTCATCGCCGCCCGGGCCACGAGCATCCAGGCGGCCCGCTCCGCCGCGTCCGGCCCGGGGCCGCCCGCGAGTCGTGCCGCGTCGAGCTCGCCGGCCGCGATCCGCTGCCGCTGGGTGGCGAGGTACTCCGCGAGGGCGGCGTGCTCGTCCGGATCGAACGGCCGGGCGAGGAGCCGGCGGCCCAGGTCGGTCAGCCGCACGTCGTCTCCCGAGCCCGCCTGCATCACCGTGGCCCCGAGGGCCTGGGCCACCTCCATGAACATCGGATCGTTGAGGAGCGTGAGCGCCTGAAGCGCGGAGTTGGAGACGTCGCGGCGGACCACGCAGGCCTCGCCGGAGGGCCCGTCGAACGTGACCGACATCGCGAACGGGGCGGTGCGCTTCTGGTAGGTGTAGATGCTGCGGCGATGGCGGTCCTCGCCGGTGCTGGCCGGCCACTTCGGGCCGCCGAACGTGACCTCCGTGATGCCCTCCGGCTGCGGCGGTCGCACGCCCGGCCCCCCCATCTTCGGCGAGAGGATGCCGGCGGCTGCGAGCATCGAATCGCGGATCACCTCCGCATCGAGCCGCACCCGCGGCCCGCGGGCGAGCAGCACGTTGGCCGGATCGCGGGCGGCGAGCGCCGGCGCGACACGCGACGCCTGGCGGTAGGTGGCGCTGGTCACGATCAGGCGGTGCAACTTCTTCGTCGACCAGCCGAGGTCGTCGCGGAACGTCACCGCCAGCCAGTCGAGCAGGTCGGGATGGCTCGGCGGATCCCCCTGGTGCCCGAAGTCCTCGAGCGTGGCCACGATGCCCCGGCCGAAAAAGGCCTGCCAGTGGCGATTCACGGTCACGCGCGGGGTGAGCGGATTGTCGGGCGACACCAGCCAGTTCGCCAGGGCCAGCCGGTCGGCCCGCACGGCGGTCGGCAGGGGGGGAAGAAACGCCGGTGCCGCGGGCGATACCTCCTCCTCCGGCTGCGTGTATTCCCCGCGGTGGCGGCGCCGGGTGACGCGGCGGTTGTCGGCGGGCCGCTCGCGGAGCACGAGCGTCTTCGCGCCCTCGCGCAGGCCGTCCTCGAGCCGTCGGATCTCCTGGACGGGCTTGGCGAGTTCGGGCACCGACGCGAGGAAGCGTCGTTCGATCAGCGTCCGTTCCGCGGCGGACCGGGCGGCGTCAGGCTTCGCCAGCACCGCCTCCTCGGCCGCCGTGTGGCCACGGGCCTCCGCGTCGCCGCGGCCCGCGAGCGACAGCCGGAAGCAACCGATGGCGCAGGAATAGTGCCGCTCGCTCCGGAGCGTGACCGTGATCGGGATGCCCGCGGGGACCGCTTCCGCGAGGGCGTAGACGGCGGCATTGGGCCCCCCCTGACGGCCGTCCACGGCCCAGCCGCTCGACATGTCGCCGTCGATCGTCTTGGAAGCCGAGCTCATCGAGTTGCTGGCCGATGGCTTTCCGGCGAACGACTCGCTCGCCTTGGCAACCGGGATCCGGCGGCCGCCGGCAGCGACCTCGAACTCCGACAGGAAGAAGTCGCCCTTCGACCCCTCGTACCAGGTCATCCCCGGGCCGTTCGCGGGCAGGCTCTCGTCGGGCAGCACTTCGAGGCGGATGGCCCGGGTCTCCACCGCCGCCGGCGGGAGGGCGACGTCATAGACCGTGCTCTTGGCGACATCGCCTCCGGCGAGCACCGAGCCGTCGTCCCGGACCACGACGTGCGGCAGGCTCGACGCCACCGTCACCGGCCGGGCGACCTGCCACGCCGTTGCCCGCATCGACTCCTCCCGATCCCAGGCCGCGAACCGCTGCTCGCGCTCGGCGAGCTCGGCCGGCAGGGCGGCCCAGGCCTCCTCGATCCGGCTCCGGATGTCGGCCTGCTTCCGGTCGCGGTCGGCCGACGGGATCGTCCACTCGGGCTCGTCCGCGTTGTCGAGCAGCGCCATCAGGGCGAAGTAGTCGGTGTGCGTGAGCGGGTCGAACTTGTGCGTGTGACACTGGGCGCATGCGGTCGTCAGCCCCAGCCACGCCGCGCCGGTGGTGCCCACCCGATCGACCATCGCCAGATACCGAAACTCGAGCGGGTCGATTCCCCCCTCCTCGTTGATCATCGTGTTGCGATGGAAGCCCGTGGCGACGATGTCGTCGGGCGTGGCTCCGGGGAGCAGGTCACCGGCGATCTGGCGGATCGTGAACCGGTCGAACGGCATGTCGTCGTTGAGCGCCCGGATCACCCAGTCGCGCCACGGCCAGATCGAGCGGTCGCGGTCCTTCTCGTAGCCGTTGGTGTCGGCATACCGCGCCAGATCGAGCCAGCGGCGGGCCCATCGCTCGCCGTAGCGCGGACTGGCCAGCAGCCGATCGACGAGCCGCTCGTAGGAACCGGGAGCCTCGTCGGCGAGAAACGTGTCGAGTTCGGCGGGGGTCGGCGGCAGGCCCACGAGGTCGAGGTGCACCCGGCGGCAGAGCGTGGGCCGGTCGGCCTCGGGTGAGGGGACGATCTCCTCGCGACGGAGCCGGGCGGCGACGAACCGATCGATGTCGTTCCGTGACCAGGCGTCGTTCTCCTCGAGTGGCACCGTCGGCCGCCGGGGCTTCACGAACGCCCAGTGAAGCCGGTACTCCGCTCCGGCCGCGATCCACTCCGTGAGGATCCGCCGCTCGTCCGCGGTGAGGGCCACCTTCGTGTGGGGCGGCGGCATGACGAGGTCGGGGTCGGTGCTCGTGATCCGGGCGATGAGTTCGCTGTCGTCGGGGTGCCCGGGCACGATCGGGCGGGTGCCGCCGTCGAGCTCCGCGAGGGCGGCGTCACGGTCGTCGAGCCGGAGCCCGGCCTCCCGGTGCGCCTCGTCGGGCCCGTGGCACTTGAAGCAGCGGTTGGAGAGGATCGGCCGCACGTCCCGGGAAAAGTCGGGGCCGGCGGCACGGCCGGGTTGGCCGACCAGGAACACCGCCACGGCGAGCCAGGACCGAACGCATCGCATGGCGTCATTTTCGCACGTCCGCAGGCCGGCAGCCAGCCTGTTTGACGCCGATTCGACCGCGATCCCGCGGGAGGGTATCACTGTGGTGCGCCCGCTCACCCTGCCCGGAATCCCCCATCCCGATGGCCGATTTTCGCGAGTCATTCCCGGTCCGCCGCGGCGGTGGTGCACCGCCCTTCGACGTCCGCGGCGTCGTGGCCCTGGCGCTGGTCGCGCTGGTCGTCGCGGGCCTCGCCCGCGGGGTCTACACCGTGGGCCCCGAGAGCGTCGGCGTGGTGCAGCGGTTCGGTCGGTACGTCGGCACCGTCGGCCCGGGACTGCGGTTCAAGCTGCCCTTCGGCATCGACACGGTGACGATCCTGCCGGTCAAGCGGCAGCTGAAGATGGAGTTCGGGTTCGGGTCTCCGGGGCCCTCCAACCCGGACCAGGTGTCGGTCGAGCAGGACAGGGAGAGCGACATCGTGACCGGCGACCTCAACGCCGCCCACGTCGAATGGGTGGTGCAGTACGAGGTCGCCGACCCCGAGGCCTACCTGTTCAACATGCGGGAGCCGGGACCCACGCTCCGCGACCTGTCCGAGAGCGTGATGCGCGAGGTCGTGGGCGACCGCACCGTCGACGAAGTGCTGACCATCGGCCGGCAGGGAATCGAGACCGATGCGATCGCGAAGCTCACGGCCCTCGTCACCCAGCTGACGATGGGGCTGCGGGTGCAGCAGGTGCAGCTGAAGAACGTGCATCCCCCGGCGCCCGTGCAGCGGTCGTTCGACGAGGTGAACCGCGCCCAGCAGGAGCGGGAGCAGATGATCAACCAGGCCAACGGCGAGTACAACAAGGTCGTTCCCCGTGCCAGCGGCGAGGCAGAGCGGCAGCTTCGCGACGCCGAGGGCTACGCCCTCAAGCGGGTCAACGAGGCCGAGGGCGACGTGGCCCGGTTTCGGGCGCTGTTCGAGCAGTACGACAAGGCGCCGGAGGTGACGCGGCAACGGCTGTATCTCGAAACCATGGCCGAGGTGCTCCCGAAGCTCGGCGGGAAGATCATCCTCGACGAGGACGCGCGGCAGTTCCTGCCGCTGATGAACCTGCCGGCACCGCGGCCCCAGCCGCCGAAGGAGGTCCGGTGAGCCCGCTGCCGATCAACCACCCGCTCGTCGAGTGGCCGCGGCGGATCGCCGACCGGCTCCTCTCCCCGCTCGGTGGGATCGCCGCCGCGGTCCTGGGCGTGCTCGTGTTCGGCTCCGCCTTCACCGTGGATCAGAGGGAGCAGGTCGTGCTCACGCAGTTCGGCCGGCCGATCGGCGAGCCGATCAACTCCAACACCACGACGACCGACGGTGCCGGCCTGCACTTCAAGCTCCCGTTCGTGCAGCAGGCCAACCGGTTCGAGAAGCGGATCCTGGAATGGGACGGCCCGCCGAGCGAGATGACGACGCGCGACAAGCTCTACGTGGTCGTCGACACCTTCGCCCGCTGGAGGATCGTCGACCCGCTCGTCTACTTCCAGAGCCTCCGCGACGAGCGGAGCGCGATGTCGCGGATCGACGACATCATCGGCAGCGAGACCCGCAACGTCGTCGCCCGTCACGACCTGATCGAGCTGGTCCGGTCCGACCGGGAGCGGAAGCCCGAGCAGGACGCCACGCTCACGGAGGCGTCGGCCACGGTGGGCACCCTGGCGCCGATCCGGTTCGGACGCAAGGAGCTCGAGCGGGAGATCGTCGCCGCGGCCGCCCCGAAGATGGGCATCTGGGGGATCGAGCTGCTCGACGTCCGCGTGAAGCGGCTCAACTACAAGGAGGGGGTGATCGAGAAGATCTACGACCGCATGATCTCGGAGCGGATGCAGATCGCCGAGCGATTCCGCTCCGAGGGCGCCGGCGAGGCGGCGAAGATCGAGGGCCGCCGCGAGAAGGACCTGCAGCGGATCCGGTCCGACGCCTACCGCACGGTGCAGGAGATCAAGGGAACCGCCGACGCCAAGGCCTCCGAGGTCTACGCCCGGGCCTACGCGTCGAGCCCCGCGGCCGCGGGCTTCTACGCCTTCCTGCAGACGCTCGACACCTACCGCAAGACGCTCGGCGGCGACGCCACCGTCGTGCTGACCACCGACAGCGACTTCTTTCGCCTGCTCAAGCGAATCGAGCCGGCGAACACGTCCGCCCCTTGACCGACGCCGCAGGGACCGACGGACCGGGGCACGCTGGGCCCGTGCCGAACAGAAGCCAAGGGGGCGAAACAAAAACCCGGCCGGAGCGGGTGCTCCGGCCGGGCTGGATTCGCGACGCCCTGCTGCCAGGCGTCAGTAATCGTTCGGCACGTTCTCACCGCAACTGAACGTGCTGAGACCCAGGTAGGTGCTCCCCGAGATCTCCACGGTCATGCTCCGGACGCTGCCGTCGCCCATGGCATGCATCACGAGGTTGCCGGCATGGTCACTGCTCGGACCCCACAGCACAGCGGCGTTCCCTGTGCCAGTCCACATCGTGCCGTAGGGAGGAGTGCCGCCCTCGTTCAAGGAGTGCGTTGGTGGGCTGGGGAGGCCCGGCCCGTTCGAAGCCGCGAGCCATGCCTGCCCGCCCGAAATCCACGCGTTCACGATCTTCTCCTTCGACTCCACGATGAGGATGGTCTTCGACGTGCCGTCGCCCCCGACGAAAGGGCGGCCAAACGACGGCTTGCTCGACCCCAACACTTGCGGCGGAATCAGGGGGACGTAGCCGTCATCCGTCGAGTAGGGGGTAAAGGCCGTCGGCACCGTGCACGCTGCTGGCCCTGGTGCCAAGTAGGCACCTGTCATGGCCTTGTAGCACGTCGCACCCAACCCGATTGCGTTGACCGCGTCACCGGTCCAACTCGGGCAGATAAGGGCCGGCAGTTGCACCGATCCACTCGTCGCGGTGGTGAACACGGTGAAGTTGTTGCTCACCGTCTTCATGCGGTCGTAGAGGTTCACCTCTTCGGCATACGGAAGGATGTGCGCAATCCAACTGTAGCCGAGCAAGGGGGCTTTGGGGTTGGGCGTTCCACGATCGTTGGCAGCGGGAAACGTTTCCCTGCGCGCGCTGGCGAAGTTGTGGACCGCCAGCCCGAGTTGTCTCATCTTGTTGGAGCAACTCGACCGGTTGGCCGCCTCGCGGGCAGACTGCACGGCCGGCAGGAGCAGGCCGATGAGCGTGGCGATGATCGCGATCACCACCAGAAGTTCAACGAGCGTGAAGCCGCGTCGCTTCGATGTTCCGAAAACACACTGGGACATGGAAACCTCCGCCCTCATGGGGCACGTTACGGTGAAGAAATGAAATACGAATCGAATTACCGCACCGGAAGGCCGCCGATCGAGGCATGATGGAAATGGAAACCGCCCCGTCGTAGCACTCCGGACAAATTAGACTCTAACAGCCGATTGTCGCCCAAGTCAACGGTCCGGCATGTCCCCATCGACCTTCCCCATCGACCCCGCCGACGCCCGCCGCTTCGCCATCGAGGTCGTCAGCCGTCTCCAGGGGGAGGGGCACGAAACCTACTGGGCCGGGGGGTGCGTCCGCGACGAGCTTCTCGGCCGAACACCGGTCGATTTCGACGTGGCAACGGCGGCCACACCCGACGAAGTCCGGTCCGTTTTCGGCCGCGGCCGGACCCTGGCCG
>Ga0194129_10002820_pt1 | contig 25213 bp, 24 predicted proteins | sample TA2KigCa35mmetaG_FD_150862 | JGI IMG/M metagenome (GOLD analysis project Ga0194129, IMG submission 150862) | Freshwater microbial communities from Lake Tanganyika, Tanzania - TA2015038 Kigoma Deep Cast 35m | ecosystem: Environmental > Aquatic > Freshwater > Lake | place: Tanzania: Lake...
AACGCGGCGATCGCGGTCGCGGCGGTGGAGGCGTTCACCGACCACGCGCTCCCGGCCGAACTGGTCGCCGACGTCCTCGGGCGGATGCGGTCGCCCGGTCGGCTCGAGGTGGTCGGGCACCAGCCCCTCGTCGTCCTGGACGGCGCCCACAACGTCGCCGGCGCGGAGGCGTTCGCACGGGCGATGACCGAGGAGTTCGCCCCGGCGCCCCGCACCTACGTCGTCGGCCTCCTCCGGGAGAAGGATCCGGCCGAGATGCTCGCGGCCCTGGGGGTCGGCGGGGCCGAGCGGCTCGTGTGCTGCGCGCCGCCGAGCACACGGGCCCGGGACCCCGAGGAGCTGGCCGCGGCGGCCCGGGCGCTCGGACTCGACCCCGGGCGGGTCGAGGTCGTCCACGACGTCGACGACGCGATCGAGCACGCGCGGGCGATCACCGGTCCCGACGGCCAGATCCTGGTCACGGGCTCCCTCTACGTCGTCGGTGCCGCCCGCCGGTTCCTGGGCGTGGGGTAGGGCCCAACCGCCCCGACGTCCCGACCCGGGACGTCGCGACCCCGGGGTGGGTCCGACGGCGGCCGCCGACTAGGTTCCCGGCTCCATGACTGCGAACCGGACCCTGGTGCTGTGCAAGCCCGACGCCGTCGAGCGCGGCCTGGTGGGCGAGATCGTCGGACGGCTGGAGCGCCGCGGCCTGCGCATCGCTGCGCTCGAGCTGCGCCGGATCGACGCCGACCTCGCCGGCCGGCACTACGCCGAGCACGCCGACAAGCCGTTCTTCGGCGACCTGGTGGGCTTCATCACCCGGAGCCCGCTCGTGGCCATGGTCGTGGAGGGCCCCGACGACACCTGGGAGATCGTCCGGTCGATGATGGGCGCGACCAACCCCCGGTCGGCCGCCCCGGGCACGATCCGGGGCGACCTGGCGCTCGAGACCCAGGAGAACCTGGTCCACGGCTCCGACGGGCCCGAGTCGGCCGCCCGCGAGATCGCCCTGTTCTTCCCCGGCCTGGCCGCCCCGGCCTGAGCCGCCTCTCCCGCCGGCGGGGCCCCGGGGGCCGCCGACCGGGCGGGATCCGGGGCGATTTCCGCCGTTCCGACCCTCCCGACTGGGACAATCGGGCAACGGCTGCTTGGTGCGGCCGGGGCGGAGGACCTAGCCTTGATGCCTCATGCTGTCGCAACGACGGATTCCGGGCCGATGAGCGGCCAGCAGTGGCTCACGTCCGTCGTCGGGCGCGACATGGCCGTCGACCTCGGGACGGCCAACACCGTGGTCTACGTGCGGGGCGAGGGGATCGTCCTCGACGAGCCCTCGATCGTCGCGGTCAACACCCGCAACGACCAGCTCCTCGCCGTGGGCGTGGAGGCCAAGCGGATGCTCGGCCGCACCCCCGCGCACATCCAGTCGATCCGGCCCCTGAAGGACGGCGTGATCGCCGACTTCGACATGTGCGAGAAGATGCTGCGGTACTTCATCCAGCGGGTGCACCAGCGCCGTTGGGCCAAGCCCCGCATGGTGATCTGCATCCCCTCGGGCGTGACCGGGGTGGAGCGGCGGGCGGTGCAGGAGGCGGCGGAGTTCGCCGGGGCCCGCAAGCCCGCCCTCGTGATCGAGGAGCCGATGGCGGCTGCGATCGGCGCCGGCCTGCCCGTGCACGAGCCGGCCGGGAACATGATCGTCGACATCGGCGGTGGTACCACCGAGGTGGCGGTGATCTCGCTCGGCGGCATCGTTGCGAGCGAGTCCAGCCGGATCGCCGGCGACGAGTTCGACGCCGCGATCCTCTCGTTCATGAAGCGGGAGTACTCGCTCGCCCTCGGGGAGCGCACCGCCGAGGAGGTCAAGACCAAGCTCGCGACCGCCTATCCCCTCGAGGAGGAGCTCTACGCCGAGATCCGCGGTCGCGACCTCGTGACCGGTCTCCCCAAGACCGTGGTGGTGTCGACCGGTGAGATCCGGGAGGCGATCGAGGAGCCGGTGGCGGCGATCGTGGAAGCGGTGAAGGTCACCCTCGACAAGACGCCCCCCGAGCTGGCCGCCGACATCATGGAGCGGGGCATCGTCCTCGCCGGTGGCGGGGCGCTGCTGCTCGGGCTCGACCGTGTGATCCAGGCCGAGACCGGGATGCCGGTCCGGGTCGCCGACAACCCGCTCTACTCGGTCGTGCTCGGATCCGGATACTGCCTCGAGCAGTTCGACATGCTCCGGCAGGTGCTGATCAGCGGCTCGAACGGCTGACCGGGCGCGTCACGCGCATGGCGGTCTACCGACCGGACTCCCGACGTCGCCCGGTCGTAGTGCTGATGGTGATCACGTCCCTCGTGCTGATCACCCTCGACCGGCGTGAGAACGGGACCATCGCGGCGCTGCGCGGCACCGCCCGCGACGCCGTTGCACCGGTGCAGGACGCGGTCGACGGCGTCTTCTCACCGGTCTCCAACGTCTTCGACGGCGTGACCAAGGTCGACGGTCTCGAGCGCGACAACGCGCGCCTGCGGGCCCGGATCGCCGGTCTGGAGGGCAAGCTGAGCCGTGAGCGGGGCATCGCCGACGAGTACTCGCAGCTGGTGCGCCTGCTCGACATCCCCGACGTGGAGGACGTCACCGGCGTCGTGGCCCGCGTCATCACCGGGCCGGCCGGGAACTTCGAGCGCACCCTCACCATCAACAAGGGGACCGGTCAAGGCGTCATCGTGGGAATGCCGATCGTCGCCGGTGACGGGCTGGTCGGCAAGGTGACCGAGGCCTCCCGGACCCGGGCCACGATCACCCTGATCGACAGTCCCGGCCTCGGCGTGGGCGTCCGGACCGAGAAGAGCAGGGAGGAGGCGGTGACCCAGGGGCGCTCGGGCGACCGCCTGCTGCGGCTCGGCTTCATCGACAACCCCCGGGCCCCGATCGCCACGGGCGAGCTGCTCTTCACGGCCGGGGTGGTCGGGTCGGCCTACCCACCCGACATCCCGGTCGCCCGGGTCGTGCGCATCGACCGCAACCGGGGCGACCTCGACCCCGACATCCTCGCCGAGCCGCTGGTCGACCTCGACAAGCTCCTCTTCGTCAAGGCGTTGCGTGTGGCGTCGACCAACGCCACCGCTCCCGCGGGCGGTTGAGCACCGGTCCATGCGCGCCGTCCGCTACTTCCTCCTCGTCGTCACACTGGTGGTGCTGCAGACCGCGCTGTTCCCGAGCCTGCGGCTGTGGGGAGCCGCCCCCGACCTGCTGCTCGTGGCCACCATCGCCGTCGCCTACGAGCGGGGGCCCCAGACGGGCGCGATCTTCGGGTTCGTGGCCGGCCTCGCGATCGACTGCTTCCTCGCCTCGCCGCTCGGCGTCTCGGCCCTGGCCTTCACCCTGGTGGGCTACGGCTTCGGGGTGTTCCAGGGCGGGCTGGTCCGGTCCTCCCGGTGGATGGCTCCGCTGCTGGGTGGGCTCGGCGGCCTCGTCGGGGGGTTCCTCTGGGTCGCGGTCGCCGCCGTCGCCGGCCAGGACGGCCTGTTCACCGGGGTCGCCGTCCGGACCGTGTTCGTGGCCGCCCTCTACGACGCCGTGGTGGCGTTGGCGGTGTTCCCCTTCGTCCGGTGGGCCTGTGGAGAACCCGAGTACGCCCATCGCTGAGCGGGCCCGACCCGGTGACCCCCCGGGGCGGGACCCGGCGCGCCCCGCCCGGCCGTCCGACCCGCGACAATGGTGGGTCATGCGGAGGCGGTGGGCGTGAGCGACGCGAGCAGCCGCGTCCGGCTGACGGTGGTGGGCGTCGTGGTGTTCGCCTTGTTCAGCACGCTCTTCGCCCGTCTGTGGTTCCTCCAGGTCGGACGGACGGAGGACTTCGCCGCCCAGACCGAGCAGAGCCGCATCCGGGTGGTCCGGGAGCCCGCCATCCGCGGGGCGATCGTCGACCGCAACGGCAAGGTGCTGGTCCGCAACACCCTGGTCGACACGATCACGGTGGACCGCAACCTCACGCCCGAGGAGCGGGCCATCACGGCGAAGAACCTCGCCCGGGTGCTCGCGCTCCCCGAGGACCTGGTGGCAGCGGAACTCGACAGCCCGAAGTACTCGCCGTTCGAGCCGGTGCCGATCGCGCGTGACGCCACCTACGAGACGCTCGTCTACGTCCGCGAGCACCCCGAGCTGTTCCCCGGGGTGTCGGCCGAGCGCCGCAGCATCCGCGAGTACCCCGAGCGCCTCCGCTTCGAGGACTATCCGCCCCTGGGTGCGCACCTGCTCGGCTACGTGGGGCTCATCAACAAGGACGAGTACGAGATCCAGAAGCGGGCCGGCTACGGCCCGAACGACTCGATCGGCAAGCAGGGGATCGAGCAGCTGTTCGAGTCGGAGCTGCGGGGCAAGCCCCGCGAGCGCAAGCTCGAGGTCGACAGCCGCGGTCGGCTGGTCGGGGTGGCCGAGGTGGTGGAGCCCGTCGCCGGGCGCGACGTCCAGCTGACCATCAACGCCGACGTCCAGCGCGTGGCCGAGGAGTCGCTGCGCGACGGCATGGTGCAGGCCCGGAACTACACCGACCGGCTCACCGGCGAGCGCTACAAGTCCACCGGGGGCGCGGTGATCGTGATGAACGTCCAGAACGGCGACGTCATCGCGCTGGCGAGCGCGCCCACCTTCAACATCTCCAAGTTCACGTCCGGGATCCCCACGCAGGAGTTCACCATCCTCACCGACCCGGCCAACGGGCTGCCCCTGGTCAATCGGCCGGTGCAGGGCCTCTACGCGCCGGGCTCGACGTTCAAGCCGTTCAGCCTCTACGCGGCGCTCCGCGACAAGCCCAGCACCGAGGACGGCGCGGTCTTCGACGAGAACTTCCGGTTCTTCGACCGGGGCTTCATCGAGTTCGGCGCGCGTGGTCAGGAGCAGGCATTCCAGAACGCAGGGAAGCGGCCGAACGGCTCCGTCGACGCGACCCGGGCCATGACCGTCTCGAGCGACGTCTTCTGGTACAACCTCGCGCTCCTGTACTGGCGGACCTGGGGCCGGGGTGAGCCGTTCCAGTCGAGCACGAACCTCGCCGACCCGCAGTACGGCATCCAGCAGATCGCCCGGAAGTTCGGCTTCGCCCAACCGACCGGCATCGGGCTCGCCGGCGAGGCCCGGGGCCGGATCCCCGATCTCGCCTTCAAGCGTGCGCTCAACGTCGGGAACCCGGACCGGTCCACCCAGATCTGGCTGCCCGGCGACGGCATGAATCTGTCCGTCGGCCAGGGCGACGTGCTGGTGACCCCTCTCCAACTGGCCCAGGCCTACGGGGCGTTCGCCAACGGCGGGGTCATCCACACCCCCCGCCTGGCCCGGGCCGTGCTCGAGGGCGGGTCCACGCTCGGGGAGCCCCGGGTCGTCCGTGACCTGCCCCGCCAGCCGACCCGGACGGTGGGGGTCGACCCCCGGATCGTCGACCTGATCATGCCCGGGCTCGAGGGTGCGGTCTGCTCCGAGGAGGGGACCGCCAACTCGGCCTTCACCGGGTACCCGTGCGGCGTGGTGATGGGCAAGACCGGCACCGCCGAGGTGCAGGGGCAGCAGGACACCGCCCTCTTCGTCGGGGTGACCCCGCCCCGGGTCGACCCCGCGAACCCGCAGCCCCAGTACGTGGTGGCGGTCGTGGTCGAGCAGGGCGGGTTCGGCGGCTCGGTCGCGGCGCCGATCGCCCGACGCGTGATCGACGCCCTGCGCGGCGACCCCGACCCGCCGAGGGTCGTGACCTTTCGGCCGAACGTCGACTAATGGCCCTCTCGCCCCCCCGCTCCCTCAGCCGGATCCGCTCCCGGGCCGGCGCCCCCACGACCTCCCGCCTCGGGGTCGACTGGCGCGACCTCGACTGGGTCATGCTCGGCGCGATGGGCGGCATCATCGCCCTCGGGCTGGTGATGGTGTACTCCACCACCCGGAACCTCGTCGACAATCCGTACTACTTCGTGACCCGCCAGGCCGTGGCGCTCGGCCTCGGCATCGTCGTGTTCTGCGTGATCCTGCGCATCGATTACCGGAAGTTCCGCGACTTCTCGTTGCTCGCCTACATCGCCGTCATCGTGCTGCTCCTCGGGGTCATCACCCCGATGGGCTCGAGCGCAAAGGGCGCCCAGGCCTGGTACGCCTTCCCGGGGGGCTTCCAGTTCCAGCCCGCCGAGATCGCGAAGTTCCTGCTGATCGTGGCGCTGTGCGGGTACGTCAACGAGCACCGGGGAGACATGGACCCGTGGCGGGTCACCGTGATCGTCGGCCTCGCGGTCCTCCCGATCGGGTTGATCCAGTTGCAGCCCGACCTCGGGACGAACATGGTCCTCGCGGCGATCCTGCTCGGACTCCTCGCCGTCGCCGGGGCCAAGGGCCGATACCTGCTCGTCCTGCTGCTCCTCGCGGTGACCGGGGTCTACGCCGTGCTCACCCTGGGGCTCCTGCAGCAGTACCAGATCGACCGGCTGACCTCGGTGATCAACCCCGATGCCGCCTCGCAGGCCGCCGCGTACAACCAGACCCAGTCCAAGAACACGATCGGGTCGGGCGGGGTCACCGGGGCCGGGCTGTTCCAGGGACCCCAGACCCGGCTCGGCTACGTGCCGGAGCAGCACACCGACTTCATTTTCACGGCGGTGGCCGAGGAGCTCGGGTTCGTGGGCGCGGCCGTGCTGCTCGTCCTCTTCGCCGTGGTGATGTGGCGGACCTGGCGAACGGCCCGGCTGGCGCGCGACTACTACGGGACGCTGGTCTGCTCGGCGGTCTTCGCGATGCTGGCCTTCCAGATCTTCGAGAACATCGGGATGACCATGGCGATCATGCCGGTCACCGGGATCCCGTTGCCCATGATGAGCTACGGCGGATCGAGCATGATCGCGACCCTGGCCTGCCTGGGCCTGGTCACCAGCGTCCACGTCCGCCGGTTCAGCTGATCGGGGGCCGCCCCCGGGCCGTTCCCGGACCCTCCGGCCCGCCCCGGTAGCCTGGCGACCCAGATGTCCAACCTGTGGCCGCGGATCGAGTCCCTCCTGCCCCGGGTGGAGAAGCCGGCCCGTTACATCGGCATGGAGCGGGGCAGCGTCCGACCCGAGCACCACCCCGGGAAGGTCGCCTGGCTGCTCCTGTACCCCGATGCCTACGAAGTCGGCCTCCCCAACCAGGGACTGCAGATCCTCTACGAGATCCTGAACGAGCGCGACGACGCGGTCGCCGAGCGGTCCTACGCGCCCTGGGTGGATCTCGAGGCGGAGATGCGGGCGCACGGCGTCCCGCTGTTCTCCGTCGACACCCACCGGGCCGCGGGCGATTTCGACGTGCTCGCCTTCAACCTGTCGGCCGAGCTCGTCTTCACGAACCTGCTCAACTGCGTGGACCTCGCCGGCGTGCCGGTGCGCAGTGCCCAGCGTCACCCCGAGCACCCGCTGATCCTCGCCGGGGGCCACTGCGCGTTCAACCCGGAGCCGCTGGCCGACTACGTCGACGCCTTCGTGATGGGCGACGGCGAGGAGGTCATCGCCGAGATCACCGAGGTGATCGGCGCCTGGAAGCGGTCCGGCCGGGCCCACCGCGAGCAGGTGCTGCACGATCTCGCCACCGTGCCCGGGGTCTACGTGCCGTCGATGTACGACGTCGAGTACGACGGGCCCCGGGTGGTCGGTGTCACTCCCCGGTATCCCGACGTCCCCGCGGTCGTCGACAAGCGCACCGTCGCCGACCTCGCCGAGTGGCCGTACCCCAAGCGTCAGCTCGTGCCGCTGGTCGAGGTGGTGCACGACCGTCTCAACGTGGAGCTCTTCCGGGGCTGCACGCGGGGCTGTCGGTTCTGCCAGGCGGGGATGATCACCCGACCGGTGCGGGAGCGACCGCTCGAGCAGGTCCGCACCATGGTGCGCGACGGCCTCCGGCGCACCGGGTACGACGAAGTGGCCCTGACCTCGCTCTCGAGCGCCGACTTCTCGGGCATCGACGGGCTCGTGGGTGGGATCGTGGAGGAGCAGACCGCCACCGGCTCGGTGTCGCTGTCGCTGCCCTCCCTGCGGGTCGACGCCTTCACGGTCGGTGTCGCCTCCGAGATCCAACGGGTGCGCCGCACCGGCCTCACCTTCGCGCCCGAGGCCGGCAGCTGGCGCCTGCGCCAGGTCATCAACAAGCTGGTGACCGAAGCCGACCTCTACGCCGCCGTCGACGCCGCGTTCTCGCAGGGGTGGCGCCGGGTCAAGCTCTACTTCCTCACCGGGCTGCCGACCGAGACCGACGTCGACACCCTCGGCATCGCCGAGCTCGCCACCAACGTGGTGGACATCGGCCGCCGGTACACGAAGGGTGCGAGCGCGACGGTGTCGGTCGGCGGTTTCGTACCCAAGCCCCACACCCCGTTCCAGTGGTTCGGGCAGAACTCGGTCGACGAGCTGCGGCGCAAGGTCTCCCTGCTGCGCGACGCCCTGCGGCGCAGCCCGGCCAAGGTGCGGTGGCACGATCCCGAGGCGTCGTTCGCGGAGGGGATCGCCAGCCGGGGCGACCGCCGGATCGGCGCGGTGATCGAGCGGGTGTGGCGGGCGGGAGGGACGTTCCAGGAGTGGAGCGAGCACTTCTCCCTGGGCCGCTGGCTCGACGCCATGGCCGCCGAGGGGCTCGACCCCGACTGGTACGTGACCCGCCACCGGACCGAGGACGAGGTGCTCCCCTGGGACCACATCGCCGCCGGGCTCCACCGGGACTTCCTCTGGCAGGACTGGAAGGCCGCGCTCGCCGAGCACGGGCTCCCCGACTGCCGCTGGACCCCGTGCTACGACTGCGGGGTGTGCACCGGCTACGCCCTCGAGCACGTGGTGGCGGCGAACGTGCCCCCGGCGGGCGGCAGTCAGGGGACCGGCCAGGACCTCGCGACCGGTCACTCGGTGCCCGTGCAGCTGCTCCCGGCCGGGGCGCGCCCGCGGTCCGGAGGAACGGGGGCCCGGGTTGCGGGGTGACACCGGCCACCCGGTTCGGCTGCGCTTCTCCAAGCGGGGCCCGGTGCGGTTCATCTCGCACCGCGACGTCGCGCGCGCGTTCGAGCGGGCCTTCCGGGTCGCCGAGGTCCCGCTCGCCTTCACCGCCGGCTTCTCGCCCCATCCGAAGATCAGCTTCGGACCCGCCCTGGCGGTCGGCTACGAGAGCGACGCCGAGTACCTCGACCTCGAGTGCACCGAGGAGGTCGACGAGACCCGGTGGACCGCCGAGGTCACGGCGGCGCTCCCGGAGGGGATAGCGGTGACGAGGGTTGCCCCCCTCGCCGACCGGGCGCCGTCGCTCCAGGAGGAGATCTCGGTCCTCGCCTACGAGGTCGTGCTGGGCGGGATCCCGGCCGATGCCGTCGGTCCGGTGGTCGCCGACCTCCTCGGTCGGGCGTCGGTCGAGGTCACCGTCAGCCGCAAGGGCGAGGCGCGGATCGACGACATCCGCCCCTCGGTGCTCGCCCTGCACCAGCCTCGTCCCTACGAGGCGTGTGTCGTCGTGGAAGTCGCGACCCGACCCCGCACCCTGCGGGTCGTCGACGTCGTCCACGGCCTCCGGGCCGTCGCGGGGGATGCGTGGCCGATCGAGGAATCACGCGTCCGCCGTACGTATCAGTGGATCGAGCGCGGAGGCGCGCGGCACGAGCCGCTCGACGTCGACCGCCGCTCGGACGCGCGGACGCTGGAGGCGTGCGCGTGATCGGACAAGGACGAACCCATGGAAGACCAGACCACGAACTCTCCGACCAGCCCCGGCGCGCCGAGCGCGCCTCCGGGGCCCTCGTCGGCCCGCCCGACTCCGCCTGAGGCATCCCGGCCCACGCCGGCCGAGGCGACGGGCCCGACGCCGTCCGATGCCCCGGACGGCGGTCCCGGCGCGGCCGGGTCCACCCCCGGCGGGACGGACGCCGACGGGACCCCGCGCCCCCGGCGCCGCCGAGGCTCCCGAGGCGGCCGTAACCGGCGCAAGCCCGCCGGGTCGGGCGCGCCCGGCACCGGTGCGCCGGCCGGGACGGCCGGGACCCCCGCCGCGGCACGCCCCGGGCACCGGCCCGCCGGCACCCGTCCGGTGGGTGACGACCCCAACGACGCCGCCGCCGACCGGGGGCTGACGACCGAGGACCTCGCGCTCGACGCCAAGGAGGACGCGGGTCTCGACCGGCCCCGGATCGGCGACACCCGCCCGGCGCCGCCGCGGCCCCAGATCGGCGACACCCGTCCGGCCCCGGTCGCACCGGCAGGCAGTGGCGCCGCCGGGTCGGGCGCGGGTTCGGGATCGGGCTCGGGCACCGGATCGGGACGGCGCCGCCGTCGGGGTGGGCGCGGTCGCGGTCGGGGCGGGTCCGGCACCGGTGGTGCGCCGACCGCCACCGGCGGGCCGACGCCGCCGTCGCCCCGTGGGGTGGTCCAGGCCGACCTCGGCGTCGGTGACGCCTTCGACGTGGACCTCGACGACGAGACCCTCGAACGTCGTCGGGGCCGCACCCGCAAAGGGCGCCCCGCGGGCCGGTACTTCATGTGTGTGCACGTCCGCGAGGACGGCCACACCCATCTCGCCGTCCTCGAGGGCCGCAGCCTGGTCGAGCACTACGTGACGACGCCCCGCGACGACGCCATGTCGATCGACGGCAACATCTACCTCGGGCGGGTCCAGAACGTGCTGCCCGGGATGGAAGCCGCCTTCGTCGACATCGGCACGCCCAAGAACGGGGTGCTCTACCGCGGCGACGTCTCGTTCGACCCGGCCGAGGTCGAGCAGCGCCAGCCCCGGATCGAGCAGTTGCTCAAGAACGGCCAGAACATCCTGGTGCAGGTGACCAAGAACCCGATCGGGGCGAAGGGCGCTCGGCTCACCCAGGAGGTGAGCCTCGCCGGCCGCTTCGTCGTACTCGTGCCCAATCAGCCCCAGACCTACGGGATCTCCAAGCGCATGCCCGACGACGAGCGCAAGCGGCTGCGCAAGGTGCTCGACGGCCTGCGCCCTCCCGACGCCGGCATCATCGTGCGGACCGCGGCCGAGGGCGCCGCGCCCGAGGAGCTCGAGCGCGATGTCGCCCGGCTGCGCCAGCAGTGGGAGCAGATCTCGGCCTACGCCGCCCAGTCCAAGCAGGCCCGGCTGCTCTACCAGGAGCCGCCGCTCGTCCTGCGCCTCCTGCGGGAGGAGTTCACCAAGGAGTACCGCGGCGTCGCCATCGACGACCGGGCGCTCTACGAGGAGGTCCGCAACTACGTGGAGGCCGTCGCGCCCGAGCTGGCCGACCGGGTCGAGTTCTACGACACCGAGGCCGAGGGCCTCCCGATGTTCGAGCGCTTCCACGTCCAGGAGCAGCTGCTCAAGGCCCTCGACCGCAAGGTCTGGCTGCCGTCGGGTGGCTCGCTGATCATCGAGCGGACCGAGGCCCTGACCGTCATCGACGTCAACACCGGCAAGAACGTCGGCCGCTCGAACCTCGAGGAGACCGTCTACCGCAACAACCTGGAGGCGGCCGAGGAGGCCGCCCGCCAGCTGCGGCTCCGCGACATCGGCGGGATCATCGTGATCGACTTCATCGACATGGAGATCAAGGGGAACCGCGAGGAGGTCATGCGGGCCTTACGGGCCGCCCTGGCCCGGGACAAGACCCGGACCCAGGTCTTCGACATCTCCGAGCTGGGGCTGGTGGAGATGACCCGGAAGCGGGTCTCCGAGGGCCTCCTGGAGTCGGTCAGCACCACCTGCGAGACCTGCTCCGGCCGGGGGTTCACCATCGACGAGGCGTTGCTGGCCTCGCTGGACTAGGCTTCCCAGGTTCCGAATCCCCCCACGAGGCCTGGACTTCCAGAGATGTACGCAGTCATCGCCACCGGCGGCAAGCAGTACCGGGTCGAGCCCGGCCAGACCCTCGAGGTCGAGCTCCTCGGCGTCGACCCCGACGGCGAGGTGTCCCTCCGTCCCGTGATGGTCGTTGACGGCGAGACCGTCCTCGCCGGGAGCGACCGGCTCGCCGGGGCTACGGTCACCGCCCGCGTGGTGGGGGAGGCCAAGGGCGAGAAGATCCGGGGCTTCACCTACAAGTCCAAGTCCAACCAGCGCAAGCGCTGGGGACACCGGCAGCGGTACTCGGTCATCGAGATCACCGCCATCTCCGCGGGCTAGAGCCCACACGCACAGGAGCACGCAGCGATGTCGAAGAAGAAGGGTGCCGCCTCCTCCCGCAACGGACGCGATTCCAACGCCCAGCGGCTCGGGGTGAAGGTCGCGTCCGGCTCGACGGTCAGCGCCGGATCGATCCTGGTCCGCCAGCGGGGGACCAGGTTCCACCCCGGTGAGAACGTCGGGCGGGGTGGCGACGACACCCTGTTCGCGACCTCGGCCGGCACCGTGCGCTTCGGCGAGCGCAAGGGCCGCAAGCTCGTCGACATCGTCCCCGCCGGCGACTGAGGTCCCGCCGACCCGGCGGCGGTGAGCATCGCGCCGTCCGCCACCCGGCGTCGCCATACTCCCCTCATGACCCAATCGGCGTTCGTCGACCAGGTCCAGGTCAACCTCCGCGGCGGCGACGGCGGGGCCGGGGCCATGTCGTTCCGGCGCGAGGCCCACGTCCCCAAGGGCGGGCCCGACGGCGGTGACGGCGGTGCCGGCGGCGACGTCGTCCTCGAGGCCGACCGCAACGTCGCGTCGCTGCTCGCCTTCCGCGACCATCCGCACCGGCGGGCCGAGCACGGCCGTCACGGGGCCGGTGCCAAGCGGCACGGGGCCAAGGGTGCGGAGCTCGTCGTGGCCGTGCCCGAGGGCACGGTGGTGCGGTCCCGCGACGGCGAGCTGCTCGCCGACCTGGTCCAGCACGGCACCCGGTACGTCGCCGCCCGGGGCGGCCGGGGTGGCCGGGGCAACGCCCGGTTCCTGTCGAACGCGCGGCGTGCGCCGGGGTTCGCAGAGCAGGGCGAGTACGGCGAGGAGCAGTGGCTGCGCCTCGAGGTCAAGCTGCTCGCGGATGCGGCGCTCGTTGGCTTCCCCAACGCGGGCAAGTCGACGCTGATCGCAGCGGTGAGCGCGGCCAAGCCCAAGATCGCCGACTACCCGTTCACGACCTTGGTCCCGAACCTCGGTGTGGTGCGGGCCCGCGACCACGAGTTCGTCCTCGCCGACATTCCCGGTCTGGTCGAGGGCGCCTCGGAGGGTCGGGGCCTCGGTCACGAGTTCCTCCGCCACGTCGAGCGGGCCCGGGTCCTCGTGATCCTCCTCGACCTCGCCAGCGTCGACGGTCGCTCCGGCGACGAGCAGGAGGCGATCCTGTGCGACGAGCTCGGCCGCTACCGGCCCGAGCTGCTGGAGCGGCCCCGGCTCGTGGTCGGCAACAAGGCCGACGTCGCGACCGACACCGATTTCACCGGGCTGCGGGTCTCGGCGGTGACCCGCCAGGGCCTCGACGAGCTGGTCGGTCGCATCGGGACCCTCGTCGACGCGGCCCGGGACGCTGAGCCCGAACCGGAGGGGTTCGTGGTGCTGCGGCCCGAGGAGACCGGCTTCTCCGTCCTGCGGGACGACGACGGCGCCTACCGGGTGAGTGGTCGGGCGGCCGAGCGGGTGGTGGCGATGGCCGACCTCACCAACGCCGAGGCCCTCGCCTACGTCCACGAGCGGTTCCGCCGCATGGGGGTCGAGCGGGCCCTGGCCCGGGCCGGCGCCCGCGACGGCGACGTGGTGCGCATCGCCGACATCGAGCTGGAGTATGTGGAGGGGTTCGGGTGAACGTCGTCGTGAAGATCGGCACGTCGTCGCTCACGGCCGAGTCGGGCGAGCTCGACGCCGCCGCGATGGTCAAGCTCTGCGCCGAGGTCGCCGCCACCTGCGCCGACGGGCACCGGGTGATCCTGGTGAGCTCGGGCGCGATCGCCGCGGGCCTCCCGGCGCTCGGCCTCGCCCAGCGCCCCCGCGACGTCAGGGTGCTCCAGGCGGTGGCGGCCGTCGGCCAGCCCCGGCTCATGGAGCAGTTCGGGCGCTGCTTCGGCGCGCACGGTCTCGTCCCCGGTCAGGTGCTGCTCACCGCGCAGGACTTCGGGCACCGCACGCAGTACCTCCACGCCCGGGAGACGCTCGACCGGCTGCTCGACCTCGGCGTCGTGCCGGTGGTCAACGAGAACGACACCGTCGCCGACGACGAGATCCGCTACGGCGACAACGACCGGTTGGCCGCCCTGGTCGCGCACCTGATGGGTGCCGATCTCCTCGTGATGCTCACCGACACGCCGGGGGTGTTCACCGCCGATCCCCGGATCGACGCCGGCGCGTCGCTGATCGAGGAGATCGTCGAGGTCGACGCCGCACTCGAGGCCGTGGCTGGAGGCGCCGGGACCGCGCGCGGGAGCGGGGGGATGGCGAGCAAGCTCGCCGCCGCGAAGATCGCGGCGTGGTCGGGCATCCGGGCGGTGATCGCCGGGGCCCGCGAGCCCGACGTACTCGGGCGGGTGCTCGCCGGCGACGCCACCGTGGGGACCGTCGTCCAACCCCGTGCCGAGCGCCTCCCAAGCCGCAAGCTGTGGATCGCGTTCGCCCGGGCGGCGGCGGGCCGGATCACGGTCGATCCGGGGGCCCGCCGGGCCCTCGTCGACGGCAACCGGTCGCTGCTGCCCGCAGGCGTCACCGGCGTCGACGGCGACTTCGACGCCGGCGACGCGGTCGAGATCCAGGATCCCGACGGTTCGGTGTTCGCCAAGGGGATCGCCGGGGCCGATGCCGCCGTCGTGCGGGAGATCGTCGGCCGCCGCACCGACGACCTGCCCGACGGCGTGCCCCACGAGATCGTGCATCGCGACGACCTGGTGATCCTGCCCGCCTGAGTCCGGACCCCGCACCCCCGACCCCCGGCTCGCCGGATGCCCGGGGGCGCCTTGCACTCGGTCCTCGGACCGGCAACACTCTCCCCACTCGTCCCGGACCGACGGGGGGAGGGCCTTCGGAACCGTTCGGAACCGAGGGCTCGCGACGGTCGGTGACGAGTGGGAGTGGGGCCTGGGGCCGCCGCCGGCGCTCGACGCCAGGCGCGGCCCCGGGACCACCCCGCCGAGGGGGGCGACGCATGGCCCCGCCTATGCTCGGGCGGCATGCCGCACGCCGTGGAGGAGCTCGCTCGTCGGGCCCGACGCGCGTCCCGGCACCTCGCCACCGCACCCACCGGGGTGAAGAACGACGCCCTGCACCGGGCGGCCGACCTGCTCGTCGCCCGGGCCGACGCGGTCCTGGCCGCCAATGCCACCGACCTCACCGCCGCCGAGGCGACCGGGACGGCGGCGTCGGCGCTCGACCGGCTCCGGCTCGACGAGGGGCGGGTGGGCGCGATGGCCGACGGCCTCCGTCAGGTGGCGTCGCTGCCCGACCCCGTCGGTGAGACGCTCGACGGCACCCGGCGACCCAACGGCCTGCGGATCCTGCGGGTCCGGGTGCCCCTCGGCGTAGTGGCGGTGATCTACGAGAACCGACCCAACGTCACGAGCGACGCCGCCGGTATCTGCCTGAAGTCCGGGAACGCGGTCCTCCTGCGGGGCTCGAGCACGGCGCTCGCCACCAATCGGGAGGTCGCGGCGATCCTGCGTGAGGGGGTGGCCGCGGCCGGGCTCCCCGAGGACGCGATCGCCCTGGTCGACGACGTCACCCACGAGGGCGCCCTCGCGGTGATGCGGTGCACCGAGTTCGTCGACTGCCTGATCCCCCGGGGCGGGCCCGCCCTGATCCGGAGCATCCGCGAGAACGCCACCGTGCCGGTCATCATCGACGGCGACGGCAACTGCCACGTGTACGTCGACGCTGCGGCCGATCTCGACCAGGCGCTGCGCATCGCGGTGAACGCGAAGACCAACCGGACCAGCGTGTGCAACGCGGCCGAGTCCCTGGTGGTGCACGCCGCCGTGGCCGACGTCTTCCTGCCCCGGGTCGCCGAGGCCCTTGCCGCGCGCGACGTGGTGATGGTCGGCGACGTCGGGGCCCGTCAGCGGGTGCCGACCATGGGCGAGGCGACCGACGACGACTTCGGTCGGGAGTTCCTCGACCTCAAGATCTCGGTCGCCGTCGTGCCCGACCTCGACGGCGCCATCGACCACGTCAACCGGTTCGGGAGCGGCCACACCGAGGCCATCGTGACCGGGGACCTCGCGGCGGCCCAGCGCTTCACCGACGAGGTGGATGCCGCCGTGGTCATGGTGAACGCCTCCACCCGCTTCACCGACGGCGAGCGCTTCGGGTTCGGGGCCGAGATCGGCATCTCGACCCAGAAGCTGCACGCCCGGGGCCCCATGGGGCTGCGGGAGCTCACGACGTACAAGTACGTCGTCTGGGGCGACGGCCAGATCGTCGAGTAGCCGAGCGGGCGAGGAGTCCATCGTGGGAGAGCGGTTCGAATCGGTCGCGGACGTCACCGAGCGTCTGCGGGCCGTCGACTACCTGGCGGACGACGACATCGCCAGCGTCGCCTACCTGGCCGACCGGCTCGAGAAGCCGGTGCTGGTCGAGGGCCCCGCAGGGGTGGGCAAGACCGAGCTGGCCAAGGCGATCGCCGCCGCGACGGGGTCCCGGCTGATCCGGCTCCAGTGCTACGAGGGGCTCGACGAGGCCAAGGCGCTCTACGAGTGGAACTACAAGAAGCAGCTCCTGCGGATCCAGGCCGACCGTGAGCACGAGACCTCATGGGAGTCGGTCGAGTCCGACATCTTCTCGGAGCAGTTCCTGCTGACCCGGCCGCTGCTCGAGGCGATCCGGGCCGAGGACCCGGTGGTCCTCCTGATCGACGAGGTCGACCGGGTCGAGATCGAGACCGAGGCCCTGCTCCTCGAGGTGCTGTCCGACTTCCAGGTCTCGATCCCCGAGCTCGGGACGATCGTCGGGAAGCAGCGACCGATCGTGCTCCTGACCTCGAACAACACCCGGGAGCTGTCCGAGGCGCTGAAACGGCGGTGCCTGTTCCTCCACGTCGACTACCCCGACGTGGAGCGGGAGAAGGAGATCGTCCGGGTGCGCGTACCCGGGATCGACGAGGAGCTCGCCGAGCAGGTCGCCCGGGTCGTGCGGTCGGTCCGCACCCTCGACCTCAAGAAGGCGCCGTCGATCTCCGAGACCATCGACTGGGCCCGCACGCTCATCTACCTCGGTCGCTCCGAGATCTCGCCCGAGGTCATCGGCGAGACCCTCCACGTGCTGCTCAAGTACCAGTCCGACATCGCCAAGGCCCGCAAGGAGCTGGTCGAGAAGTGACCAGCCCGGTCCGATCGACTCCGGCGGGCACGCCCCACGCAACGATGCTCGACGTGTTGCAGGGCTTCGTGCACGAGTTGCGCAGCGCGGGCCTGCCGGTGTCGATGACCGAGAACCTCGACGCAATGACCGCGATGGAGCACGTCGACCTCCGGGCGCGGGAGGTCGTCCGGTCCGTGCTCGCGGCGACGTTGGTCAAGCAGCGGCGCCACCGGCCCGCCTTCGACACCGTGTTCGACGTCTACTTCTCGCTCTTCAGTCCGGCGGCCGAGGACCGAGCCGCCCTCGACCTGCCCGACGAGCTGTTCGGGACCGCCGGCGGCGACGTCCAGGGTGGTGGGGCTGGGGGCGACCTGACCCGGGAGGAGCTCGCCGAGATGCTCCTGCGGGCGCTGCAGTCGATGGACCTCGACGAGCTCCGTCGCCTCGCGGGCATGGCCGTGAGCCAGTTCGCGGGGATGGAGCCGGGGCGCCCGGTCGGCGGGACCTACTACTTGTACCGCACCCTCCGCCAGCTCGACCTCGACGACCTGTCGGCCCGGCTGATCGAGCAGGCCCGGGCGCGTGGGGAGATCCCCGACGACCCCCTCCCGGGTCGACTCGCCCGGGAGGAGCAGGAGGCCCGGCTCCGGGAGCTGCGGCGCCTGGTCGAGGAGGAGATCCGCCGCCGGCTCGTGGCCGACCGGGGGGTCGAGGCGATGGCCCGCACCCTGCGCAAGCCGTTGCCCGAGGACATCGACTTCATGCACGCGTCGCGCGACGAGATGCTCGCGCTCCAGCGGGCGATCCAGCCGCTCACCCGCCTGCTCGCCGCCCGTCTCGCCCAGCGCCGACGCCGTCGGCACCGGGGCAGCCTCGACTTCCGCCGGACGGTGCGGGCGTCGATGAACTACGGCGGCGTGCCGGTGGAGCCCAAGTTCCGCCGACCCCACCCGGCCAAGCCCGAGATCATGGTCGTGGCCGACATCTCGGGGTCGGTGGCGAGCTTCGCCCGCTTCACGCTCCAGTTCGTGCACGCGATGGCGAGCCAGTTCTCCCGGGTGCGGTCGTTCGTCTTCATCGACGGCATCGACGAGGTGACCCGGTTCTTCGAGGACACCGACGACATCTCCGAGGCCGTGCACCGGGTCAACACCGAGGCCGACGTGGTCTGGGTCGACGGGCACTCCGACTACGGGCACGCGTTCTCGGTGTTCCACGAGCGCCACGAGCGCGAGGTGACCCAGAAGACCTCGGTGATCTTCCTCGGCGACGCCCGCAACAACTACCACGCGTCGCAGAACTGGGTCCTGCAGTCGCTGCAGAAGCGGGCCCGCCACGTGTACTGGCTGAACCCGGAGCCCCGCGGCTACTGGGACACCGGCGACTCGATCATCTCCGAGTACGGGCGCTACTGCGACGGCGTGTTCGAGTGCCGGAACCTGCGCCAGCTCGAGCGCTTCGTGAGCACGATCGCCGACGCCTGAGGATCCGACGATGCCCGACACCGACACCCTCGTCTGCAGTCACTTCACTCTCACCGGAGGCTTGGGCCCGGCCCGGTTCGGGTTCGCCGAGCGGGTCGCCGCCGCGGCCGAGGCCGGGTTCGGCGGGATCGGGCTGCTGGCCGCCGATCACGCCCGGGCCGGGGCCGCCGGGCTGACCGATCGGGCCATGGCCGGCGTCCTGGCCGACCACGGTCTCGTGGTCGCCGAAGTCGAGTTCCTCGCGGGCTGGGCCACCGGGCCCGACGACCCCGAGGCGGCCGAGGCGGCCCGGGTGGCCGAGGCGCAGATCTGGGCCACGGTCGACGCCTTCGGGCCCCGGGTGGTCTCGGTCGGGGAGCTGGGTGGGCCCGAGGCGATGCCCCCGCCCGACGTCGTCGCCGAGCGGTTCGCCGCGCTCTGCGACCGGGCGGCCGAGCACGGGACCCGGGTCGCGATCGAGTTCGTGCCCTGGACCGGCATCCCCGACGTCGCCGCCGCAGCGACGATCGTGCGTGCCGCAGGGCGCCGGAACGGCGGGATCGCGCTCGACTCGTGGCACTGGTTCCGGGGGAACCCCTCGGCCGAGACGCTCCGGTCCGTCGCCGATCGGGTCTTCATGCTCCAGTTGAACGACGCCGACCGTGAGGTCGTGGGGACCCTGGCCGAGGACACCGTGCGCAACCGGCGCTGCCCGGGGGAGGGCAGCTTCGATCTCATCGGGCTCCTGCTGCTGGCCCGCGACGCGGGGGTCTCCGCCCCGGTCTCGGTGGAGGTCATGGCGACCGACCACTTCGCCCTCCCGGTGGGGGAGGCCGCCCGGCAGGCCTACGGCTCGACCCGTCGCCTCATCGAGCGCGCCTGGCACTGAGCGCGGCGAGGCGGTCCTTGTAGTCGGCGATCGCAGCGCGGTGGTCGACGACGGGCTCGGGGTAGTCGAGTCCGGCCCGGACCTCCGCGGGCAGCTTCCAGGGCTCGTGGACCGCGCGTCCCGCCACCGTGTCCAGCTCCGGCACGTAGCGCCGGACGTAGTCGCCCTGGGGGTCGAAGCGCTGCCCCTGGACCGTGGGGTTGAAGATGCGGTGCGGGTTGGTGTCGGTGCCCGTGCCCGCCGTCCACTGCCAGTTCAGGTTGTTGTTGGCGATCTCGCCGTCGACCAGCCAGTCGAGGAAGTGCTGCGCGCCCCGGCGCCAGTCGATGTAGAGATCCTTCGTGAGGAACGACGCCACGATCATGCGGGCCCGGTTGTGCATGAAGCCCTCCTGGCGCAGCTGGCGCATCCCGGCGTCGACCACGGGATAGCCGGTCCGGCCCTCGCACCAGGCCGCGAAGTGGGCGTCGCCGGTGTTCCACTCGTCGCCGCGCGCGCGGTAGTCGCCCCACGCCGCGTCGGGTCGCGCGGCGAGGACCTGGGCGTAGAAGTCCCGCCAGCACAACTGGCGCACGAAGGGCTCCGCGCCCGGTCGGTGCCGCAGCTTGTGTTCCACCTCGGCCGGGGACACGCAGCCGAAGCGCAGCGCCGCGCTCACCCGGGAGGTCGCGTCGCCGGGCAGGTCGTCGTGGCGGTCGCCGTACTCGGCGAGGTGCGCCTTCACCCACCGGTTCAGCGCCGCGCGGGCGACCGGCTCGCCGCCGGGGGCGAGGTCGGGGGACGGGTCACCGGCCACCAGGTCGGCCAGGGCGGGGAGCGCAACGCCGGCGACATCGGGGACGGTGAGGGACCGGGGGGGTGCCAGGACCGGCCGGCGGGGGACCTCGAGCCACCGCCGGTAGTAGGGCGTGAACACCTGGAACGCCCCACCCCCGGCCGGCGTGCAGGTGCCGGGGGGGACCACGGTGGTCCCGGGGTGGGCCACGACCCGGAGGTCGGGACCGGCGGCGGTCAGGGCATCGATGCGCCGCCGCGCGTACGGCGTGACGTCGTCGCTCAGGTGGATCGTGCCGGCGCCGACCGCCCGGGCCACGTCGAGCACCTCGTGGGTCCAGTCCCCCCGCCGCAGCACGAGCCGCCCGCCCCGGTCGGCGAGGGCGGTGTCGAGTGCGCCGAGCGCGTCGAGGAGGTAGCGGACCCGGTTCGGGCGGGCGAAGCGCCGACCGAGGATGGCGTCGTCGAACACGAAGAGGGGGACGACGCCGTCGGCGGCGGCCCCGGCGACGAGGGCCGGGTGGTCGTGCACCCGCAGGTCCCGGGTGAAGACGACGACGGCGGGCACGCCCCGCGGAACCGGGGGTGGCGCGGCGGCATTCCCGGTGGGGACGGGGTCAGGGCGACGCGGCATCGGCGAGCAGGCTCCACGTGCGATCGGCGACCCGGGCGAGCATCAGGAGCTGGGCCCGCTCTCGGCGCCGGAACACGTGGCCGTGCCGCCCGACGAGCACGACGGCGTCGTGGGTCGGGAGCCGGGCCATCGCGAGGTCCTCGGGTCCGGCCACGCCGTCGCTGACGAGGGGGGACGCCGCGAGCCCGGCGGCCAGGGCCCGGAGGTTGGCCGGGTCGGGTGGGGCGCCGGTCGCGGCGAGGACGTCGGCCGGGCCGAGCAGGGCGCCCCAGTCGGCGAGGAACTCGCGCTGCACGTGGTGCACGAGACGGTCCCAGAGGTCGGGCACCGACGCGGTCTCGCACAGGGACGCGGCCGACTCCAGCGCGTCGAGCCGGGGATCGGGGAAGATCCCGACCTGTCGCACCTCCTCGACCGACGCGCCGTCGACCTGCTCCACCTCGCGCACGAGGAGGTCGAGCCGACCGTCGTCGGGGACGATCACGGCGAACTCGTCGACCGCCACCCGATCGCCGCGCTCCACGACGTCGACGCCCACGATGTCGCCGCCGACCGCACCGATGCGGGAGGCGACGAGGCCGAGGGCACCGGGGCGGTCGGGGAGCCACACGCGGATCAGCACGTGCACCCGCCCGTCGCCGGTCGGACCGTCGGGCGGCGGGGTTCCGGCGGGATCGGGCATCCCGTGAGCCTACGCACGGGTGGTTTCCGGTACGTGAACGGCGCAAGTCGGGGACGTCACGCGGTCGCGCCCGGTCGGGAGCGCGGTCCGCTGCGTAGGCTGCGGCCGTGACCGAGCGGATCGGCGTCCTGGGCGGCACCTTCGACCCGGTGCACCACGGCCACGTGGCCACCGCCGTCGACGTCCGCCACGCGCTCGGGCTCGACCGGGTCCTGCTCGTGGTCGCGGGTGACCCGTGGCAGAAGCGGGGCCGGGTGGTGGCCTCGGCCGAGGACCGGCTCGCGCTCGTCCGGTGTGCGGTCGAGGGCGTCGACGGGGTGGAGGCGAGCGCGGTCGAGGTGGAGCGGACGGGACCCTCGGTCACCGCCGACACCCTGGAGGCCCTCGGTGGCCCCGATCGGGAGCTGTTCCTCGTGCTCGGGGCCGACGCCGTGGCCAACATGGGGACGTGGCGGCGGCTCGAGGACACCAAGGCGCTCGCGACCGTGGTGGTGGTCGAGCGGGCCGGCGATCTCGACGTCGATCCACCGGGTGCGGGTTGGCGCGCCGTGCACGTGCGGGTGCCCCGGCTCGACGTGTCGTCGACCGACCTGCGGGCCCGCCTGGCTGCCGGACGACCGATCGACGGGCTGGTGCCGCCGGGCGTGATCGCGATGATCCGGTCCCGACACCTCTACACTCCGACCCGATGACCTTCCGGCCCGCCGCGTGACCCAGGTCGCCCCGGGCGCACGTCGTCGGGCTGCGATCGCCGCCGACGCCGCGATCGACAAGAAGGCCGAGGACGTGGTGGTCCTCGAGGTCGGTCCCGTCCTCGGCATCGCCGAGTTCTTCGTGTTGGCCTCGGCGGGCAACGTCCGCCAGGTCCGCACCGTCGTCGAGGCGGTCGAGGCGGCCCTGGTCGCGGCCGACGCCAGCACACCCCGGTCGGTCGAGGGACTCGGCGACGCCTCGTGGGTCCTCATGGACTACGGCGACGTGGTCGTGCACGTCTTCCTCACCGAGACCCGGGAGTTCTACGACCTCGACCGGCTCTGGGCCGACGTCCCCCGGACCGAGGTGGAGCCGCCGACGGCGGCTCAGGCGCCGTCGGCGACGTAGGGCCGCATCGGCACGCCCCGGTCCAGGAGCGCGTCCTTGAGCTCGCGCACCCCGAGGTTGCGGGCGAACCGGGGGGAGTAGAGGATCGAGCTGATGATCGCCGCCTGCGCCCCACCGGCGGTGAGCCCGTCGGCGATGTGGTCGATCGTGCCTGCACCACCGCTCGCGATGACCGGTACGTTCACCGCGTCGGCGACCGCCCGCGTGATGTCGAGGTCGTAGCCCGTGGCGGTGCCGTCACGATCGATGGAGTTGACCACGATCTCGCCGGCGCCGAGGTCCTCGGCCCGGCGCACCCAGTCGAGCGCGTCGAGGCCGGTGGCCAGACGGGCCCCGTCGATGAACACCTCGTAGCCCGACGGCAGCCCGGGCCGCACGCCTTGGTGCTTGACCTGCGTGGACAGGACCACGCACTGGCGTCCGAAGGCCTCGGCGCCCTGGCGGATCAGGTCGGGATCGCGCACGGCCATGGAGTCGATGCTGATCTTCTCGGCCCCGGCCTTGAGGACCTCGTACATGTCGTCGAGGGTGCGGATGCCGCCGCCCACGGTGAAGGGCACGAACACGTGGTGGGCCACGGCCCGCACGGTCTCGAGGTCGATCTTGCGCTTCTCGGCGCTCGCGGTGATGTCGTAGAAGACGATCTCGTCGATCTGGTCCTCGTAGAGCCGCTGCGCGAGGTCGGCGGCGGGTGCGACGTCGATGTTGTCCTGGAACTGCTGGGCCTTGGTGACCCGGCCGTTCACGACGTCGAAGCAGGCGATGAGGCGCTTGGTCAGCACGTGCCGTCCCAGTGGGCGAAGCGCTCGAGCAGGGCCAGACCCACGGGCCCGCTCTTCTCGGCGTGGAACTGGGTCGCGACGATGTTGGCCCGTCCGATCACCGAGGCGAAGTCGGTGCCGTACTCGGTGACCCCCAGCGTGTGGGCCGGGTCGGCGGGCTCGGCGAAGTAGGAGTTGACGAAGTAGCAGTAGGCGTCGCGGTCGAGTCCGTCGGTCACGGGGTGGGGGCGGGTCGCCCGGACCGCGTTCCAGCCGATCTGGGGCACGCGCTGCGTGTCGGGGAAGCGCCGGGCCCGCCCGGGCACCCAGCCCAGGCCCGCGACGTCACCCTCCTCGGAATGGTCGAGCAGCACCTGGAGGCCGATGCAGATCCCGAGGAAGGGGACCCCGTCGTCGAGCACCCGGGCACGGAGCGGCTCGACCAGCCCGGATTCGTGCAGCGACGCAAGCGTGGCCCCGGCCGCCCCCACCCCCGGGAGGACGATCCGGTCGACCCCGCCCAGGCCGGTGGGCTCGGCGACCAGGCGGTGGGCGAGGCCGAGGCGCTCGAGCGCGTACCCCACGCTCGGCGCGTTGCCGGCCCGGTAGTCGATCACCCCGATCACGGGGGGCAGGGTACCGGTGGCCGCCGGATGCGCCGGGCCCGCACGCCGGCGGCGCGCCGGATCGCTCGGGCCGGATCCCGGTGGCGGATCACCGCCGGGACCGGTACGCCCGCAGCGCGCCCTCGATCGCCGCCTGCACGAGGCGGTCGTTGTCCTTCGAGATGAAGCGGTGCACCCGGCGCTCGAGCAGGACCCGCACGAGCGGGTTGAACACGTGGTACTCCTCGTGGAAGGTGACCCGGGTGGTGCCGTCACCGAGGTCGTCGTACCGCTGCCAGCCGAGCGCCTTCGACCACAGGGGCTTGCCGATCGCGTCGTAGCGGGCGTACTCGGGGGCCCGGACCTCCGACACCGTCTCCCACGACTGGGCCACGCCCCCGGAGCACAGGTACTTCGGCACGGCGAACCAGCAGTGCCGTACCAGTCCCTGACCGTCGGCGTCGCCTTCGTGGATGATCTCGATCCGCACGCCACCGTGCTCGATGATCCGGGGTGCGTGGATGGTCCCGGGTGTGGTGATCGGCGGGTGCATCGCCGCCCAGATCTCCTCGCGAGGCGCATCGATGACGAACGAGTACTCGTGGACCTGCACGGTTGGACCCTCCTCGGCGCGACTGCGCTCCTGCACTGTCGCACAGGTGGGCGCGGGCCGTAGGAATGTTCCCGGGACCGAACGGGGTCGGGGCACCGGGTCGTCGGCGGCGGGACCCGAGCATCCGCAGGGCGACGTCCGGAGATTCGGTGGACCCGAGGGGACTTGAACCCCTGACCCCCTCCATGCCATGGAGGTGCTCTTCCAGCTGAGCTACGGGCCCGAACGAGGACCGGACGATACCAGCACGGCTCCGAGGGCCTGCGGCGGGGGATCGCTACGCTCGGGCGCCATGCACGAGCAGGCTCCGGCCGACGAACGGCCGCGGTACCGATACGACGCTGCGCTGGCCACGGCCATCGAGGCCCGCTGGCAGGACTACTGGGAGGACCACCACACCTTCTGGGCCCCCAACCCGGTCGGGCCGCTCGTCGAGGGCTGGGCCGAGGCCGCCGGGCGGCCCAAGCTCTACGTGCTCGACATGTTCCCGTACCCGAGCGGCGCCGGCCTCCACGTGGGGCACCCCC
>Ga0194129_10002821_pt1 | contig 25207 bp, 19 predicted proteins | sample TA2KigCa35mmetaG_FD_150862 | JGI IMG/M metagenome (GOLD analysis project Ga0194129, IMG submission 150862) | Freshwater microbial communities from Lake Tanganyika, Tanzania - TA2015038 Kigoma Deep Cast 35m | ecosystem: Environmental > Aquatic > Freshwater > Lake | place: Tanzania: Lake...
CCGAAGTCCGACAGGCACTGGACCGGGAGCTTCGCCCGGTGCATCTCCTTCGCGATCAGGCCCGCCTCCGGGTAGTACGCGATGAGGTACGCGACGTCGGGCGCGACCGCCCTGATCCCGCCGACGGTGCCGGCGTACGACTGCTGCCCCGGGGCGATCGGCTCGAACGCCACGATGCGCGCGCCGTTGGCCTGGAGCTCGGTGCGCATCGTCTCGGCCTGTTTCTGGGTGTAGAGGGTGGTGCTGTCGTAGACGATGGCGACGGTCTTCGCCTTCAGCCACTCGGTGATCGCGTCGGCCGCGACCGGTGCGATCTGGGAGGTCATGGGTTGGAGCGTGACCCCGAGGCCCTCGGTGCTGTCGGCCGAGGTCAGCCGGACCGGGACCAGCCCGGCCTGGAGGTACAGGGGCAGGGTCTGCGCCCCGACCCCCGAGTTGTACGGCCCGATCACGCCGTCGAGCCCGGCCCGGATGGCGGCGGTGGCGTTCGCCACGCCGGTGGCCGGAACGGCCTGGTCGTCGATGGGGACGATCTCGATCTTCCGGCCCAGGATCCCGCCGCTCGCGTTGAGCCGGTCGGCCGCGAGCTGCGCGCCTTTGAGCATCCCCTGCCCATAGGCCTGCTGGCTGCCGGTGAGCGGTCCCTCGAGGCCGATGCGGACGGGGCTCCCGGCCGCAACGGTGGTTCCGGGCGTGCCGGTCTGCGCCCCGCCGGGGGCGGCGACGGCGAGGCTGCCGACGAGGGCGCACACGACGAGCAGGGTGGGGACACGGACACGGACACGCACGTACGACTCCTCGGGTCCTCGGAACTCGGACGGCGGCTCGCTAGCGCGGGCGCCCCTTCGGGCCGCCGACCCGCCGGCGTAGTGACCGTGCCGTAGTCTGCGAACGTGGTCCCCGGTCCCCCGCCCGCATCGGCGGCCGACGACTTCGGGCACCGCTACGGCCCCTGGGCCGTGGTCCTCGGGGCCTCCCACGGCATCGGCGCCGCGTTCGCGCACGAGCTCGCGGCCCGGGGGCTCGGGGTCGTGATGGTCGCCCGGCCCGACGACGGGCTCGCCGACGCCGTCACTGCGGTCCGGGCCGCACACGGCGTGGCGGTGGCACCCCTCGAGGTCGACCTCACCGCCGCCGACGCCATCACCGCCGTGGCCGCCGCCACCGCCGACCTCGACGTCGGGTTCCTGGCCTGCGTCGCCGGGGGCACCGAATCGGTCGGCCGCTTCCTCGACCACCCGGTGACCCGGGCCGAGGCGCTGGTCGCGCTCAACTGCCTGGCCCCGGTCCGGGCCTGTCACCACTTCGCCCCCCGGTTCGCGGCCCGGGGTCGCGGCGGCATCTGCACCGTCTCATCGCTGGCCGGGATGTTCGGATCCGACGGCACCGTCGTCTACTCGGCGGCCAAGGCCTTCGACCTGGTCCTCGCCCAGGGCCTCTGGGCCGAGCTCGCTCCGCGCGGCGTCGACGTCCTCGGCCTCGTCCTCGGCAACGTCCGCACCCCGACGCTGCTCGCCAGCGGTGCCCGTGTCGACCCGGACGCGTTCCCCGGGCTCGAGCCCGACGCGGTGGCCCGCGAGGCGCTCGACACACTCGGGGCCGAGCCGGTGTGGGTCGTGGGCGAGGAGACCCGCGCGATCCACGACCTGCTCCGGGGCCTGCCCACCCGGGCGGGCATCGAGGCGCTGAGCGCGGGTATGCGGGCGCAGTACGGCTGGGATCCGCCGGGACCCTGACCGCCCGCTCCGGGCCGGTCAGCCCAGGCGGAGCGTCTCCAGCGGCTCGAGCCGGGCGGCCTTGGCCGACGGGTACAAGCCGGCCAGCACCGCCACCCCGACCGCGAGCCCGATCCAGACCGGCATCATCGCGAGGTCGATCACCACCACCCAGCCCGCGACCGCCGACACCAGCGCGACGACGCCGACCCCGAGCACCGCTCCGGCGATCCCCCCGATGAGCCCCACGACCAGCGCCTCGGCCAGGAACTGGAGCCCGATCAGCGACCGGGTGGTGCCGAGCGCACGCCGGATGCCGATCTCGGCCGAACGCTGGAGCACCGAGATCGACATCACGTTGGCGATGCCGAGGCCGCCCACGGCCAGGGCCAGCAGCCCGGCGAACAGCGCGGTCTGCTGGAGCGTCCGGTCGGCCTGGGCCGACGCCTCCAGCGCTGCGCTCGGGATGCGGGTGGTGACCGAGTCGCTGCTGCCGAGGCTGACCGCAACGGGGATCGCCGCGTCGACCTGCTCCGTCGTGCCCGGCGCCGCCCGCACGTACATCTTCGTCGGCGCGCCCTCGGTGGCGAAGTCGTTCTCGGCCGCCCACTGGGTGATGAACACGGCGTTGTCGAGGTTCGGCTCCAACGGCACCCGCTCGAGCACGCCGACGACGCCGTAGTCGATCCCGTTGAGCCGGATCGTCCGGACCTCCCCCGGGATCAACCCGAACTCGTCGGCCAACCCGCCGCCGAGGACCACCGCCCGGGTGCGGTTGACCCGGTCGGCACGGTCGAGCCAGCGCCCGCTGCGCACCGGGACCTCGAGCACCGCGGGCAGGCGTGAGTCGGCGGCGAGCACCGGGACCGGGAACGTCTCGAAGTAGTCGGCGCCCCCCTCCGAGGGCAGGGTCACCACGCCGGGCACCTCGGCCACCGCCGACGCCCGCTCCACGGCCGGGATGGCCCGGACCCGGCGCACCGCGTCGGCCGGCAGCGTCGGGTTCTGGCGCCCGAAGGCCGTGCCCGCCTCGGCGGTGATGAGCGTCGTGCCCAGCTCGTCGAGCCGGGCCTTCAGGTCGCCCTTGGCCGACTCGGTCAGCCCGACCGCGCCCACCATCGCGGCCACCCCGACCACCGGCCCGAGCATGATCAGCAGCGTCCGGGCCTTGCGGGCCAGGATCCCACCGATCGCGATCCCGAGCAGGTCGCGGAAGCGACTCACGGCGCCACCCCCGACCCCTCGGCGACGAACGGGGTTGGGGCCTGCGCGACGTCGGACACGATGCGCCCGTCGCGCATCGAGACCACCCGGTTCGTGGTCGCGGCGATGCGCGGGTCGTGGGTGACGAGGATCAGGGCCCGGTCCGCCTGGGCGAGGCGGGCGAAGATGTCCATGACCAGCACGGCGTTCACGGTGTCGAGCGCGCCGGTCGGCTCGTCGGCCAGGACGAGGCGGGGCTCGGTCACGATCGCCCGTGCGATCGCCACCCGCTGCTGCTCCCCGCCCGAGAGCTGCACCGGCCGGTGGTCGGCCCGGTCGGCGAGCCCGACCTCGGCCAGTGCGGCGAGGGCCCGCTCCCGACGCTCGGCCCGGGCCAGACCCCGGTAGCAGAGCGCCGTCTCCACGTTGCCGAGCGCGGTCAGGTACGGGATGAGGTGGAACTGCTGGAAGACGAAGCCGATCACCTCGCCCCGCAGCCGGCTGCGCTCGTCGTCGGCCAGGGCTGCGGTGTCGTGCCCCGTGACGACCACGGCGCCCTCGGTCGGCCGGTCGAGCACCCCGAGCAGGCCGAGCATCGTCGACTTGCCCGAGCCGGACGGCCCGATGATCGCCAGGTGGTCGCCCGCCCGGACCTGCAGCGTCACGTCGCGCAGCGCGTGCACCGGTGCCTCCTGCCCGAACACGCGCGACGCGCCGACGAGCTCGAGCAGCGGCTCCCCACCCACCGGCCCGCTCGCCGGCGTGTGCACCGGCGTGCTCACCGACTGCGCTGGAGCTCGACCACCACCACGTCGGTGGCGGTGAGGCCCGAGCGGACCTCGATGTACGAGCCTTCCGACAGCCCGGTCTCGACGGTCACCTCGCGGGTCTTGCCGGTGCGCAGGTCGATGAGCCGCACGACGTCGTTGCCCGAGCCGTTCTGCTTCACCGCGGCGATCGGGACGGTGAGCACGGCGAGGCGCTCGGCCACCACCACCTCGACCGTGACCGGGGTGCCGTCGGCCGCACCCAGGTCACCGCGCACTTGCACGGTCCCCTCGAAGGTCTGCTGGCGGCTCTCGGCGTTCGTGGTCGGGAAGTCGGCGAGCGCGGTGATGACGCCGGGGGCCGAGGGACCCCCGCCCTGCACCTTCACCGTGGCGTTCTGACCGACCTTGAGCTTGGTCCGGTCGGCCGCGCTCACGGCGAGCGTCACCGCGATCGTGGGCTCGGTGATCGTGAACAGCAGTCCACCGGCGGCCACGACGTCGCCCTCCTTGACCCGGATCTGCCCGAGCCGTCCCCCACCGTTGGTGACGATCACGTCGGTGGGCAGGAAGAACACGTTGGTGTTGAGCGTGAGGATGGGGATGTCCACCGACGTCGCCCCGGCCGGGAGCACCACGGTGCCGGTCACCGGCTGGATGTCCCGGCCCTGCTGGGCGGTGCCGGTCACCGTGTACTGCACCGAGGTGTCGCGCACGGGCGCCTGGTCGGCCATCACCGTGAACGTCACCCCGCCCCCGAGCCCGACCGCGCCGGTGCTGCCGACGATCGTCAGCTTGGGCTTGGTCGGGGCCAGGATCGTGATCGCGGCCGACCCCGGAGTGCCGACGGCGTAGGTCGACTGCGGGACCAGCCCGACCACCAGGGTGGTGTCGTTCTGGACGAGACCGTTGTTGAGGGTCGCGACCGGAACGGTCAGGGCGGTCTGGTTGGGCGGGACCGTCACCACGCCCCCCGGCGGGTTGAAGTCGGACCCGGGCACGGCGTCCCCGCCGTACTGCAGCACGAGGTCGAGCGCCTGGCTGAGCGGGCGGTCCAGCCCGATCGTGAACTGCGCAGGCTGCCCACCGGTGACCCGCAGGTTGCCGGCACTGATCGTGACCACCGGCACCACCGCGCCGGCGTCGCCGAGGATGGTCACCGTGGCTGCGCTCTGGCTGCTGAGCGTGTACTGCGCCCCCGGAGTGGCCGCGACCACCACGAAGCGGTCGGGCGTGATCGTCGTGCGGGTCTTCGACTGGACCGTGACGGTCACCGACAACTGCCCGGCCGGGATCACCGCGATCGGCGGGAACGCCACGTAGTCCATGTCGGGCTGGGCCGTGCCGCCCACGTTCAGGTTGACCTGGAGATCGTGGGGTGTCGCCACGTTGGTCGTCAGCGTGACGGCCGCCGACTGCCCCCGGGTGATCGACGTCGTGCCCGAGACGGTGATCTGTGGGATGACCGACGACTGCACCGTCACCGTCGCCACCCCCGGGCTGCCCACCGTGTAGTCGGGGTCGGCGACGACCGTGGCGATCAGCGTCTGGTCGGGAGCGGTGGTGTTGGGCAGCACGATCGTCGAGACCGTCACCGACTGGCTCCCCGACGGGATGGTGACCGTGCGGGGCGTGAACCCGGGCACGAGGTCCCCGAGGGAGACCGTCCCCCCGAACGACAGCGTCACGTCGAGGTCGGCGGTCACCGCGGCGTCGGCGCTCACGAGCAGCGAGACCACCCCGGGCCGGTTCACCGTGGTCGACGCCGACTGCACGGTGATCACGGGGAGGGCCGCCGGACGCGCCGCAGCGCGCGCGGCCGTGCGCCGGGCCGCGGGCGGGCCGATGGTGAGCCCGGCCGAGGTCTGGGCCCCGAGCTCGTAGCCCGCGCCCTGCTGCAGCGCGACCGTCACCGCCTGGCCCGCCGACGGCGCCGCCCCGGGGTAGCCCCGGGCCGCCTGCCACTGCCCGAGCGCGAAGCGGGTCTGCTCGGTGAACCGCGAGTCGAGCGGGCCGGGCGGGAACCCGGCCGCGGCGAGGATCGTCTTCAGCTGGAGCACGTCGGCACCCTCGGCGCCCACGTCGAGCTTCCGGAAGAACGGGAACAGGCCGGGCGCCGCGACCGACACCCGGCCGTCGACCGCGAGGATGCGGTCACCGGGGTTGAGCGGCGCGCCGTCGCGCATGAGCACTGCGTTCACCACGGAGCCGCCGCCCGCGCCGGCACCGGTGGCCCCGCCGCCGAGCCAGTTGACCCGGCGCTGCTCCGCCCGCTCGAGGGTCCCGGGCACCGAGACCTCGTCGCGCAGATCGCGCACGATGGCCACGTCGGTGATGAGCACGGGCCGGGCCTCGTCGCTCCCACCCGAGGACGCGGCGAGCACGATCCCTCCGGCCGCGAGCACGGCGACGACGACACCGATGACGATCCACTTCCGCACCGACGGCCTCCCGGTTGCCGACTTCCCGGCTACTTCGACGACGTGGAGGATTGCGACGACGACCCGCGGCGGAGCCCGACCTGGCGCTGCGCCCGGTCGGCGCACTCCTCGATGTCGTTGCTGGTGAGCAGGTTCTTGCCCGGGGGGCCCGTGATCTGACCACCGGAGTCGGTCCCGAGGCGGAAGAGCCGCCCCTGCGCGTCGGGCACCGGCGCGGGCACCTCCCAGCTCCGCTCGATCATGCAGGTCCGCCAGCGCAGGTACGCCTTGTTGCGGAGCTCGAGCTCGGCCGGGCTGAGCCCCTCGTTCGCGCTCTGCGCGGTCTGCAGCGCCTGCACGACGTTGGAGCGCGCGGCACAGGTGGTGAGGGCCTCGATGTACTTCGGGTCGTTGGTCGGCGAGCTGGGATTCGACGCCTCGGGCGCGCCGATGAACGTGACCCCGAGGCCGTCGAGGCAGCTCCGGAACTTCGCCAGCGCCGCGAACAGCGCCGTGGTCGGGTCTTCGCGCCGGTCGAGCGGAATCGTGCTCGCGGTCGAGCGGCCCGCCGCTGCGCCGCGACCGCTGTCCGACCGGGGCGCCTGGACGTCGATCTGCCCGGCCGGCAGCACCCGCGGCTCCTCCTCGCCGCCCCCGCAGCCGGCGAGCACGAGGGCGACGCCCACCGGGGCGAGGAGCCACGACCACCGTCGTGCGGGGGTCGTCGCACGGCGCGCCCTGCGTCGGCCGTCGCTCGCGTGTGCCACCCCGCCCCTCCACCGTCCGCCCGCGGTCCACCCGCAACCCGTAGGGAACCTATTGCCGCCACCGGCGCCAGGCAAGGCGGGGACGGCGGCCGGTCAGCGGCCGAGCACCGCCGCGACCTCGGCGCCGAACCCGCCCAGGGTGTCGGGGGGCGCGAAGTCGCAGAACCACGCGTAGACCCGCTCGACTCCCCGCTCGGCCAGCCCGGCGAAGTGGTCGACCAGCTCCGGGCCGGTGCCGATCACCGGGCGCGAATACCCGAACCGGCGCATTGCCACCTCGGTGACCGCGTCACGGTGGGCGGCATCGGGCACGTAGGCCACCATCTGCTGGATCGACACCCGGGCCCCGCCGACCTGGTCCTTGAGCTCGTCGAGCCGGGCGAGCACGCCCACGTGGATGTTCCACCAGTCGGCGTGCTCGCGCACGAGCGCGAGGGTCTTCGGCCCCACCCCGCCGATCAGGATCGGGATCGGGGTCGTCGGCACCGGGGCCTGCCGGGCGCCCCCGAGCCGGTGGAACTCGCCGGCGTAGTCCACGGTCTCCCCCGCCCAGAGCGCCCGGAGCACCTCGAGGGTCTCGCGGAGGCGCTCCACCCGGGCCCGGGGCTCGGTCGATCCGACCCCGAACACCGGGAACTCGGTGGGCACCGAGCCCCACCCGATGCCGAGCTCGTAGCGACCGCCCGAGGCCTCGTGGATCGACACCGCCTCCCGGGCGAGCACGGCCGGGTGCCGGAACGCGTCGCAGAGCACGAGCGAGCCGACCGCCAGCGTGCTGGTGTGCGCGGCGATCCAGGCGTTGGTGACCATGGCCTCGTACATCGGCTGGTCCTCGGCCATGGGCGGGGCGAGGTGGTCCATGCCGGTGACCCCGACGAACCCGGCCGCCTCGGCCGCGCGGGCCCGTTCCACGATCTGCGGGAACGACAGCCGCATCTGCGGCAGGAACAGGTTGAACTCCACGGTCACCGACCGTGCCCTCGGGGAGACGTGCGCGACGGCGTCACGAGATCTCGATGTCGTCCCAGTCGACCTCGGTGCACATGCGGTGGTACTCGGGTCCGTACCAGGGGGCGTTCACCTGCATCCGCCCGTGCTCGTTGAGGTAGTAGTTCTTGTCCGGCGCGCCCTCGGGCTGCATCAGCAGGAGCTGCGAGGCCTCGACGTCGAGGGCCTCGTTGTAGCGCCGGAACGCCGCCTCCTCGACCTCGACCCGGGTCTTGCCCTCCTGGAGCATCCGGGTCAGGAGCTTGGCCGAGTAGGCCGACCAGATCACGTACCAGATCGGGAGCCCGGTGCCGCCCGACAGCGGCTGCGAGTTGGGTCCGTAGAGCATGAACATGTTCGGGAACCCGGGCACCATCATCGAGACGTAGGCCCGGGGCCCGTCGGGCGCCCAGAAGTCGTGGACGCTGATGCCGTCACGGCCGACATAGTCGGCGGGCCAGAGGTACTTCATCACCTCGAACCCGGTGGCCGTGATCAGCGTGTCGATCTCGTGGACGGTGCCGTCGGCGGTCTCGACCCCCTCGGGGGTGAGGCGCACGATGGGCTCGGTGACCAGCTCCACGTTGTCGCGCGTCAGCGCCTTGTACCAGCCGTTGTCGACCACCGGACGCCGCGAGAACGGCGCGTACTCCGGCACCAGCTTGGCGATGAGCGCCGGGTCGTCGCCGATCTGCGCGTGGATGTACGCCGTGAGGTCCTTGCGGAGCTGGTCGTTCACCGGGTTCCAGTGCCCACCCTGCTTCACCCACTCCTCGTCGGGGAGGATGAACGCGTGCGTGCCGAAGAGCCCGGCGATCGCCATGTACCGCCACCAGTTCCAGTACCCCGGGAAGTGGTCGAGCAGCCACTGGATCTCGGGCTCGGTCGCCTGGCCGTACTTGTCGCGCGGGCTGATCCACTGGGGGGTGCGCTGGAACACGTACACCTGCGCCGCCTCCGCCGCGATCGGCGCCAGCAGCTGCACACCGGTCGAGCCGTTGCCCACGATGCCGACGCGCTTGCCCGCCGCGCTCCAGCCGTCGGGCCAGCGGGCCGGGTGCACCATCTCGCCGGCGAAGGACTCCGAGCCCTCGAAGCGCGGGAACCGGGGGTTGGCGAAGGTGCCGACCCCGTTGACGATCGCGTTGGCCTCGAGGGTGACGATGCCGTCGGGGGTGTCCACCTCGAGGACCCACTTGTCGCGCGCCTCGTCGAAGGTGGCCCGCTCCAGGTCGTGCTCGAACCGGGTGTTGGCGTGGACCCCGAACTTCTTCGCCACGAGCTCGAGGTACTCGCGCACCTCCTTGCCCCGGCCGAAGTACTCGCTCCAGCGGTACTCCTTCTCGAAGTTGAACTCGTAGGTGATCGAGATGGTGTCGACGCGCACGTCGGGGTAGCGGTTCACGCTCCAGGTGCCCCCGGCCTCGGCCCGCCGCTCCAGCACCACGTAGGGCAGGCCGAGCTGCTCGCACTGCACGGCCATCGCGATGCCGCTGAAGCCGCTCCCGATGATCGCGACGAGGAAGTCGGCGGGGATCTCGGGCTTCTCGCCCTCCCACTCGGTCATGAAGGGGAAGTCGCGGAACGCCGGCAGCTCGCGTCGCGCCGCGAACTCGAGGTCGCCCATCTCCTCCTTGGTGGCGAGGTTGCACAGGCGGCGCAGCTCGGCCTCGGGCGGCTCGGGGGGCATCCCGGTCCGGGCGTTGGCCTCGAGCCAGGCCACGGCCTGGTCGATCAGGAGCGCCCGTTGGGCGTCGTCCATCTGCAGCGCCATCGGCAGCGCCTCGATCTCGGGGGCGTGGGTGTGCATGAACAGCGTCACCCGCACCGCGTTCAGGTCGGCGCGCTCGACCGCCCGTCGGATGAACGCCGAATCCACGTCTGCCATCGCTCCTCGCCCCCCTGGGTCCCCGAGGTCGTCGTCGGCGCCGGCCGGGGGCCGGGCGCCGCCGACACCGTAACCGAACCTGACGGATCGTCAGGACGGCGCCCGGCCTACACTCCGGCCGTGGCCCCGCCCGCGACCCCGGCCGCGCCCTCCCCGCAGGCCCGCTTCGAGCTCGAGACGTTCGGCTTCACCGTGCTGCCCGCGGTGATCCCTGCAGCCACCGCCGCCGACCTCGCCGCGCGGCTCGACGCCGCCGACGCCGCGGTCGGGACCGACTACACCCACGACGGCGCCTTCGCCCGCCACGTCGCCAACCTCCCCGCCTGCGACGGGGCGTTCCTCGCCCTCGTCGACCACCCGGCCGTCCTCGCCCTGGTGGAGGCGGTGCTCGGGACCGACCTCGTGCTCGGGAGCATGAACGCCCGCATCGTGCGTCCGGGCGATCCCGAGCAGGGCTTCCACGCCGACGTCCCGACGGTGCACCGCCGCCTGGTCGGCCCCCCGATCATGGGCCAGGCCGTGTGGATGCTCGACGCCTTCACCTCGGACAACGGGGCCACCCGGCTCGTGCCCGGCTCGCACCGAGCCGCGACCTCCGCCCCGCCCGCCGGGATGGCCGTCCCCCACGTGGTCGCCCCCACCGGCCCGGCCGGCAGCGTGCTCGTGTTCGACGGCCAGGTCTGGCACGGCGGCGGCGCCAACCGCTCCGACGCGATCCGGCGAGCGGTGTTCGCGCACTACCGGGTCGGGGCCTGGATGCGCTTCCAGACCGACCCGACCACCGACTTCCCCGCCGAGCGCTGGGACACCATGTCGACGCGCCAGCGCGAGCTGCTGCGCATGGTCCACGGCGTCGACCAGCGCAACGCGGCCGACTACTACCCCGAGCAGTTCACCGCCCGCTACGACTGAGGGCGTCCGGTCCCGGCCCCGGTGGGCCTCAGGGTCGGCCGGTCGGCCCCCGGGGCACGTCGCGGAAGGCCACGTCGCGATCGGACGCCGCCTCCCGAGGCATGCCGAGCACCCGCTCGCTGATCACGTTGCGGGCCATCTCGACCGTGCCCCCGGCGATGGCGATGGCCTGGCGCACGAGGAAGCCCTGACCGAGGCCGAACAGCGTGTCGTCGGCGTCGGACCACGCACCGCCCGCCGCGCCCGCGAGCTCGAACGGCACGGTCATCGCCGCCTTGGTCACCTCCCAGCCGTGGAGCCGCGCGATCGACGCGGCCTGGTCCGACAGGTGACCGCCGGCCATGCCCTCGGCGAGGCGGCGCTGGAGGGGCTCGCCCACCAGGCTGGTCATGTAGCTCCGGCCGATCAGGTCGCGCGCGACCGGGTCGTCGAGGCGACCCACCTCGCGGGCGACGTCGACCAGCACCGTCGGACCCGAGAACCCAGCCGCGCCGTCGGCGGGCCAGGTCATGACCGGCTCGTTGTGGGCCATGGCCATGCGCTCGTGGAACATCCAGCGGATACCCACGGTCCAGCCCTGGTCCACCTCCCCGATCCGGTCGGTGTCGGGCACCCGCAGATCGGTCATGAACTCCTGGCAGAACTCACGGTTGCCGTTGAGCATCTCGATGCGCTGGATCTCGACCGCGGGCTGGTGGATCGGGAACATGAACACGGTCAGGCCCCGGTGCTTGGGCACGTCCCAGTTGGTACGGGCCAGGCACAGGGCCCAGTCGGACCACCACGCCCCGGTGCTCCACACCTTCGAGCCGTTCAGCACCCACTCGTCGCCGTCGCGCACCGCGCTGGTGAGCGCGCCGGCGACGTCGGACCCGCTGCTCGGCTCGGAGAGGAACTGGATCCAGATCTCCTCGCCCCGCAGGATCGCCGGGATATGGCGGAGCTTCTGCTCGTGGGTGCCGAAGTCGAGCAGGACGGCCATGCATGGCGACATGGTCGGGGTCTGCAGGTGGCGGGGGAACTCGTAGCCGGCCAGCTCCTCGTTGAGCGCCTGCTGGTGGGCCGGGGTCAGGCCGAGCCCGCCGTACTCGCGCGGCACGCACACCCCGGCCAGGTCGTGGTTCCAGAGGAGGCGCTGCACCTCGCGCGCCCGGGCCACGACGGCGAGCTCCTCGTCGTCGGGCAGGTGCCGGGAGAAGTCGCCCCGCCCCCGGCGACCGACGGCCCGGAGGTTGGCCCCGATGAACGACCGGGCCCGGGCCCGGAAGTCCTCGACCGGCTCGGCCGTCGTGGTGTCGACCTCGGCGCTCACGCCGCCTCCCCGATCAGCAACGCGGCGAGGCGCTGACGGTGGTCGGCCGGGGTGCCGTACACGACCCGGTCCCAGGTGATGCGGCGCAGGTAGAGGTGGAGGTCGTGCTCGAACGTGACCCCGATCCCCCCGTGCATCTGCACGCAGTCGTGGGCGAGCTCGGCGCCGAACTCGCCCGTGTAGGCCTTGGCCGCGCTGGCCCGGGCGTCGGCGTCGGGCGCGTCGGCCGACCAGGCCGCCGCCGCAGCGTCGCTCGCCGCGTGGCTCGCCTCCAGCCACACCTTCATGTCGGCGAAGCGGTGCTTGAGCGCCTGGTACGAGGCGAGCGGACGCCCGAACGAGTACCGGTCGAACGCCCACTCGACCGTGAGGTCGAACGACCGCTGCATCGCGCCGGTGGTCTCCGCCGCGCACAGGATCGCGGCGAGCTGCTCCTGGCGCCGGACCGGCCCGGCGGCGCCCCCGAGCGGACCGACCACCGCGCTCCGGGGCAGGCGCACCCCGGCGAAGGCGACGGCGGCGGCCCGGCGGGTGAGGTCGACGGTGGTCAGCGGGGTGACGGTCACCCCGGGAGCGTCGGCCGGCACCAGCACCTGGGTCAGGCCGCCGTCGGTGGCGCCGGTGACCACGAACGCGTCGGCCTCGGCGCCCGCCTCGACCGGGCGCTTCGTGCCGTCGAGCACGACGTCGTCGCCGTCGGGGGTGATGGTGCAGGTCACCGTGCCCAGCCGGTCGGCGGGGGCGGGCTCGCCGTGGGCCCACACGCACCGCGCGTCGCCGGCCACGCCCGCGGCGATGGTCGCGGCGTGGTCGGACCCGGCCGCCGCGAGGGCGGACAACGCGACGTTGGCGGTGATCAGCGGCCCCGGGGCCGCGTGGGCCCCGAACTCGTGGGCCACGAGGGTGAGGTCGGCGAGCCCGTCACCGCTGATGCTCCCCCCACCGTGGGCCTCGCCGACGAGCAGCGAGGTCCAGCCCAGCTCCGCGCCTCGCCGCCAGTACCCGGGCGGGGCGCCGACCGGGTCGTCGCGCAGGCCCCGCAGCGTCGCGACCGGCGCCTGCTCCTCGAGGAAGCGGACGGTCGTCTCACGGAAGAACTCCTGATCGGGGGTGCGGTCGAAGCGCATGCAGCGGCCTCCCGGGCACGGGATCGGTGACGGACGCCCGCCAGCCTGGCCCACCCGGCCGGTGGCCCGCCACCGCCGGTCCCCGATATCCGGGTTGCCCGGGTCGCCGGGCACCGCCGGGATCCGACCCGACCGGCGACCCGACCGGCGACCCGACCGGCGACCGGCGCCCCGAACCGACCGGCGCCCCGAACCGCTACCAGAACAGGTGGTGGCCGTCGTCGGGATCGGTCGGACGCTCCACACCGAAGTCGGCCCGCACCGCCGCGAGGGGCCGGTCGGCGAGGGCGAAGTGGTCCACGAACGCGAAGTCGCCGGTGGTCCGCCCGCCCCGGGCCAGCTCGGCCGCGAGCAGCTCGGCCGCGTACGGGCGGCCGAGCGTGCCGGCGGTGGCGTCGATGGTGTCGACGCCCGAGAACCCGGCCTCGTGCACGATCAGCGGTGAAAGGAACGCAAAGGCGTTGGCCGGGGTGTCGGCCATCGCGACCTGGAAGCCCCCCAGCGCGATCTCGCCCTCGCCGGTGGGAGCGATGCCCGAGATGACGTGGACGAAGTCGTGGGCCACGTAGAGCGGATCGAGCACCGATCCCTCGCTGCCGGGGAGCGCGAGGCCGGCCCGGCGGTAGAGCTCGACCAGGCTCCAACCGACCGTGCCCTCGGGGAGGTCGTGGAGCGCGCGCAACCGGGCGACCAGCGCCGGGTCGGGAGCGGCGGGCCGGGTCGTCATGTCGCGCAGCGACGGCTCGGAGCGGGCCGGGATCATCTCGGCGAAGAACCGCTCGAAGTCGGCCGCGGCCCGGGCCGCACCCTCGGCCACCAGCGTGCGGAAGAGCCCGAGGTCGGGCCCGGCGAGCTCGAGTGCGGCGGCGTAGGCCTCGACCCGCTCGACCTGGGTGGGCGTCACCGGGTGGCGGCACATCTCGACCGTGAACAGCAGCTCGTGGAACCGGGCCCGCACCGCCGGGTCGGGCAGGGCCGCGGCGGTCGCGTCCGGACCCAACCGGGCGCAGGTGGCCGGGTCGAGGTCGGGGCGGTCCCACAGGTGGGTCGCGAGCGCCCCGAGCACGGCGTGCTGCTCGGGCGTCGGCCCGCCGTCGACGTCGCACGCGCCCACGAGCCCTCCGAGGACGGCGGGGACGAGGTCGGCGGGCACCCAGCGCGGCATGGCGCCCAAGCATAGGCTCGGGTTCCGGGCCCGAACCGGCGCGTCGGCGCCCCGAACGAGCCCCCCGAGCGGGCCCGAAGCGCCCCGAGGAGCCCCGATGAAGACCCGGCTGGCCTGCCCGTGCGGAGTGATGATCCGGGGCGAGGACGAGGACGACCTCGTGGAGCGGGCGTTCGCCCACCTGCGCGAGCAGCACCCCGACCTCGCCGACGAGTACGAGCGCGAGCACATCTTGTTCATGGCGTACTGAGCGCCGGTACGCTCCCGGCCGTGACCGCCGACCGCGCGACCCGGCTCGGTGGGTTCTTCCTGCTGTCGGGGGCGATGAACCTCGGCTACGGATCGATCTACACGCTGCTCGCCGACCTGCGCGACCGGTTCGGGTTCAGCGGCGCCCAACTCGGGGCCATCGTCGCCGCCGGGTTCTTCGCCGGCTTCGTGGCCCAGTTGTTCCTCGGCCGCTACTCCGACCGGGGCCACGCCGCGCTGATGGTGCGCATCGGGATCACCCTCGCCGCCCTCGCCATGCTGGCCAGCGCCGTGGCCGACACCTACTGGGCGTTCCTCGGGGCCCGCCTGCTGCTCGGCCTCGGCAGCGGCATGGTGGGCCCGGCGATCCGCCGGGTGGTGATCACCCGCGACCCCGAGCACATGGGCCAGAACCTCGGGCGGCTGTCGGCCTACGACGTGGCCGGCTTCGTCCTCGGCCCCCTCATCGCCGCCGGCGCCGCCGAGGCGTTCGGGATCCGGGCCCCGTTCTGGGTGCTCGCCGCGGTCCTCGGCGTCGTGCTCGTCGCGAGCCTGGGCCTCGACCTCGCCGCCGGGCCGGTGGGCCGGGAGCGGCGGGTGCTGCGGGCGCTGCTCGCCGTCCCGGCCATGCGGGCGACCCTGTGCGTGGCCGTCGCCTTCTACGTGACCGTGGGGATGTTCGAGGCGATCTGGGCGGTGCTGCTGCGCGACCAGGGCGCCGACACCTGGCTCATCGGGCTCACGCTCTCGCTGTTCACCGTGCCCATGATCTTCCTGGCCCCGGTCGGCGGCCGCGTGGCCCAGCGGCGCAGTCCGATGCGGGTCGCGACCATCAGCCTCTCGGTGGCGGCCCTGTGCACGCTGGCCTACGGATTCCTCCCCGGCCTGTGGGTCCTCCTCACCGTCGCGGTGGTGCACTCGGTCGCCGACTCGTTCACGATGCCGGCCAACCAGGTGGCCGCGGCCCTGGCCGGCCCGCCCGAGCAGGCGTCGTCGGCCCAGGGCCTGCTCGGGGCCACCGGCCTGGCCACCGCCGGGATCACCGGGATCATCGCCGGCACGCTCTACGAGCAGGTCGGCCGGGGCGCGGTCGCGATCACGATGACCGTCACGATGGCGGTCTGCATCCTCGTGGCCCACCGCATCGGCGGGCCCCGCCCCGCCCGCCCCGTGACCGTGTGACCCGAGCGTCGGGCCGAAGCCGGGACCGGGACCGGGACCTGCGTTGCGGACGCGGCCGGGTCAGGCCCCGGTGGCCGGGACCGCGGCCGGTGTCGGCAGCAGGGTGACCGGCTGACCGGCGAGCGCCGGGCCCGCGGTGTGGAGATGGCAGTACACCGTGGTACCGCCCGGCGCCGCGAACGGCTCGGGGTCGACCTCGCGACACACGTCCATCGCGTAGACGCACCGGGTGTGGAACCGGCAGCCCGTGGGCGGGTTGGCCGGGCTCGGGATGTCGCCCCGCAGCACGATGCGCTCGCGGCTGCGCTGCACCTCGGGGTCGGGCACCGGGATCGCCGACAGCAGCGCCTGGGTGTACGGGTGCCGGGGCCGGGTCACCACCTCGGCCGCGGGACCGATCTCCACGATGCGCCCGAGGTACATCACCGCAATGCGGTCGCTGATCCGGCTCACCACCGAGAGGTCGTGGGCGATGAACAGGTACGAGAGACCGAACTGCTGCTGGAGATCGATGAGCAGGTTGATGACCTGGGACTGCGTCGACACGTCGAGCGAGCTCACCGGCTCGTCGCACACGAGGAGCTTCGGATTCAGGGCGAGCGCCCGGGCGATCGCGATGCGCTGGCGCTGGCCACCCGAGAACTCGTGCGGGTAGCGGTGCGCGAGGTGGCGACCGAGGCCGACGGTCTCGAGCAGCCGCTCCACCTCGGCGTCGCGCTGACGACGGTCGAGGTCGGTGTGCACCGCGAAGGGCTCCCCGATGCTCTCGGCCACCGTGCGCTTCGGGTCGAGCGAGCTGTAGGGGTCCTGGAACACCATCTGCATCGAGACCCGCACGCCCTGGAGGTCCTTGCGGGAGAGCGCGGTGACGTCGGTGTCGCCGAAGTGCACCGACCCCGCGGTCGGTTCGAGCAGGTGCAGCACCGCCCGACCGGTGGTGGACTTGCCCGAGCCACTCTCCCCCACCAGGCCGAGGGTCTCGCTCTCGGCGATGTCGAACTCGACGCCGTCGACCGCCTTGATCTGGCCGACCACCCGGCGGGTGATGCCCTTGCGGATCGGGAACTCCTGGCGCAGGCCGTGCACCCGCAGCAGCGGCGTGCGGGTCTGGTCGGGCTCGGGCTCGTGGGCGCCGAGGTGCAGCGGCGGGGCGGCGAGCGCGAGCTCGGTGGCGCGCAGGCAGCGAACCACGGCGGTGCCGTCGAGCGCGGTCACCGCGACCGGCGTGTCGATGCAGCGCTCCTCGGCGTGGGCGCAGCGGGGGTGGAAGCGGCAGCCCGCCGGCATCTCGTCGGGTCGGGGCACGGTGCCGGGGATGACCCGCAGGTGGTCGCCCGGCGGGGCGGCCTGGGGCATCGACTCCATGAGCGCGGCGGTGTAGGGATGGCGGGGCCGGGCGAACAGGTCGGCGACCCCGGCGTGCTCGACCGTCTGGCCCGCGTAGAGCACGGTGACCTCGTCGCAGAGGTCGGCCACCACCCCGAGGTCGTGGGTCACGAACACGATGCCCATGCCCAGCTCGTCCTGGAGGCGGCGGAGCAGGTCGAGGATCTGGGCCTGGATGGTCACGTCGAGCGCGGTCGTGGGCTCGTCGGCGATGAGGATCTTCGGGTCGCAGGCCAGCGCCATGGCGATCATGGCCCGTTGGCGCATGCCCCCCGAGAAGTTGTGCGGGTACTCGTTGACCCGCTGGGCGGCGTCGGGGATGCCCACGAGCTCCAGCGTCTCGACCGCCCGGCGCCAGGCGTCCTGCTTCGACACGTTGCGGTGGGCCCGCACCGACTCGGCGATCTGGTTGCCGATCGTGAACGCCGGGTTGAGGCTGGTCATCGGCTCCTGGAAGATCATCGCCATCTCGGAGCCCTGGATGCGGCGGATCTCGTCCTCGCTCATGGCGAGGAGGTCGCGCCCGCCGAGGCGCGCGCTGCCCGCAGCGATCCGGGCCTGGCCCCGGGGCAGCAGGCCCATGACCGCGAGCACCGACACGCTCTTGCCCGAGCCGCTCTCGCCGACCAACCCGGTGGTGGCGCCGGCCCGCACGGTGAACGAGACGTCCTCCACCACCCGGAGCCAGCCGTCGGGGGTGAGGAACTCGACCGCCAGGTTCTCGACCTCGAGCAGCGGCCCGGCCGGCGCCGGAGTGGCCCCGGTCAGCTTGTCGACCTCGTCACGGAACGCCTGCCGGGCCCGAGCCGGGTCCCGGCGGGCCCGGGAGGCCTTGCGCTGCTTGCGCCGCGACAGCCGCACGTTGTCGCGCCCGAGCGCGTCGCGCAGCCCGTCGCCGAGGAGGTTGAATGCGAGCACGGTCAGAGCGATGAGCAGGCCCGGCCACACCAGCTGCCAGGGAGCGACGAACACCGACTGGTACGCGCGCTGGAGCATGCCGCCCCAGCTCGCGGCGGGCGGGGGCTCCCCCAGCCCGAGGAAGGTCAGGCCCGCCTCGGTGAGGAGGATGTAGCCGAAGCTCTGCGACACCGAGACGATCACCGGCGACGCGACGTTGGGAAAGATGTGGGTGCGCACGATGCGGACCGGCCCGGCACCGACGCTGCGCGACGCCTCGATGAACACCTCTTCGCGCACCCCGAGCACCTGGCCGCGCACCAGGCGGACCAGACCGGGGATGAACACGACTGCGATGGCGAGGCTGAGGTTGGTGAGGCTGGGCCCGAGGAGGGCCACGATGCTGAGGGCGAGCACGATCGGCGGGAAGGTGAACATCGCGTCCACCACCCGGCTGATCGCGGTGTCGATCCAGCCCCGGAAGTAGCCGGCGATGAGGCCGATCGGCACCGCGACGACCACTGCGATCAACATCGTCTGCAGGGTGGCCCGCAGGCTCAGTCGGGTGGCGTAGATCAGGCGGCTGAGCGTGTCGCGGCCGAGGTCGTCGGTGCCGAGCCAGTGCGCCCCCGACGAGCCACCCAACGTGTTGCGCAGGTCCTGCACGTCGGGGTCGTAGGGCGCGATCAGCGGGGCGAAGATCGCGACGAGCACCAGGAACACGATGAAGCCGAGCGCGATCATCGCAACGCGGTTGCGCAGCAGGCGCCGCCACATCCGTCGGGACGAGCCGACCGCACGCGGGACCCCGGGCCCGACGCCGGTCTCGTCGACGATCAGTGGGGTCTCGGCGGCCCCCTCGGCGGAGACGGGCGCACCGCCGGGCGGGAGGATGCTGCTCACGATAGGCGCACCTTGGGGTTGACCACGGCGTAGAGGATGTCGACCACCAGGTTGATCACCACGAAGATCACCGCCATCATCAGCACGACCCCCTGGATGACCGGCAGGTCGCGGCCCGAGATCGCACCGAGGACATAGGTGCCGAGTCCGGGGATCGTGAAGATCGACTCCACGATCACCGTGCCGCCGAGCAGGTACGCGAACTGGATCCCGAGCACGGTGATGGCGGGCATCGCCGCGTTCTTCAGCGCGTGCTTGCCCACCACCTTGTGGCCGGCCAGGCCCTTGGAGCGGGCCGTGCGCACGTAGTCCTGGTCGAGCACGTCGATCAGGGCGCCACGCACCTGGCGGGCCACGCTGGCCGCCGCGCCGATGCCCAGCGCGAGCCACGGCATGATCAGGTGCGAGGCCCACTCGACCGGGTTCTGGGTGAACGGCACGTAGCCGATCGAGTCGAGCCACTGCAGGTTCACCGAGAAGATGATGATCAGCATCAGAGCGAGCCAGAAGCTGGGCATGGCGAGGCCGAGACTGGTGCCGAAGATCACGGCCCGGTCGGTGAAGTGCCCCTGTCTGAGCGCGGCGATGATCCCCACGCTCATCCCGAGCACCAACGAGATGAAGATCGCGCCGATGGCCACGCTGAACGTGACCGGGAACCGGCTCACGATCTCGTCGGCCACCGACCGCTTGGTGTAGAGCGAGGTCCCGAGGTCGCCCTGGACCGCGTCGCCGAGCCAGCGGCCGTACTGCACCACGAGCGGGTCGTCGAGCCCGAGCTCGCTGCGGACCTTCTCGATCTGCTCGGGCGCGGCGTCGGTGCCGCCCGCGATCGACTCGGCCGGGTCGCCGGGCAGGAAGACCACGAGCGAGAACACCAGGAACGACACGATGAGCATCAGCGGGATCAGCGCCAGGAGGCGCCGGACGATGAAGGTCAGCACGATCGTCCTCGCGTTCGGGTCGGTGCGGGTACGGGAGTCGGAGAAGGCCCGATCCGCCCGGTCGGCGACTGCGTCACCACCGGCGGACCGGGCCCTCGTCCGTCACTCCTGCGGAGCGATCGGGGCTACTTGCCCTTCTTGACGTAGATGCCCTCGAGCTCGATGTTGTCGGTGACCTCGGTCGGGGCGACGATCGGACCCCCGAGGCGGTTGGCGTCCCAGGCCAGGTTCCGGTTCCGGAAGGCGATCGGGATCTCCACGGCGTTGTCGACCATGTACTTCACGGCCTCGAGCACCGGGGTGACGTCCTTCGGGTTCTCCTGGAACTTCAGGTACAGCGCCTCGACGTTGGGCAGGACGCTGCTCTGGTTGGTCGCCACGAACTGCCCGGCGAAGAACCGGCCCGACACCTGGGTGATCGGGTTGATCGAGCCGACCGTCGTGGCCGAGAAGCCGTTGGACGACGGGTTGTTGTAGTACTGCGCGATGATCGCGGGCGTGTCGGGCGCCGGCAGGAGGTTGATCTTCAGGCCCAGCTTCTCCCACTGCGCCTTGATGATCTCGGCCTGGCGGAGCTGCTCCACGTTGGCCGCCTGCCCCGGGTAGACGATGGTCAGCTGGGTGCCGCTCGGCACCCCCGACTCCGCGAGCAGCTTCTTGGCGGTCTCCTCGGAGTACTTGTAGGCGCCGGCCACCGACTTGTTGTAGTACGGCGACGACTTCGGATAGGGCTGGACGGTGGTCTCACCGAAGCCGGCCTGCACCGCCTCGTCCATGGCCTCACGGTCGAGCATGGTGCTGAGGGCCTGGCGGAACTTCACGTTGGCCATCGGACCCGTGAGCCGCAGGTACACGTTGTAGTAGGTGTTGCCCGGCATCGAGCTGGTGCCGAACTGCTTCTGGCCGGTCAGCTGCTTGAGGGTCACCGCGTCGGTGGTCACCATGTCGATGGCCCCCGAACGCAGCGCCGCCAAGCCCTCCGGGCCGAGCGGCACGTTCACGATGTCGAGCCCCCCGAGCAGGATCTTCTTCGCGTTGTAGAAGTTGGGGTTCTTCTTCATCTTGACGATCTGCTCACGGGTGTAGCTCTCGAACTGGAACGGCCCCGCGCCGACCGGCTTGGTGGCGGTGCCGGCGATCATCGACTTGTGCACCACCATGCCCGGGAGCAGGGTGAGCTGGAACTGCAGCGAGAACGCCTCGGGCTTCGACATCACGAAGCGCACGGTGAGGGGGTCGGGGGTCTGGACCTCGAGGAGGTTCACCCAGGTCTTCATCCGCCGGGCGTCGCCGGGCGCGTTGGCCTGGGCGTAGAGCACGCTGGCCTTGACCTCGGCCGAGGTCAGGGGGTCGCCGTTGTTGAACTTCAGACCCGGGCGGAGCTTGAGCTCGAGCGTGCTCGGGTCGATGATCTTGTAGCTCTCCGCCAACCCGGGGACCACCGCCGTTCCCTCCTTGTTCTGGTTCAGGAGGGTGTCGTAGATGTAGTCGAAGAAGGTGAACTCGGCGTCCACGCTGGTGGACAGCGCCGGGTTGAAGTTGTCCTGGAACAGGAAGTTCACGAAGTTGATGCCGTAGCGGGCGACCCCGTTCGGGTCGACCTTGCCCTTGGACTGGGCGCCGGCGGGTACGGCACCGCCGACCACCGGCACGATCATCACGGCCAACGCCAACGCGAGCACTCGCGTCACGCGGCGGAACGGCGACAACGACATGGATCCCCCTGTGGTCAGACGCGGGGCCCGCGGCCCCGGTTGCCGATCGGCCGGTGCGGCGGCCCGTTCGGACCGGACCGTCCCGGGTCGGCCCCCCCTTCGGTCCCGACGCCGCGTACCGTAATACAAACGATCACACGGCGCACGTCACGATCCGCCGCAGCGGGCCGGGCGAGGCGGGTCGGGCGGGATCAGGCCGGGTGGGCGGGATCAGCGTGAAGCGGGGCAGGGTCGGGCGGGATCAGGCCGGGTGGGCGGCCGGCGACCTGCACGAACCGGGGCAGGGTGGCGACCACACCGGGCTCGTCGGCCCAGGCGTCGAGCCGGGCGACCACGGCGTCGATCTCGTCGGCGGTGGCCAGCCCGTGGGCGAGCACCGGGTCGGCGATGGCCTCCATGGTGCGGGCGTGGATCCGCAGGTCGGCGGGGTCGCGCAGCACCGGTTGGACCACGTCGACGTCGACCGCCTCGGCCCCGGCCGCCCGCAGCGCCCCGGCGAGCTCGGGCCCGACGTCGGGGCGGGCACCGATGGCCCGGGCCGCGGCCACGTAGAACTCGACGTGGCGCACCAACGCGGGCTCGACCGGCGACGACCACACCGCGGCGACTTCGACGTCCTCGACCAGGACCAGTCCCCCGGGCCGGGCCGCCCGCAGCATCGCCGTGACCGCGGGGGCCGGGTCGGGCAGGTGGCTGAGCACGCAGCGGGCGTAGACGACGTCGAAGTCGGCGAGGTCGCCGGTGCCCAGGTCGGCGAAGGTCCCCGTGACGTAGCGCGCCGACCGACCCGAGGCGCGCCGCCCGCGCGGTCGCGCCGGCGACGACCTCGGCGTTGACGTCGAGGCCCACCGCGTCGGTCGCGCCCGCCGCCGCGGCCCGCACGGCCACGTCGCCGATGCCGCACCCGACGTCGAGGAAGCGGAGTCCGTCGCCCGCGCCCGGCCCCACGCCTGCGCCCGCGCCCGGCCCCACACCTGCACCTGCGCCTGCGCCCGGGGCCACACGCAAGGCGCCGGTCCGCTCGAGGAAGGCGAGGGTCGCCGGCGCACAGAGCCGGGCGATCAGCTCGAGGCGCTCGAGCGCCCCCACCCCGCTGCGGATCACGTAGCTCGCGTCGTCGGCCATCGGGTCTCCGGTTTCTGGTCTCTGGTTTCTGGTCTCTGGTCTCTGGTCTCTGGTCTCTGGTCTCTGGTCCCTGGCGCCGGGGGAACTCGCTCGCCTCGGGGGGGGAGTCGCTCCCGAGCCGAGGCGGTGACGGGTGGGATCAGTCGGGCAACGGCCGGGGCGCCATCGCTGCGGCCCCTTCGGCGTCGAGCACGGCCACGGCCCGGTCGTAGAGCTCCCGGGCGTGCTCGGGCGAGTTCCCGATCGCGGTCATCCCGAGGTGGCCCTGGCTGGTGAGCGCCGAGAGCATGTGGAACACCACCCCGACCTGGCGGGCCTTGTCCCAGTGCAGGCCGTGACGCACCACGGCGTCGAACACGTCGTCGGGCGTGAGCCCCCGGTAGTCGGGCGAGTCCACGTGGTCGCTGGCCACGAGGTGCTTCGTCTCCCCCGCCGGCGTGGTGAAGGTGGCGGTCTCGGGGTCGTAGGTGCCGTCGGTGAGGTAGCTCAGCGTGAGGAACGGGTGCGTGGTGCCCCCCTTGCGGAGGTTCACCTCGATCGCGTAGCCCTCCCACTCGTCGGCGTCGTTGCGCACCGCCACGAAGTCGAGCGCGAAGCGACCGAGCACGCCTTCACGGGCCAGGCGCCGACCGACCTTGGCCGCCTCGGCCGAGATCAGCGGGGCGTACGCCGGATCGGCCGGGAACACGCAGCCCAGGTAGGCCTGGCCCGACGGGCCGCCGAGCATCTGGTCGTGGGTCGAGAGCAGCTCGAGCTCCCCGAGGGGCGTGACCCGCAGCTGCACGCTCGGGCTCACGAAGCCGTGGCCCTGGATGCGCTCCTCGACCACGCCACCCCACCGCTCCAGCGTGGCGACGTAGGCGGCGAGGGTGGTGCCCGCCTCGAACTGCATCGCCTCGACCGCCGCCCGCACCGCGGCCACCTCACCGGGATCGCCGGGGGGCGGGACCGCGCCGAGGTCGACGACGGCGTTGCCGTCGCCCGACACCCCTTCGTTGAGCTTGACGATCACCTGGGCCAGCGCCGGCTTCTGGGCCCGCAGCTCGACCACGGCGTCGACCACGGCGTCGAGCGACCACAGGTCGCGCCGGCCGATCGGGTGGGCCACGCCCTCCTCCTCGAACAGGCGGCGCCCGCCGGTCTTGGTGCCGTAGTCGCCGAAGCGGGGGTCCGACCCGTACATGGGGATGCCGAGGTGGAGCGCGAGGTCGCGCTCGAGGTCGGTGGTGATGAAGGGCACGAGGTGCGCCCGGGCGGGGTCGGCGACGAGCCCGCGGATCCGCTCGAGCAGGCGGGGCCGCTCGAGGAGCTTGGCCGACAGGGGCCGCGACGACGGGTCGAGCACCGGCACCAGCTCGAGCCGGCGTCGGGCGTGGTGGTGGGGCACGTCGGGGATCAGGTCGAGGTAGTAGTCGACCACGCTGGGCAGGATCGGCTCCGAGGTCACGTAGACCATGCGGGCCCGGGGCTGGCGGAGCAGGAAGAGGAGGAAGAGCATGCGCTCCTCGTAGGGCTGCACGATGAGCCCCGATCCCTCCACCAGGTCGAGCGACAGCGAGGGCACCACCACGATGGTCTGCTCGTCGTCGGTCATCGACTGCATCGACGACCACAGCGGCACCAGCCGGGCCTGGAGGGCGTCGAAGCGCGCCTGGAGCGCGGCGGCGTCGGCGCCGGGGCCGGTGCCGGTGCCAGGGTCGGCGGACAGGGTCATGACGACCTCCGGGTGAGCACGGTGGCGAACGACGTCGGGCGGTCCCCGACCAGGAAGAAGCGCATCGACATGCGGTTGCGGCTGACGAGGCGGCCCGTGAAGAAGCCGCCCTTCTCGGCGAGGCCGATCTCGCGGCCCGACACCGTCCCGAGGACCGGGATCCGGATGGTCTGGCCGTCCTTGTCGAGGAACTCGTCGTAGCCCCAGAGGTGGACGCCCTCCTGACGCTCGATCACGAGCTTCTGGTACGAGGGGCGGACCACTCCGTCGGGGCTCGGGTAGCTGTACGGCCCCTCCCACGTGCCCTGCAGGTCGGGGGGCCGGGTCGCCGCCCCGGCGGGGGACGCGGGCGACACGGCGGTCGCGCCCACCGACCCGAGCGACACCGCGAGCGCGAGCGTCGCCGCGGTGCGACGTCGCGCCGTCTGCAGGCGGTGCGCCGGCTGCGGGCGTCGCGCCGTCTGCTGGCATCGCGCGGGCTGCGGACGTCGCCGCCCCGATCCCTTCGCGTCGACCTCCACTCGTCGCCCTCGTTCCCTGTCGCGATCCACCCGCCCGGGGTCCCGACGCGGTCGCGTGCGCCGCGCCGCCCCGGCGCGTGCACCGATCTGCACGACCGGTTGTTCCGCGCGGTTGGTCCTCATGATTCTCGCCGACGACCCCCCGTCCCGGTCAATCGCACCCGCCCCCGACCCCGCTCCCACTCCCACTCCCGCTACTGCTACTGCTACTGCTCCCGAGCATGTGACGCTGGGCCACCGAATAGGTGGCTGCCCGTCACATGCTCGGGCGGGGCGAACGACGGGTCCGGGGCGACGGCGTTAGCCTC
>Ga0194129_10002822_pt1 | contig 25202 bp, 27 predicted proteins | sample TA2KigCa35mmetaG_FD_150862 | JGI IMG/M metagenome (GOLD analysis project Ga0194129, IMG submission 150862) | Freshwater microbial communities from Lake Tanganyika, Tanzania - TA2015038 Kigoma Deep Cast 35m | ecosystem: Environmental > Aquatic > Freshwater > Lake | place: Tanzania: Lake...
GGCCGTCTGGAGGCAACCAGTCAGCGCGTCGATGACTTTTCAATCAGCTCAACACGCGGAAAGAGGGCGAGCTTGGCGACCGCACAGCCGGGTTGGAGATGACCGTACTTGCTCCTCGCATCCCACGGTGCATGTCGACATGTTTCACCTCCAAATGCATCTGCAAGAGCAGTCATTTTTGAGGGCATGAACGGCTCGAGTAAGACACCCGCGATGCGCACTGTCTGCGCGCATTGGTTGAGAATGGAAGCAAGCCGAGGGAGGTTCGCAGGATCCTTTGCGAGCTTAAATGGCTCTGTCTCATTGATCATGCCGTCGATCTGACGAAGGAGATCGATGCCACACCGCGCAGCAGCGGCGAGTTCAAACGCATCCATGTGATTGCACCACTGGTGTACCGCGTTCGCGCATCGGTCAGGCCAAGGCCCTCCGTGTTCCGAATCCTCGGGGAGCATTCCGCTGAAGTACTTGCCAATCATCGCACCAACGCGGCTCGCACAATTGCCGACGGTGTTGACGAGATCATTCGTATAGGTCTCGTGGAAGTGCTTGGCGCTGAAGTCTGCGTCTGTTGTCGTCAGTGGTCCTTGCGTTGCCATGTACCAGCGCCACGCATCAAGTCCGTAGTGCGTGAAGTATCCCTCGATCGATGGAAGATCGATGAAGTTGCCTAACGACTTCGACATCTTCTGGCCATCCGCGATCCAGAAACTGTGTGCATGAATTCGCTTTGGAAGTGGCAGATCAAGCGCCATCAGAAGCGCGGGCCAGATGACGGCATGAAACCACAAGATTTCCTTGCCAATCACATGGAAGTCAGCGGGCCAGTGACACGCCCGTTCGCGTGCAGTCTCGCTGTTGGGTTCTCCGATCCCGAGGGCCGTGATGTAGTTGAAGAGCGCATCGATCCAGACATAGATCACATGCTGCGGATCGCCTGGGAACGGGATGCCCCACGTGAAGTTGGTGCGTGTGATGGGCACATCCTGCAAGCCCTCTCGCAGCCGCCCCAGTACTTCATTCTGCCGCGCGGACGGCTGAACGAAGTGTGGGTGGTCGGCAAAGTGCTTCTGCAGGCGCTCCTGGAAAGCACTCAGTCGAAAGTAGTAGTTCTGTTCGGTGGCTCGAACGAGCGGGCGCCCAGTCACAGGGCTCTGGTAGTTCAGTTCCTTTGCCTTCGTCTCGGTGTAGTACTCCTCTTGTCCTTCGTCGTACCACCCCTCAAATGTCCCGAGATAGACGCTCCCTCCGTCATGCAGCTGCTTCACCAAGGCCTGTACCTGGCGCTCATGTCGCGGCTCCGTCGTACGGATGAAGTCATCGTTCGACAATCCAAAGAGGCTCATCACACGCTTGAACTCTGCCGCATTTTCATCCGCGAGGGCACGTGGAGTGATACCCCGACCAGCCGCACTCTTTTCCACCTTGACGCCGTGCTCATCCGTACCCGTCAGGAAGAAGACGCTCAATCCACGCAACCGCATAGTGCGCGCCCAGACATCGCACAGCGTCGTCGTATAGGCGTGCCCGATATGCGGACGATCGTTGACGTAGTAGATCGGTGTCGTGATGGTGGCGTGCTGGGACGGCATGGCGCGGGACGATGGTAGGAAGCACGAGCGTTCTGCGCGGCCCTGCCTAGGGTGTGCCGAGCGTCGTGCGAAGCTGATCAAGTACATCTGCGCTCGCGGCGCGGTAGATGATCACGAGCTCACCATTGGAGTAGGCAAGAGTTGCTGCGGATGAAGGATCAGTCGCATCGTCCACTTCCGCGAATATCTGCGATGCCATGAGAGGTTCAATGCGCCCATATGCGTCGAACGTCACAAAGCGGCCATGATCGGGGGTGAAGTACAGCAGCAGGAACCTGTCCGGGCGATCACTCTCACGTTCGTACAGCAGCCCACCACCGCCCGTACAACCTGGAAGATCGATCGGACCTCCAATCACTGGGATAAATCCCTCTGGTGCAAGATCAGGCGGTCGCCACTGACTTCCCGTTGTTGATCGCACGAGTTCCGCAATATCGGATGATGTTGGTCCCACTGCGTCGGGGGAGCGATGGATCGCATCCAGCTGCATGGAGATTTGCATCTGACGCAGCGCGTCCAAGACCTCGCCCATCGGTACAAGGTTGCCCGTTGGTCGTTCGTCGAGACGCCTTCCATAAATGCCTACGAGGACTGCCATAGAAACGAGCAGGATTGCAGCAGAGAGCGCGATGGGGTGGAATGACTTCCGTCCATCGCCGATGCGGTCGCGCATGCATGCAGTTGTACACTTTGTGGCATGTTCGTTCTCGTGCTGCTCTCCATGGTCGTTGCACAGCAGGCGCTCGATGGGAATCTCCAGCGCAGCGGCGGTTCCGTACTCGACTCGCGTGTGAGTCCCGGTGGCAATCAGCGCGTTGCGCAGCAGGACTATCGTTCACGCAATCTCATTGTCACAGGCGACGTGACTGCTGGGCGTAGCTTTCGTGGGTCAGTTGGTTACCTTGCGGAGGATGACTTTGCCGCCCCAACATCAGGGGTCGCCACGCGCGCGTTTCGTGCGTACACCGCGAACACCAGTGCCGCAGCTCTGGCAGCGATTCCTGTGAACGACCGCTACAGCCTCGCAACAGCTATCAGCGCGCAGCCGTATCTGCGCGATTACTGGAGCACCAATCCCACTGGTGTCACGGGGCGCACGGGGGACGCCCGCGCCAACACGACTGGACCGCAAACGAAGCTGGTGACGTTTGACCGCAATTTCACATCGACCATTTCGCGCGCGGAGGCAGCCGATCAACGTATTGACCGCGACATGAAGACACGCCGTGGCTCCGTCGTTGCTGATATTGGATCTCTGTACAGTCCAACAACTATCTCGCTGACACGCGATTCGCAGCGGAGAGCCGTGCGTCTCATTTCAAGCCCATTCACGGGCGTCCTGGGTGTCCCCGATGGAGATCTGATCGAGTCGCTTCAGTACGGTGTGTATGGAAGTGCTCTGCTTCGTGACGACCTGCGGTCAGGTCGGGTGAATGGGCAGAAGATGCTTCGGTCATATCTCTCTGGAGTCGTCCCCGCGCAACCACGCGTGCCATCACAGGCGCCAGATACTCGCCTCGATACGCAGTCCCAGCCGACAGGCACATCAGCCGATCGAGCGGCATCGCAGCAGACTTCTTCGAACGCGGCGAAGCAATCAACGCTGACGACCTCGCCAAGTGCACAGCAGTCACGAATGATTTTGGATCAGCGCACTCCCTACGACCGCGTGATGACAAGTAGTACGCGCCGTGTACTCCGGGCACAGGGCAAGCAGGTAGCCGACAGTGGTGATGTTTCCTTGGAAGAGGTTCGCCAACTCGGTACGGTGAGCGGGACGGTGCGGCAGGCGCTTGATCTAAAGCCTCCGATGCCCGTCGACAATACAGAGCGTGTGCTCGGCAGGAGTGGCGCCACCGTGAATGATCCCACGCTGATGCCGAGCAATGGTGTCAGCGGTGGTGGGACCAACAATCCAAACGCGGGAAGTGGATCTACAGGATCCGCTTCCGATACGAATACCACGGGGAAGGGGGATACAGCTCAGTCTGAGCGATCATTGACCCCTGACGAGGCCTTCTTGATCCTTGCGCATGGCGAGACCATCAGTCAACTGGATGGTGGCTCGAAGGAGGCGCTCGATTGTTTGCTTCGCCTTGGGGATGACTCGATGCGGAAAGGTCGATTCTTCTCTGCAGAGAAGGAGTTCATTGCCGCATCACAGATCGCGCCCGCCAATGTGTTGCCGCTGGCTGGGTTGGTGAATGCCCAAGTTGCGGCGGGACTCCAGATGTCAGCATCCGTGACGATGCGGCGGTTGTTCATCAACTGGCCGGAGATGATCGACACTCGATATTCGTTGGATCTTCTCGGCGGTGAAAGTCGACTTCGCACAGTCGCTGCGGAATGCATCAGTCGAAGTGCAGGTTCGCGCAGTGCGGGCGATTACGGATTGATTACAGCATGGATCGGTCATCAGCTTTCAGATCGCGACCTCGTGACTCGCGGGCTTGAGATCCTTGCGCTGAGCCCCAACGATGCTGAACTCCTGCGCGCACTTCGCATCATTTGGCTTCGGACGACGAATGATGTGCCGCTTCTGCCGCAGGCGCCAACTCCAGAAGCTGCTCCAGCATCGGAAGCTCCAAGTACCCCGACACCCGCAGCAACTGAGACTGCCCCGATACCGCCACCGGCACCTGCGCCCTGAAGTCAAACTTCACCTTCGCAGCGCGTCGGTGGTCGATACCCCAAGGTTTTCGTAGATCCGCCGGGTCGCATCGCTCTTGTTGAGGGTGTAGAAGTGGATGCCGCGTACACCGCTGTCGAGCAGTTGCCTGCACTGCTCCGTTGCCCAGTGAATGCCAACACGCGCGACGGCTTCTTCATCCCCCTCTGCGCGGCGGATCGCCCGCAGCAGTGGTGCCGGGAAGCGCGTTCCTGCAGCCAGTTCGGCCATACGCCGCAAGCCGGTCACGGAAGTGATCGGCATGATGCCGGCAAGCAGCGGCACCTTGATGCCTGCGATTTCGCATCGATCGCGCCAGTCCATGAATGCATGATTGTCAAAGAAGAGCTGAGAAATCACCAGATCGGCACCCGCCTCGCACTTTGCCTTCAGGTGGTCCATCTGCGTCAGGGTGTTCGGTGTTTGCGGGTGTCCCTCGGGATATCCAGCGACAGCAATACCGAAGCCCTTGCCGCCATTGACATGAGAAGTTGGAAATGTCTTGACGCGCTGTACAAGATCGGCTGCATGTCGAAAGTCACCACTGATTGCTGTGGAACCAGTCGGTGGATCGCCGCGCAGGGCAAGAATGTTGCCGACACCAGCTCCCGCATAACGCTCAAGGATTTCGTCGATCTCACGGGCGGTGTGATTGACACAGGTCAGATGGGGCATCGCCTCCAGTCCTGCCTCATGCTTGATTCGAACCACAAGATCATGGGTGAACTGCCGAGTCGAACCGCCGGCACCATAGGTAACCGAGACGAAAGATGGCTTGAGTTTGCCGAAGTCGGCGATGGTGCTGAAGAGAGACTTCCAGCCACCATCAGTCTTTGGCGGGAAAAACTCAAAACTCGCTGTGAACGAGTCGCGCGCCAGTACATCGCTCAGGTGCATCAGGGCAGGGTATCAGCGCGCTCCCTGACCTAGACTTCTTTCGGGCAACCATGGACCGTGTGATCCCAAAGCCGACTGCAAAGCGCCTGAACATCTACGCACGCGAAGTGCAGATGATGATCGAGCTCGGACAGCAGAAGGTCAGCTCGACCGATCTTGGAAATCGTGTCGGTGTCAAGAGCAATCAAGTCCGAAAGGATCTTGTTTATCTCGAACGTGATGAGCTTGCTGGTGACCATGGTCGCGCAGGCATCGGATACGACTGCGAAAGACTGCTGAACGGAATCGAGAAGTTGGTCGGGGCACAGAAGCGGTGGTCGCTGGCGCTTGTTGGCGTCGGCAACATCGGACGTGCACTTCTGTCCTACGCGTCATTTGATGAAGAGGGCTACCCCATTGCGGCGGTCTTTGATGCCAACGAGAAGATGGTCGGAAAGCGCATTGGGCGGTGGGAGGTTCAACCAATCGCACAGCTGACTCGTACCGTGAAGGTGCGGCGCATCCCAATCGGCATTCTCGCAGTGCCTCGAGAAGCAGCTCAAGGACTGGCGGATCAGCTGTGTGCGGTTGGGGTCGTCGGCCTTCTAAACTTTGCACCCATGCAGCTCACAGTACCGCCGCATGTCGTTGTGACCAACATCGATCTCACCATCACGCTGAAGCAACTCTCGATGGATATCGCAGCACGGAATGGCAGCGGGCGCAGTCGCAGCCGCCGTCGGAAGGAGCGATCATGATGGGCGCTCGGGTAATCCTGCTTGTGGTGGCAATGCATGGCGTGGCCTTGGTGGGCTGTTCCTCGGCGCGTGTGATGATGCCCACAGATAATGATGGGCTGCGCCGAGAGGTGCAGGGGCTCCGCGAGCAGGTATCAGCGCTGGAAGCACAGCGCAACGAATTGCAGCAGCAGTTGGCTGCGGCGACGAAGCCAGTCGCTGAAGCAGGTTCGGTCGATGCACAGGTCGCTGAGGCGACTCCGCAGCTCGTGTCTCTGACTCTGGAGGCTGGCAGTCACTATCTGTCGAAGGTCACAGGCAGCGGAAGTCCGACCTGTGAGGCGATCGTGTACCTCAAGCCGACGGATGGACGTGGGCGTTTCTTGCAGATTGTTGGCAGTGCGCGCGCGAGCGCGTTCCAGTTGCATGCGGATGGGCGGGTGGTGAGCCTCGGTACGGCGCAGTGGAATCCGATTGAGGTACGCGACGCATGGAGGGATGGCATTTTTGGCGCTCATTACACGCTTCGGCTGCCACTCGCGGCAGAGGGGTGGAACTGCGGCGGGGGCCCCGTGACTGTTCGGGTTGAGTTCATCAGCCAACCGGATGGTCGTACCCTCTCGGCGCAGCGCGAAATGCCCTTCCAGCCATGACGTTGCACTGTCCAAAACTCCACACCACCGCGGCACCCGCACCGTGGGATACCACCACAAGTAGTAGTGGTCGGCTTGCACACTTACCGCGATGGGTCGCGCTCGGGGTGCTGGTAGCGACTGTGGCAGGTTGTCAGCGACCGCTCTTCAACGACAAGGATCCGCGCTCACAGTTCGACACATACGACCGACTTCGACAGCAGAATCAGTCGCTGCTGGTGCCCGATGAGTTCGGCAATCCGCAGCCGGCGCTGCGCGCACGACTCTCTCCCCAGTCCTGAAATCTGTGGAGTTTCCTTCACATCTTGCAAGCGGTCATCCGATACAGAGAGTCGAAAGGATTCTCTGTGCTGAACGCATCCACGACACCATCGGTCAAGTCGCCGCGCAACACAAAGACAGCGAAGGGCGGCCTGCAGCGCCGTTTCACCGTGTGGGCGAGTTTCGCTGCGGCGATGACGGCTGTGGCAGGCATTCTTGTGATCGCTGACGCTGGTGCCCCGAACATTGAGGCGGCAGTGAGTCCAACCCTCATCGGGCATGGTGCCTCGTCACAAGCGATGCCACTGATCGTGCCGCGAGAGGCAAGTGAGGTCGCGGGTCGTTGGCAAGGGATCGTGATTCACCATTCTGGGACGCCTGCGGGTGATGCAGTGACGCTTGGCCGACAGCATGTGTCGGCTGGTTTAAGCGGGCTTGGCTATCACTTTGTTATCGGAAATGGGCAAGGCTTGGGTGATGGGCTCGTGGATGTGGGCTATCGCTGGTCGCAGCAGTTGCCGGGTGCCCATGTGGCATCGGCGCCCGCAGGCTCGAACGGCGACCCCACGCGGGTTGGGCTGTCGAAGTCCGATGCGGAGCGTTACAACCGCCATGCCATCGGTATCTGCCTGATTGGCAACGGAAACCGCCGCGAGTTCACCGATCGACAGGTGAACGAGCTCGTGAACCTTGTTCGTGCGCTCCAGGAGAGGCACGGTATTCCTGCATCAGCTGTTCACTTGCACTCAGATCTTGCAAGCATTCCCAGTCCGGGGACGTACTTCCCGGCGGCGCGATTCGAATCGCAGATTCGGCGGTAAGGCGCAAGCCCATTCACATTGGCGGTTGGGGTGCGCGGCAGACAATGCGGCACATTCATGTCATTTTTGAACCATTGACCGAATGCATCGACTGGAGAAAGTCTGTACATTGCTGTTATCGCGGAGTTGTGGGGATGCGGAGTCTCGCACGCGAAACCTGATCGGACTTCTTTTCTGTTGACTTGGCTACCTCCATGAGTTTGAGAACCGCCGCAGAGGAGTTGTTTGGCTACAAGGTGATCGCACTCCTCGGCGAGGGAGCGCGGAGCAAGTTGTATGCAGTCAAGGACAGACAGTCCGGGGCAACCTACGCGCTCAAGCACGTGATCTTCGAGGAGGGGCGTGACAAGGACGATCGTTTCCTTCGGCAGGTCGAGACCGAGTGGGCAGCGCTGAAGGAACTGAATCATCCTGCGATTCGCCGCGGTATTACCCTGAAGCGGGAGCGTCCAATCGTCAAGATGACGGAGATCGCTCTTGTGCTCGAACTGATCGACTCATCGACCCTTGAGGAATCACCGCCTCGCCATTTGCGCGACTACGTGCGGATCTTCGCTGAGGTAGCGGAGGGTATGGCCCACATGCATGAGAAGGGATTCGTTCACGCCGACATGAAGACTGGCAACATCATGATGCCAGAGGGGCGTGCAGGATCTGCTCATGCAAAGATCATCGATCTCGGACAGTCGTGCAAGACAGGCACCGTCAAACCGCGCACGCAGGGTTCGCCTGGGTATATGGCTCCAGAGCAGGCAGCAAAGGAAGCGATCGTGGAGGCGACGGATGTCTACAACTTCGGTTGCACGATGTACCGCGCGTTGACCCGCGACTATGCCGAGACAGTTCTTGTGCCTGGTGAAAATAAGGCGCGTGCAGTCGAAGAGGTGCCAGCAACAGTTCCTGTAGCGCAGCGCGTGCAGTCGGTGAGTGGGTCACTGTCCGACCTCGTGTCCGAGTGCATTCGCTTGCCGATTGGCAAGCGTGTGCCGTCGATGCAGAAGGTTGCCCAGCGATTGCGCGCTATCGAGTCGCAGGTGAGCGACGAGATACTCTGACAAGCGTGGGATCACCCTCGACATTTCCCGATCATTGGCACCAGCGTTTTCTTGCGTTAGCGGCACAGATCGCATCGTGGAGCAAAGATCCATCGCGCGGCGTCGGTGCCGTGATCGTGTCACCACGGAAGCAGATTCTCAGTACCGGTTTCAACGGGCTGCCCGTTGGTATTGAAGACCGCCCTGATCGTCTCACGCGTCCGGCGAAATACGATCTCATCTGCCACGCAGAGTTGAATGCAATTGTGCAGTGCGCGCGCAATGGCGTCAGTCCTCTTGGGTGCACCATTTACACCACGTTCAGTCCTTGTGTGCAGTGCTCGCTGGCGATCATCCAGGCGGGACTGGCTGAGGTGATCACCTTCGAGCATGCTTCGAGTGGTGATGAGCACTGGCAGCGTTCCACGGACTTGGCGAGATCACTCTTTGACGAGGCAGGAGTGCGCTACCGCATGATGGTTGGGTCGGTACGCTCTTCAATATGAAATCACACAAACAACTTTGTGCGCTGAGCTGTGCATTCGGCGCACTGATCAGCGGTGCGGCGCTTTCAACTTTCGGATTGGCGCGCGCACCGCAGGGGGGTGGGAGTACACAGACAGCGGCGACAAACCAGGCACCATCAGCGGCTCCCGCGACTCAACCTGCGGTGATCAGTGATGCGAAAGCGCGTGCGCTGCTCGGGCTGTTCGTCGGCAGTTGGGAGGTGCGCGGCACGACGGTGGGCGTCGGCGGAGCAAGCACTGGACCGTTTCAGGGGCAGTGCCACTTCAACTGGACGCTCGGTGGCGTCTTTCTCGCAGGTGACCATGTGCTCTACAACCAGCAAGGCGCCGCGCTGCAAATGATGGATGTGATGGGCTTCACGCCGGGGATTGGATTTACGCGAAGCGAAATCACCAATGGTGATCGCAGCATGTTCTTGTCCACGGGGATGTACGACGATGCACCGAATGCCTTGGTCTTTGCCTCGTCCAATCCAATGGTCACTCCGGGTGGGAAGCAGCGATCGCTCGACACATCCTTCCTGTTTCGTCCTGATGGCACGATCGTGTGGAATACGACGTTTGAGGAGGAGGATTCTCCTGTTGGAACGGTGAAGTTGGTGCTCACTCGGATGGAAACGCCGCCATCGATGCAGGCTCCCACGACGCCGTTTGGTGCACCGATGATCGCGCAGGGGGGGGCTGCGGAGACCACATCACAGCAAGCTGCGGCAGCGGACAGCAAGAACTTCATCGTCCAGACACCACAAGGACTGGCCGTGACGCGCGCGCCACAGAGCATGGAGGAGAACAAGCAGTTGTTGTCGGCAATGCTCCAGCAGCGACAGCAGTTGCAGGCTCAGATGAACGCGATGCAGGGACAAGTTCAAGACATGTCGCGGATGATGACAACTGCAACAAGTCCATGAACCCGCTCTTCCCATGAGCGGCACGACACCACCTCACCCACGCGTCGGCGCAGCGCGAGTCGCATGCTTTGCGCTGATGGGTGGTGCGTGGTCGATGGTGCTCGTCTGTGCAGGCGTTACTGCGGGTTGGGTGTTTGTCGCACTCCGGGGCGCAGGCTTGGCAAGTCTTGCAGATCAGTCGCTTGCCGCCATTCCGCCTGATCGGCTCTCAGTATTCGTTGGTGGACAGATCACGCGAGCCATCTTCGATGTCGTGCTCTGGATGAGTTTGTTGATGCCCGCCGTTCTCGTGACAGTTCTGGGTGGCTGGTCTGGGAAGCGGTTCGGTGGGCTGACCACCACTGGTACCAGGTGGCTCCAGCGCAGCGCCGTGATCGCGCTCTCGGTCGCGCTTCTTGCCGCGATTGCATCTCTGCAACTGTCGCACACGCTTGCCGTGCAGTCGCAACTGCACTGGGAAGCCGCTGCACGCAGCGATGGAGCAGCGACTGCTTCGACACGCGCCGTGCTCGATGCCACCCATGTCTCGGCGGAGCGCACATACGGCGCGCTCACTCTGCTCGCATTCATCGGAACCGCTTGCGGCTGCGCGGCTCTGGTTCGTCGAACCGCGCTACCCTCCACCGAATGAGCGATCACGATGCTCTCTTTTCACTGCGCGGTCGGCGCGCACTTGTCGGTGGGGCGACGCAGGGGATCGGACGTGCGTGTGCGATGGCGTTCGCGGGCGCTGGCGCATCGGTGGTGTTGCTCGGCCGCAACGGCGCTGGACTTCAGAAGGTGCTGGCAGAACTTCCCACCGTCCCTGGTGTCAGCCACTCGACCATCGAAGCGGACTTCACAGATTGGAAGCGTGTGCAAAGCACAGTGGCTGGGGAGGTGGAACGAAGCGGTCCCTTCCACATCGTGCTGCACAACACAGGCGGTCCCCCTGCGGGCAGTGCAATTGAGGCGAACCCTGACGACTTTGTGCGCGCGTTTGAGATGCATCTGCTGACGGGACAGGCGATCGTGCAGGCATGCGCACCTGGGATGCGCGCCGCGAACTACGGTCGCATCATCAATATCACCAGCACATCGGTGCTGACACCGATCCGCGGGCTCGGTGTCTCGAACACGGTGCGTGCTGCGGTCGCCAACTGGGCGAAGACGCTGGCAGGGGAACTGGCCCCCCACGGCATCACTGTCAACACGATTCTGCCTGGTTCGATCCAGACATCGCGGCTCGATGCGATCTTCCAAGGTCGTGCCAACCGAGGTGGACTGACGATCGACGAAGTGCGAACCGCAGCGATCGCTCAGATTCCAGCGGGCAGGCTCGGTCATGCATCAGAGATCGCCGCTGCTGCGCTGTTCCTCGCATCGCCCGCCGGGTCCTATGTCACTGGAGTCAATCTCGCTGTAGACGGTGGACGAACTGCTGTTCAGTCCTGATCGAGGCATCGCATGCGGACCGATGAGTCATCCAACATCATCGATATCTCGCCGCTTTTCTCACCGCGCCTTGCCGTGTTCCCTGGCGATGAGCCGATTGTCCGTCAAATCAAACTTGATTTGAAGCGCGGCGACAACATCACGCTGAGTGCACTGCACGCGACGGTCCACCTCGGTTCCCATGCGGATGCGCCGAGTCACTATGGGCGTGACGGGCGCACGATGCACGAGCAGCCGCTTGCGCTTTACTGGGGTTCATGTGAAGTCGTTCAGGTGCGGTCAGGAACACGACCGCAAAGCGGGCGTGTTGGACGCGCGGATCTTGATGTGCCCGCGGCATGGCGGCCGCGCTTTGAGCGTCTGTTGATTGCCACACGGTCGTACTCGAACTCGGAGCAGTGGGATGGTTCGTTTCTCGGGCTGGAGCCGACGCTCATTGACGCGCTTGCCGATCATGGCGTGCGCCTCATCGGTATCGATACGCCAAGCGTTGATACCGCTGACTCGAAGGATCTGCCGACGCACGCGCGGTTCCTTGCGCGTGATGTGGCGATCATCGAAGGTCTTGTGCTCCGTTCGGTGACTCCAGGCGATTATGACTTCTGTGGTCTGCCGCTGCGGCTGGAGGGGTTCGATGGCAGTCCGATCCGCGCTGCGCTTCGACCGATCAGGGCGCGAAGCACACAGCCTTGACTTCGACCGCAATCGGGGTCGGCAGTGCCACGATTTGCAGCGTGGTGCGCGCCGGGTTCGGATTCCCATCGCCGCCAAAGAACTCCGCGTAAATACGGTTGTAGGTGGGGAAGTCGCGCTTCATATCGACGAGGTAAACGGTCACATCCACCACGCTCGTCCACGGCAGTCCCGCATCAGCGACGACCGCTTGCACATTTCGGAAGCAGTTTCGGCACTGCGCCTCAAAGTCAAATGGATCAACACCTGGAATCTCCCGTGATCCGCGCACGCGCGGACCGATTCCGCTGAGGAACACGAACGGACCTGCGCGGCGTGCGTGGGGGTACGCACCAAGCGGCTCGGGCGCCTTGCCCGAATGGATTTCGCCAGCCTTCGTGTCGCTCATTCAGCCTCCTGTGCTTTGGACGACCACCATCGGTTCGGCGAAGAAGTGCAGTGCGTCTTGACCGCCCTCTCGGCCGATGCCGCTGCAGCGGAATCCACCGATTGGAACGCGCAAGTCGCGCATCATCCAGCCGTTGATCCATACTGTGCCTGCAGTCAGCCCGCGCGAGAGTCGTGTGGCTCGCTCGTCGTCGCGCGTCCACACGGTCGCCGAGAGACCGTACTTCGTGCCGTTGGCAATGCGCAGGGCATCGGCATCTGCCGAGAAGGGGATCAGCGTTGCGACCGGGCCGAAGATCTCCTCCTGATTCGCTTCGGCATCTGCTGTGACATCTTGCAGCAGCGTGGGGGCATAGAACGCACCATGGCGGACGCGGTCGGGAAGGGAATCAGGCGAAACGCGTTGACCACCGCAGAGCACCCGCGCTCCACCATGGACGGCTGCGTCCACCATGCCGGCAACTCGCAGTAGATGAGGGGCAGAGATGAGCGAGCCGAAGTCCGTGGCCGTATCGAGAGGATCGCCGATACGGAGCGCGCGGGTGCGCTCGACGAGTGCAGGCACCAGACGGTCCCAGCAGGAGCGTTCAATCAGGATGCGCGATGCACAGTGGCAGACCTGCCCTTGGTTGGTGAACATCGCGCGCACAAGCCCGTCCACTGTCGTGGGCAGATGCGCATCGTCCGCCGCATCGGCGCAGACGATCGCGGCATTGCTGCCGCCAAGTTCGAGTGCGGTGCGCTTGAACGACCCAGCCGCGGCGCGCGCGATCGATTCGCCCGTGATCGTTCCGCCTGTGAAGGTGATGCAGGAGACATCGGGGTGCGCGACGAGCGCGGCTCCTGCCAGCGGGCCGCGACCATGCACCACGTTGCAAACGCCCGCAGGGAACCCTGCGTCCACCATGAGCTGCGAGAGCATCCATGCGGTGAGCGGCGTCACTTCACTTGGCTTGCCGACGACTGTGCAGCCCGCCGCAAGCGCGGGCGCGATCTTCCAAGTGAACAGGTACAGCGGCAGATTCCACGGCGAAATGCACGCTGCGACCCCGAGGGGCTTGCGAATCACGGTGGACCGCATCGTTCCCTTGGGCAAGTCCTGATCGAACACCTGCGTCTGATCCTCCAGGACGGCACCCGAAAAGTGGCGGAGGTTGGCGATGGCACGCGGCACATCGAGCGAACGGGCGAGCGAAAGCGGCTTGCCAGTGTTTTCGCTCTCCGCGAGCGCGAAGGCATCGAGGTCGCGTTCCACCAGATCCGCAAGCCGCATCAGCAGTGCGGCGCGTTCCTCGGCAGGGCGGGTCGACCACTCAGGGAACGCACGGGCCGCGGCAGCGACGGCCTCGTTGACATCGTGTGCCGTGCTGTCTGGGACAGTTGCGATGGTCTGGCCTGTCGCAGGATTCTGCGCGACCGTGGTCGCGCCCCCGCGTGCAGGACGGAAGCATCCATCGATGAAATTGCAGAGCACCGCGGGCTGCACGCGCGCAGGATAGGAGGCAGGCATTGGTAGAGCACTCGATGGCATCAGTCCGATCCCTCGGAACTGGCGAGGCCGACTTGGCGCGCACCCGGACCGGTGCAGGTCAGCATGAGGAACGCGCCGATGACAGCGATCGACCCGGAGGTCCATTGCCACCAGGCGAAGCGCTCTCCATAGATGAACGCACTGGCAATGCCGACGAAGAACGGCTGCAGTTGCAGTACTCCACTGGTGATGACGATGCCGATGCGCGCGATGCTGATGTAGTACAGGATGTGCCCAAGTGCGATGCCAATGATCGCGCTGATAAACAACTGCAGCAGCGCGGTGCCTGGCAGATCAGGAACGCCGCTGCCACCCGCATCACCGAAAAGCAGCATGAGACCGATCAACCCAATCGCTGTGATCTGGCAAATCGCCGCGAACGCCGTGACGGGGTGGTAGGAGGCCATGCATCGACGCACGCCGAGCCCATACATGCCGTAACAGAATGCGCAGAAGATGCTGAGTGTGGTGCCCCACGGGTTGAACCCGCCGAGCGACGCATCGCCTCCGAGCAGCACGGGGAACAGACCACCTAAAAGAATCGCCCCGCCAATCAGATAGCGCGGGCTGAGAATGATGGATCGCTCACTTGGTACGAACGCGTACGCGCCGATCGCAACCCAGATCAACTGCGTGCGCAAACCGAAAGTCACGAGCCCGGGGTTCATCTCATGGAATGCCGCAGTGAACGCGGCTTGCCCTGCGATGTTGAACAGCGATGGAATGAGCGCGTCACGCCAGATCCGCAGAGGCAGTCGCCCGCGCCGCCATGCAAGCACGAGAGCAGGCAGCCAGATCAATGCGCTGACTCCATAGCGCCAACCGTTATTGCTCCAGTGATCCACTTCCGAGGCAAGATCACGCAGAAAGAGAGGAACGGTTGACCAGCATGCGAGTGTCAGCAGCAGGCATGTGATGCCCATCCTTGCCTTCGATGGTGGTGCAGCGGGCGTGCTGTTTCCCGTATCGACGGGTGTTGCGTGTGCGAGATCGGTTGGTTGTGTGGCGCGGCTCATGCGCCGCCTGCCATGAGGGCGCGCACAAGCAGAACGCCGCCCGCCACCACACCGCCGAGCGCAGCGAGGGCGACCGCGGTCAGCACCGCATCTTGCCGCTGCGATTTCGCAAGAGCGTCGGCGTAGGGGATCGTGTCGAAACTCACCATGTCGTAGCGCGGCGTGAAGAGTGCGGGCAGGAAGCGATGCAGCAAGTGTTCGATGGACTTGCGAGCGAGGAAGAGCCGCGATGCGGTTCGGTCGCGCATCTCGATGAAGTTCTGCAGCGCCATCTCCGCGATGGCATCTGCATTGGGCTTTCGTGCGCGTTCGTAGTCGCGGATCGCAGCAGCAATATCCGTTGGATGGCGTTCGAGTGAATCCACCAGAGCTTCGCAGTCTTCGAAACTGGCGTTTGCACCTTGCCCAAAGAACGGCACGATCGCGTGCGCTGCATCGCCAACAAGCACGGAACGCCCACCCGAAGACCACGGTCGGCAACGGATCGTGAGCATCCAACCGACAGGATTGTCTGCGAAGTCGGCGTCGAATGTCGGCATCATCGAGAGCGCATCGGCGTACTCACGTTCGAAGTGCCGGCGACCGATGGCGGGATCAGCGATCGCGTCAAAGCCATCGGCAGCACCATCGGCGCTTTGGTGTGGCCAGAACAGTGTGCAGGTAAAGGATCCGTCAGGGTTTGGGAGCGCAATCATCATGGAACTCCCGCGCGGCCAGATATGCAGGGCATTCGGTTCCATCGCAAAGGGAGCATGTGGACCTGACGCAACCGGCGCAATCGTCAGCTCCTTGTAACCGTGCCCAAGCCACGACTGCTCAAAGTCGAATCCCTCGCGCCGCTGCATCGTGCTGCGGACAGCGCTGTATGCGCCATCCGCTCCAACAATGAGATCCGCCTCGACCTGCTCCTCGCCGCCGCATGCTGTATTCACAAAGGTGGCACGCCCGCGTTCGCCATCAAGATCGCTGCAGCGCTGGTCGAACGAGATGTGGACATTCGGCTCGGCTGCGGCTGCATTCAAGAGCGCCAGATTGAGTGCACTACGAGAGATGCTCAGGATCGCATGCTCGGGATTGCTGCTGTACTGCTGAAAGGTGAGCGCACCCGAACGCGCATGCATCATGCGTCCAGGCATGCGGATGGCATCCTGCAGGATGTGTGACTCCAGCCCCGCGCGCCGCAGCGCTTTGATGCCGCGCGCACTGATTGCCAAGTTGATCGATCGCCCTTGTACGAAGTTTCGGCTCCGCGGATCACCGCGGCGTTCGCGAAGATCGACCTGCCATCCTGCGCGCGCGAGATAAATGGCGAGCAGTGAACCCGCGAGCCCTGCGCCAGCAATGACAACTCGCTTCGCCATCGCGAAAGTGTACGACTGCTTGGTCGTTGCGGTGAGGCGGAATGACGGCAGCCCTTAGGCGTACAGCGCTTTGACAAGTCGCCAGCAGTCGCCGAAAGAACAATAGAGTGGGGCAGGAGCTGCACGTATCACACGCGGGTGCCGGAAGTCGCAGACCACACCCTGCGGAAGGAGTCCATCAAAGCGTGTGCGCGCCTGTGCCGTGGTGCCTTGGACCTCAATGGACAACTGACAGCCGCGCTGACCGGTGGCACTCGGCGTAATGATGCGCAGATCACTTTCTCGTGCGCGCAGCGACATCTCCATGAAAGCGGTCATGACGCGCGCCTTTGCAGCGAGTCGTTCGATACCAGCTTCGGCAAACAATTCGAAACTTGCGAGCAGCGGTGCGAGCGAAAGCACAGGCGGATTCGACAATTGCCACGCATCCGCCCCCGGACCGGCCGCAAAGTCAGGGCCCATCGCGAAGCGCGTCGCCGGGTCTGTTCCCCACCAACCTTCCAAGCGCGGCGGTGGGTGCGCATGGTGGCGTTCATGCACGAACGCGCCTGCGACGGCACCCGGGCCACCGTTCAGATACTTGTACGAACACCAGCACGCGAAGTCGACGCCCCAGTCGTGGAGCGAAAGCGGCACATTGCCGATCGCGTGCGCGAGATCCCAGCCACAGTGGGCACCCACAGCATGTGCGGCGCGCGTGATGCGCGGCATGTCAAGAACCTGCCCTGTGTAGTACTGAACGCCACCGAGCATGACGAGCGCAAGGGCATTGCCAGCCTCTGAGATTGCCCGCTCGATGTCCTCCATCTGCAGGCATGCCTCGCCGCTGCGTGGACCGATCTCGATCACGTCTTCATCCGCATCGCCGCCCGTTGCCGCAACGAATGAACGCACGGCAAATCGGTCGCTCGGAAATGCGCCGCGTTCGATGAGCACTTTGCGGCGAACGCCCCGCGTGCGTGACGCGGGCAGAAAACTCATCAGTAGCAGATGCAGATTCACTGTCAGCGTGTTCATTGCCACCACTTCGGACGGCAGTCCACCCGTCAGCAGCGCCAACCCTTCACGAAAGTTTTGGTGGTAATCGATCCACGGGCGCCGCCCTTGCGTGTGCCCTTCTGCGCCAAGACGTGCCCAGTCATCCAGCTCCTCCAGCACTCGCGTACGCGCAGCCTTCGGCATCAGCCCAAGTGAATTGCCGACGAGATACGCCATCTCGCGCCCCGATGCGTCCTTTGGAACTTCGAAGCGGCTACGGAGTGCGGCGAGCGGGTCATTCGCATCTGCCCAGGCCGCGAATTCCGCAGAGGGTTCGATGTCGCTTGCCGAAATGTGGAGGATGCTCCGCGCCACTGTCATGCGTTCACCTCAGAGAGACCGAGAAACTCGAGCGCGGTGCCACGGAGCACGCGCGTGCGCTGCGCGTCGGTGAGCCACTCCGCCGCACGCACGAGCCGCCCGGGCGGGAGTTCGCCAAGGGGGAAGGGATAGTCCGAACCAAGCGCGACACGCGACGCACCGACGGTATCGATCAGATATCGCAGCGCAGCCATGTCGTGCACGATGCTGTCGAAGTACAGACGCTGCAGATGCGCGCGCGGCGGCGTCCTTGAGTGAGTTGCGCAGAGATCGGGCCGTGCCGCAAAACCATGCTCGATTCGACCGAGCGTATAGGGGAAGGCGCCACCGCCATGCGCGAAGCAGATCCGAAGTCGCGGGTGCCGATCCAGCACGCCGCCGAATGCCAGCGCACAGAATGCGCGTGCACTCTCTGCCGGCATCCCCACAAGCCACGGCATCCAGAAGCGTGGAATCTCCGTGCGCCCAAACATCTCCCAAGGATGCACGAATACTGCGGCTCCGAGTTGCTCTGCTGCAGCGAAGAACGGCGCGACAGCGGGGTCATCCAGATCGCGCCCCGCCACATTCGTGCCGATCTGCACACCCGCAAATCCAAGATCGCGAACGCAACGCTCCAGTTCGCGCGTCGCGAGTGCGGCATCCTGCAGCGGGACACTCCCCAGTCCGACAAAGCGCGATGGATTGCTGCGCACGACTCCTGCAAGATGGTCGTTCAAGAGTTGCGCAAGGTCATGTGCGTGCTCCGCCCGCGCCCCATACGCGAACATCACGGGCACGGTGGAGAGCACCTGAACGCCAATGCCGTCACGATCGCAATCATTCATGCGCCGCTGCGGATCCCAAAGATCCGACTCGACTTCACGAAAGAGCGCGCCATCGATCATCATTCGCGCGCGGCATTGCCCGCAGTGTTCCATCGACACCCATCCACCGCACCCGTAACGCTCGCGCAGATCGGGCCAGCGTTCAGGCAAGATGTGGGTGTGCAGATCGATTGCGCCAGGCGCAAGCATCATGAAGTCCGCGGCGTGGGCTTGGGAACGCGCGTGCCGCACTTGGGGCATGTGCATGCCTTGGGGTCCGCCCAGAACTCCTCCATCCGCTCGCGGAAGTGCTTCACGATGTCGATGCAGTTGAACTCGATGTCGCGGACAAGCGTGTCGCAGACATCGCAGAAGAACATGATGTGCTCCGTTTCCGATGGAGGGCGGCGTCTTTCGACGACCAGACCGAGCGTGTTTGGTCCCCGTTGCGGTCGGTGCGGCACACCACCTGGCACAAACAGCACCTCTCCCTCTCGCAGCGGAATATCGCGTACCCCGTGCGCGTCGCGCACGCGAATGCTGACATCGCCCTGCAGCTGCATGAAGAACTCCTCGGAGTTGGTCATGTGAAAGTCATTTCGCGCGTTCGGTCCCGCAATCAGCATCACGAAGAAATCCTGTCCGCTGTAGAGATATTTGTTGGAGACAGGAGGCACCATCAGATGCTTGTTCTGCTTGGCCCATTCTGCGAGATGCACAGTGTTGGCGACGCCACCGATGCCATCCCACCCCGTGGGATCACCGAGCGCGTCATGCGCCGGTTTCGGAGCGGCAACGACGGCGGTGGTCTTGAAGGTCGTCATGCGGGCAGTCTAGAGCGAACGCATGTGGTTTCGAGGGTCTGCCACACGCTCTAGGCTGCGCACTCAATGGCTGTGACCGAAGAACGCACCTGGTCGTCACACCCCGCTCGGGAGCGTCCGCTTGCCGCATGCGCCGCTCTCGCGACAGTGGCTGCGATGGCATTCCTGGTTTCGCGTATCGCGGGGGACTGGATGTGGGGGGCACTCGCGGCCATCGGACTCCTGATCGCGATTCTGCGGTTCCTGTTGCCGACTCGCTGTGGCATCAACGCGCGCGGCGTTGTGATCCACCAGCCGCTGTCATCGCAGCGCATCGCGTGGACCGAGATCGTGGGTATTGAGTCAAGCGCCGACGCCACCTCGATCACGCTTCGCTGCACGAGCGCTCGTGGGCGTTCCATTTCTGTGCCGCTGAGCGGCCTCACGACTGAGCAGCACACGCGCCTCCGCAACGAGATCGCCGCCGCAGTCGAACAAGCCATCGGCAAATCACAGATACCCCAAACGATGGAGCGCGTGAAGTGACGACCGAACCAGGTTCACCTTGGCGGCGCATGCGCTCGGCGCTGCGTCATGCGTTCCATGTGCAGCCTCCCGGACCTGCAACGCCATCGCCCGAAGAGGCAGCGGTGGTGGAGCGCATCGTTCAAGAGATCGTGCGAAGGCGGATGTCAGGCGCTGCGCTTGTCTTCCTTGAGTCAAGTCGTCCGCTCTCTGGCGTGGGTGCTGCCGCGATGCACTTCCTCCAGCCCTTTGCGACGGCAGTCATCAAACCAGAGTTGTGGTCGCTGCTCACACGCTTTCTTGAGCGCGCTGGGTCGGTCGAGTATCTCTGCCTGCGCATCGAGGATCTCGAACGCCAAGCCAACAAGGATGGCTCCGCGTCCGTGTCCGCGTCGTCAGCCAATCCAGCGGGCGACGACAGGCCAGAGCACCGCAGTCCAGACGGCGGCTGAAATCACGAGCGAAAGCAGTACGGCGGCGCTGCCCATGTCCTTCGCACGCTGCGCCAGCGGATGCTCATCCATCGTGATGTGATCGGTGTTCGCCTCGATCGCGGAGTTGATCAGTTCAACGATGAGGATGACCTGCAGCACGGCGAAGAGCAGCACGCGCTCAAGCAGCGGTACTGGAACGAACCACGCCACGATCGACAGCGGCACAACGAGCATCAGTTCCTGGCGGAATGCCGCCTCGTGCTGCGCTGCGGCGCGAAGGCCGTACCAGCTGTACTGCAACGCACGCAGCAGGCGCGTCAGCCCTGGCTTCGACTTCATCGACTTTCCGAAGGAATCGCCTCCCATGGAGCGCGGGAGTTTAAGGCGCGCAGGTTGTTGTTGCGTTCGTTCGCGATCCTCGCACTCATGTGCGTGCTGATGCGGATAGCGTAGGCTTTCGGATCCCCATGAGGATCGTGGCCACTGACTGCGGTAGCACGACCACCAAGGCGATTCTCATCGAAGAGATCGACGGTGTGTTTCGCCAGACATTTCGCGCGGAGGCGCCGACGACGGTGGAGGAGCCGCTTGCCGATGTGACCATCGGCGTCACGAACTCGGTCACGGAACTGCAGGAGCTCTCTGGTTACACATTGATCGCGGATGATGGCACGGTCATCCGCCGAGCGGCAGGTTCCAAGGGCGATGGCTGCGATGTGTACATCTCCACATCGAGTGCCGGTGGTGGACTGCAAATGATGGTCGCTGGAGTCGTGCGCGAGATGACCGCCGAGAGTGCCAAGCGTGCGGCGCTCGGTGCTGGTGCAATCGTCATGGACACCATCGCCAGCAATGACCGCCGTCGACCGCATGAGCAGATCCAGCGCATCCGCGAACTGCGACCTGACATGGTGCTCATTTCGGGCGGCACCGACGGCGGTGATGGGAAGAAGGTTGTCGAACTCGCGGAGCTGATTGCGCCCGCGCGCCCGCGTCCGCGCTTCGGCGGCGAGTATCGCCTGCCACTGATCTTTGCGGGCAACAAAGCGGTTCGTGGCGATATCGAACGCATTTTTTCCGCGGAGGGATTCGCGCTGTCCATCGTCGACAATCTTCGGCCTACGCTCGAACAGGAAAACCTCGGCCCGGCCCGCGAGCGGATTCACGATGTGTTTCTTGAACATGTCATGGCGCACGCGCCGGGCTACGACAAGCTGATCGAGTGGACGAACGCGCCGATCATGCCGACACCTGGTGCAGTTGGCGACATCCTGCAGACCATCGCGCGCGAACGCAAGATCAATGTCGTGGGCGTTGATATCGGCGGGGCGACCACGGATCTCTTCAGCGTGTTCGGTGGCGTTTTCAATCGAACGGTGAGTGCCAACCTCGGCATGAGTTACTCCGTTTCCAATGTCTGCGCGGAAGCGGGGATGGAACAGGTTCTGCGGTGGGTTCACTTGGATATGGATGAACGCGAACTTCGGAATCGCGTGAAAAACAAGATGATTCGGCCGACGACGATCCCGCAGACACACGAAGCACTGGTCTTCGAACAGGCAGTTGCGCGCGAAGCCCTGCGACTTGCCTATGCGCAGCACCGCGCGTTCGCGACCAAGCTCAAGGGCGTGCAGCAGCAGCGCACGGTGGGCGACACATTCCGCCAAGACGAGGGCGCAGGATCCATCGTTGATCCGATGCTGCTTGACCTGCTCGTCGCATCGGGCGGAGTTCTCAGCCACGCACCACGCTTCGAGCAAACGTTCTTGCTGATGATTGATTCGTTTGAGCCGACGGGATTCACGGAGATCGCGAAGGACTCGATTTTCATGATGCCACATCTCGGTGTACTCGCATCGATCAACCCGCGTGCCGCGATGGAAGTATTTGAACGCGACTGTCTCGTGCCGCTCGGCTGGTGCGCGGCGCCCAAAGGCGATGTGCGTATCGGAAAGCCCGCCCTCTCCTTCGAGTTGCGCGGTGCAAGCGGCATGATTGCGCAGGGCACGCTCAGCGGCGGCCAGATCCGCCTTGTGCGCCTTGGCGTTGGTGAACGCGCCACGCTTGAGGTTCGACCCGAGCGCGGACTCGATATGGGCGCAGGAGCGGGAAAGCCCGTGAGCCGCACGATCGAGGGTGGACAGGTCGGCGTGCTCATAGATGCGCGCGGTCGCCCACTGCACTTTCCGGCGGATCACGCAGGGCGACGCACGATGGTCGCATCATGGGTCCAGGCGGCGGAGGTCTACGAAGGCGCATGACCAAGGCATACACCCCAGGCTTGAAGGTCTCAGCATCGACCACCTATCGGGTCCGTCGACTGCTGCCCGTACCCGGAGATGTGCGCGTGCAGGTCGGTGCGCGCGTGCAGGCGGACGCCGTGATCGCAGAGACATTCCTCGATGGTGATGTCTTTCCAGTCAAAGCAGCATCACTGCTTGGTGTGCCGCCTGGCGAACTGCCGCCGCTCATGCTGAAGCAGATTGGCGATACGGTGCAGATCGGCGATGTGATCGCACAGTCCAAGGGCATCTTCGGCATGATGCGGACGCAGGCGAAGTCAACCGCAGCGGGCACGATTGAGAGCATCAGTGGAACGACGGGCATGGTGCTGCTGCGAGGTCCTCAGACCCCCGTGCAGGTCCGCGCATTCGTGTGTGGCGAGGTGGTCGAGGTGATGCCGCGCGAAGGGGCAGTGATCGAAACGCCGGCGGCGTTCATCCAAGGGATCTTCGGCGTGGGCGGCGAATCGTGGGGACCGCTTGTTGCGGCAGCGGCGCAGCCGGCCGAGGATCTGACTGCGCAGCGGATCACGCCCGCGATGAAGGGTGCGGTGGTCTTTGCGGGTGGGCGGATGACAGCGGAAGCGATCGCAGCCGCCCGTTCGGTGGGTGTGGCGGCGCTTGTGTGCGGCGGCATTGACGATGCGGATCTCAAGGATGTGCTCGGGCATGACCTCGGTGTCGCGGTGACGGGAAGCGAGCGCATCGGCATCACACTCATCGTGACGGAAGGATTCGGAAGCATCGCCATGGCTCGGCGTACGTTTGATCTTCTGATATCGCTTTCGGGCAAGCAGGCAAGTGTGAACGGCGCCACACAGATTCGCGCGGGTGTCATCCGGCCCGAGATCACGGTGCCGCTCGCGGAATGTTCGAGCGCCTCAGTGGCGTCTCGGGGTGCGACCGCAGGGCTCCTTCATGTCGGAACGCCCATTCGCATCATTCGTGATCCTTACTTCGGCCTCATTGGATCGGTGTCCTGTCTACCGGAAAAGCCAGAAGTGCTTGCGTCGGGATCGCTCGCGCGCGTGCTTGAGGTGAAACTCGAAGATGGCACGCACGTGACGGTGCCCCGCGCGAACGTCGAACTGATGGAAGGCTGACCGCGGGGATCATGGGCGGCGCATACAGTGTGACAAATGAGTGACGACGTTGCGGCGCAGAGCGATGAGCGTTACCACCGGCAGCAGTTGATCCCCTGGATCGGCGCGGATGGGCAGCGCTCTATCAGTCGGGCGCACGCGGTCGTGGTTGGTTGTGGCGCACTCGGTTGCGCCGTGGCGGACATCCTCGCACGTGCAGGCGTTGGCCGTCTCACACTCATTGACCGCGATGTCGTCGAGCCCTCGAACCTGCAGCGGCAGACGCTCTTCACAGAGCGCGATGCGCGCGAGCGGCGACCAAAGGCCGAGTCGGCTCGTGCAAGAGTCAATGAGATCAACTCACGCATTGAGTGCCGCGCATGGGTCGATCATCTCTGTGCCGAGAACGCGCTCGATTATCTCGGCGACGCGACAGTGCTGATCGATGGGCTCGACAACATCCGTACGCGTTTCTTGCTGAACGATGTCGCGGTACAGCGGGGGACTCCCTACATCTATGGAGGCGCGGTTGGCACGGAGGGGTGTGTGATGCCGGTGCTGCCGAACGAAGCGTGTTTGCGCTGCATCTTTCCAGAGCCATTCGCGGGTCCACCGCAGCCGACTTGTGATACGGCGGGTGTGCTCATGAGCACCGTGCTCGCGGTCGCAGCTCGGCAGGCAATGCTCGCGCTGCAGTGGATGAGTGGGAATGCGGCGCAGATCAGCAGGACGCTCTGGTCCTTCGATGCCGTGAGTGGACGCGTGACGATGGCATCGATCGCGGCGGCGCGCGATCCACAGTGTGTGTGCTGTGGTCAGCGCAACTTCGAGTTTCTCCGTGCATCGTGCGAGGAGCAAGCAACGGTGCTCTGCGGTCGAAATGCGGTGCAGATCGTTCCTGCGAAGAGCGTCGCCGCCACCATTCGGTGCGATCCGCAGCTGCTCCGAACAGCGCTTGCGCCGCATGGCAACTTTGAAGTGCATGGGTCGAGGCTCGTCGGCACGATGCGCGAAGTCACGGCGGTCGGAGGCGAGGCGATCGAGTTGACGGTCTTTTCAGATGGTCGGGCGATCGTCGGCGGCACCACCGATCCCATCTTCGCGCGGACGCTCTACGACCGATTCATCGGTGGGTCCTAAAGGGGCGCGTCCCAAAAAGGCGAATGCCTCCAACATCTTGTGGAGGCACTCGCGCTGTCTCTGCAGGGCGCCCGTAGGTCGCCAGCAGATGACGGAACACCAATGAAGCACTGAAGTCTTGCAATCGCGCAGGGGCGCGTCCAGCCTTGGTTGGAAACAAACACAAGATTTTTTAACGCTGGCGGCCGATGCTTTCGCGCATGTCGACCTGGGGCTTGGAAACGCCATGTTTCGGGCTACATTCAAGCATCATGCGAGGCGTGCACAGAGAC
>Ga0194129_10002823_pt1 | contig 25202 bp, 25 predicted proteins | sample TA2KigCa35mmetaG_FD_150862 | JGI IMG/M metagenome (GOLD analysis project Ga0194129, IMG submission 150862) | Freshwater microbial communities from Lake Tanganyika, Tanzania - TA2015038 Kigoma Deep Cast 35m | ecosystem: Environmental > Aquatic > Freshwater > Lake | place: Tanzania: Lake...
TTATAATTGCGGAATCTATGTCTCTAACTTTATTCAAAGACGTCTTCATGGGGAGTCTTTTGAAGCAATTCAAAGAAATGGCCTTACCTTTGAGGAAGCTTGCGGTAGCGCCCGGGAAATCATGATTCAAACACTTCTTACTTAATCACATTCGTTTTTATGTAGTTGAATGTAAGAAGTTTATGTAAGTTCTTACAAACTATTGATTTGTATTCAAAAAAATAGTATAATAGTTGTATGAACCCATTAGATGATACAAAACCTATACATGCAGACTACTTTTCACATGATGGCCCTGTCTATTACAATAACGGACTTCTACAGACGATAGTGAAAAGAGATGCTCTACCTTCCCCTGCTGCTGCACCAGCAGATTACGAATATGTTGTTTATCCGTCTGCAAAAGCAATGCTTGAAGAAGAGCTTCAAACACGCCCAGAAGGGGCAACAGAAGAGGATGTTTCTTACGCTCATATCCCAAGAGCAAGCTTTAAGGCTACAGTTGCTGTAGGTGAAAAAAAGTACAAAGTACGAAATGAGTATTTTTATAGAGGTGAGCTAAATGGTAAATTCTATAAAGATAGCGACGGAAACGTTCATCAAGTCCATCACACAATCACATCAAGCTGGGACAGATCTTCTCCAGGTCTACATATGGCAAGAGTTGTAGTAAATCCTAAGACTCAAGAATCAATCTGTTATGCAAGTAGGCCAGATAGTCTAGAAAGAGCAAAGGCACAAGCTGAAGATATTTTTAGAAAAGAGCGCACGTCTAAATACTACAAAGGGATCAAAAAAGATAGAAAAACAGGCGAATACACCCTTACGTATGTTGTTGACTCTTTAACAAACCCCGGCAAAATCCAAAACCCCCTTCTTTTAGACGAAAGAGAGTCTTTAATAGCAGAAACTAGGGCTCTTTCTGAGCTTCGTCAAACACCCTTGACAATCGACGGCTGCAGAGTTCATCTAAGACCCATTCACGTACACCACACACTGAGTGTTTTTGGAGAAATTGGAAAGATTCTTCCAGATAGCATCAGTGGAAAAGATCTAGAAACTCAAATTAATCATAGAGGGTATTTAGAGCTAATAGCCTTTGCAAAGAAATTTGCAAAATCAATTGAAAAGACCAATCGTAGTAAACATAAACTTATTACCGATACAATTCACTTTCTTGAAAGTGGTTCTCTTTCTGTTTCTGAAAGATTAATACTTGTCGATTTTTTAACACAAATTTGTAATCTTCCGATTGTGCACCATTGCAAGAGCATCGTTGACAGAACCTCTGTTGCTGCAAGCGTCTCTATGATGAATCACTTTATTAAACAAGGCCGAATGCTCCATATAATCCCTCAGGAAGATCGTAAATTTGCGGTCCATAAATTTCTTGAAAGCAAAAATTATCGAAAGTTTTTCATATCTTTTATGAACATCAATCACCAAGTCTCGCTTGATGCTAGAGTAGGGCTTCTCCCAGATGGAAAGACTCTAGTAGGGAGAAAAGAGCTTGGATTAAATCTTAAGTCAGGAATATTTGCAGCTACTGGAGCTCTCCCATTTTTTCCTGATAAGTGTCTAAAACCCTCATTTTTTTCAAAAAAACGGTGGACAAGACTCTTTATCTACCCATTAATTCCAGCTTTGTACGCAATTTTTATTGTTGGATTTGTCGTAGGAACCATTCCAATCGCACTTTATTTTAAAAAGAAAACAGGTAGCTTTCAAAAAGAATTTTTCTTAAATCTTCTCCCTCTCCTCTACAGATTAGACGCTTGGATTAAAATAAAAAATATCAACTTTGAGAAGACGTTTGATTTAACTGCAAAAGACCTCAATGGCCAAAACCAACATCTCCTTTGCGCTTGCCCCCATGCTCCAGCTGAAGAAAAAGATGGCCGCAAACATGCAATTCCAGCGCACTTATTTGTAAACGAAGTCGCCCCTTGAAGTTTTTTCATCCAACGTGCTAGACTAAAGCCCATATTATGGGTATTTTGCTAGCATTTCTTTTATTTAGTCTCTGGACGCTCTCTTTCCCTATCGGAAAGTATATGCTTCAATTTAGCTCCCCGATGTTTCTAACTGGTTCCAGGATGCTTTTATCTGGCTTATTGTTAGTTGGTTACACGGTTTTTAAAAATAAAGTGCCAAGGATTACTAAAAAAGGCTGGCTCTCTTTAACAATTTTAGCCCTTTTTAGCATCTACCTCTCCAATGTTCTCGAATTTTGGAGCCTCTCCCACCTTACCGCTGCTAAAACTTGTTTCATCTACGGCCTATCTCCATTTATGACAGCTCTTCTCTCCTACATTCATTTTAAAGAAAAAATGACGAAAATGAAGTGGGTTGGACTTTTACTTGGCTGCGTTGGATTTATCCCCATTTTCGTAAGCAAAACACCAAAAGAAGAACTTTTACAAGCATTTGGCTATTTCACATGGCCAGAACTTGCGATGCTTGGAGCTGCTTTCTTTTCTGTTTATGGATGGATTATGCTCAGATTAATTGTTAAAGATGAAGAGATTCCAATTCTTTTTGCAAATGGATCGAGCATGTTAATTGGAGGAACTCTTGCGCTACTATCATCTTATTTTTTTGAAATCTGGTCTCCTTCTCCCATTCAGCAAGGAAGCTTTTTTCAGCTAAGTTCAGCCCTTTTATTTCTCACTCTCCTCTCAAATGTTTTCTGCTATAATCTATACGGTTTTTTGCTAAAAAAATTCACCGCAACTTTTTTATCACTTATAGGACTACTTTCCCCCCTTTTTACATCGTTACATAGCTACATTCTTCTCGGCGAGACTCCCTCACCTATCATCTTTGGTTCAACCTTTATTGTGCTAATTGGACTTGGGATTGTTTATAGAGAAGAAAAACGTCAAGGCTATCTATTGAGCCTTCGAAGCGATCAAGTAGTCAATTAACGGCATAAAGGCGCCTTTATCTCCCGCTTTTCCTGTTTCTAGACAACTATTTAGAATAAGCGACAGCTCTTTATAATCGAGCTCTAAATGCTTTGCAAAGTGCTCAACTCTTAGGTAAAAATCATCTCTTTCATACTCTTTTAACATTTTTTGAGAAAGCCCCTCCACAAATCTTTTATATTTTATAGAGCTCTCTTTTAAAAGTTTCATATCATCTGCAAGATCTTGATTTGAAAAAACAAATACGAGAAATTCAAACGTATTAACTTTGTGTCTTAATCTAGCGCCAAGTGATTCTAATTTTGACTTTTTAAAAGCAAGCACTGCAGGGTTATTATGTGCCATCGTTGTGATTAACTCACGAATCACTTCTCCTTCCTCATCACCTATTTTAAAAAAGTTATTCTCTTCATGTTCAATCGCGCTTGCCATTTCCCTTTCCTCTCCTTCAAAAAAGTAGAGAACACCAAAAGCGATTAAAAAAGGAATTACTAGTGTAATAAAGAAATAAATTAAAAAACGCTTCATACATCTATTAATACAAAATTTTAATTAATATAAAAAGTTCTTTTTTTTTGTGATTAAGATTCATTTTTGTTATAATCGTTAATTATGAAAGCAGTAACAAATCTAAAAACACAGACGACATCAAGTGTAGAAGGACACCCTATCTTTGATAGATTTAAACCTCCAAGTTCTCCTGTTTCAACAATTTTTCATAGAGATAGTAGCCAAAAAACTTTTATTACCCACCCACCTGAACATGCCCTCCATTATAACTTTGCTTGGAAATGCGCAATAACACCGATAGCCATCGCCTTGTTACCTCTTGTCACACTAGCTGGTGCGGTTGTAGCAGCAGTCTATTGTTTGTTTAACAATATAACATTTAAAAATCTTGTAGCAAAAACTCTAGGACTTCCGGCTTTAAGTCTTGATAAAAATCAACTCTCACAAGAGAGGAGAGCAATCAATAACTCAAATCAAGTTTGGGTAACAACTGAAGATCGAATTCGATTAAATGGCTTAAAAGTTCTTCATAAAGATAATCCGAAAAAATGGGTTGTCTTTATGAACGGGAATAGAGGAGCTTATGAAACAAATTACTCAAGTATCTTGCATATGTCCTCTCAAATTAAAGCAAATATTTTATGCGTAAACTACAGAGGAGTTGGACAAAGCGAAGGATTTTGTAATTCTAGCAAAGAGATTGTATTGGACGGCTCTGCTATGGTCCAATACCTTTTAGATCAGGGGGTAGAGCAAAAAGACATTATTGTTTATGGCTACTCTCTAGGAGGTGGCGTAGGAGCTCAAGTAGTTGCATTAGAAAAGTTTAAGGATGTTCGATTCATTTCTGACAGGTCATTTTCCTCTCTCTACATCGCAATAAAAACTTTTTTCTGGATTCCAGTTTACAAACATATAATAGCCTATTTAGTGAAAAAAAATTGGGGCGATCTTGATTCGTTTGGAGCTCTGAAAGATTTAACTGATCGAGTAAAAATTATTGTTACCCCACAAGACTATCTTATTGGATTTCATGAAGCATCTCTTTATTATAAATTTGTTAAAGAAAACTTAACACCACCTCACACATTGTCTCTTCTATTTAAAGACATCGACACTAGATGGTGCTTTTTAAAATGTAGAGATCTTGCAAAAACTCACTACTGGGACTTACCCAAAAGCTCATTTCCTCAATTTACAGAAAGTCTTTTTTCCGACTAACGAACCCTAAACTGCTTTTGATGCATTACAGATATAAACTATAAGATTGCGGTTACCAAGATTTGAACTTGGGACCTCGACATTATCAGTGTCGCGCTCTAACCAACTGAGCTATAACCGCGAGATCGATGGAGGTTAGGAGATTCGAACTCCTGGCCTTCTGAATGCAAATCAGACGCTCTACCAACTGAGCTAAACCCCCACTTCGATTAACTTTCGCGAAGCAAGAATAAGCAGAGATTATAAGTTACCCGATCTTTTTTTCACAACCTATTTTTATAAAAAAGTGTTCATCTATTTCAATAGACAAAAATCGCTTCTTCGAGGATACTCAGCAAGAGGATTAATGGTCCCTTTCTTAGGTTTACTACTTGTAAAAAAACAATTAAGTTAATTATAGATTAATTTTATGACAGCACTAAAAACTGGAAATGTTCGAGAACTTTGGACTGTTTCTTATCCGATGATGGTAAGTTTCTTTTCCATGATGCTTATGGTATTCATCGACAGAATTTTTCTCTCTTGGTATTCAACAGAATCTTTCAATGCAGCTACTACAGCAGGTACTTTAGCTTGGGGAGTCATTCTTGCTTGGATAACTCTAGCTAGCATGTCCGAAGTTTTTGTAGCGCAATTTAATGGTGCTGGCAAATATCTAAAACTTGGATCGCCTGTTTGGCAATCAATTTGGCTAACACTTACCTCCTATATTTTTTATATTCCTCTGGGTATTTGGGGCACAAAGTTACTCTATGACCCTGTTACAAGCCCGAATGAGTATTATTTTTTCCAAATTTTAATCTATTTTGGCCCAGTTTTCGCACTAATTCCTGCAATAGGTGGTTTTTATATAGGAAGAGGAAAAACGCAAATTATGCAGTGGCTTGCCATTCTTGGAAATTGCGTCAATTGCATACTCGATCCTATCCTCATTTTCGGCTATAAAGATCTAGTTCCTTCGATGGGCATTAAAGGAGCTGCAATCGCTACTGGAATTGCAACACTTGTAGAAGCGCTTGTATTATTTTATCTTTTTACAAGAAAAGAGCATCGAATAAATTTTGGTACACTTAAATGGTCATTTGACAAGTCTCTTTTCCTAGAAACAATTAAAGTTGGCCTTCCCCCCGGTATCTTTATCTGTCTAGAGTTAATAGGTTGGGCCATTTTTTATCATCTCATGGCTCAAATTAGCCCGATCCATATTTTTGTTGCATCGGTTTGCCAAACCATTTTACTTCTTTTTCTTTTCTTTGGGATGGGTCTTGAAAAAGGATCGATTGCACTAGCCGGAAATTTTATTGGAGGCGGAGAAAAAACAAGAGTTAAAACGGTTTTAACCTCAGGTCTTAAACTCGCGACAGCTTTTGGATGTATTTCAAGTCTATTCCTAATTTTTTATCCTACCCCCCTAATAGACTGGTTTTTACAAAACCCCGCATTTTTAGAACAAGGAATTAACTTATTAAACATCGATCTTTCCGAAGCGAAGAACCTTATAAGAATTGGCCTCGTTTTTATCACTTTCTATATCTTGCTTGAAAATATTAGATGGATCTTAAATGGCATCTTAACTGCCGCTGGAGACACCTTATTTTTGATGACCTCTGGTGCAATATCTGTTTGGTTTTTACTTCTTTTACCAACCTATTTTTTCATTGTTATGCCAAAAGCTAGTATCTCTTACTCTTTCATCATTTGGCTTGTTTACTCTTCTGTGACACTTTGCGTTGTTTTCTTCCGATTTAAACAAGGAAAATGGAAATTAAAGAACTTAGTTGAAGATAAAAAAGAGCCTGAAGTAATTGATGACAGACAACCAACTTACTAAAAAAGAACAAGAAAAGTATGAGTCTATCTGGAATATTCCAAGTTACAGAGCCTCTTCACCAGGTTATTTGCAAACATCTGTGTTTTTCGACTTTTTTAAAGACCTCATCAAACCCGGTGATTCAATCACCGACTTTGGATCTGGAAGCGGTTTTTCCACCCTCCCGTTTCTAGAAAATAATCTAACTGTTCATCTAATAGACATTGCTTCTAATGCACTTGATGAGAAAATCACTGCCCTCACAACTCTTTTACCAGACCGCATTACATTCACAAACTCTTGCATTTGGGAGATCGGCTTAGAAGTACCCCCCTCAGATTGGATTTATTGTGTAGACGTTCTCGAACATCTACCCACAGAAAAAATCGATGACTCTCTTAGAGAGATTGCCAAACGAACAAAAAAAGGGGGGCTTTTGCAAATCTTTTTGCAAGACGAACATTTCGGCCAGCTTATCGGCGAAACTCTTCACCTCTCTATCAAACCCCTTCCTTGGTGGATAGAGAAAATTAATTCCCATTTTTCTATCCTGGGACTTGCTCCCATTATTCCAAACGTTCGCTACACAATCTTTGTCGCACCAAAAAAAGAAGGTGAACAAAATAACTCCAGAGGAAAAGAGCTGTAAGCCAAATAATGAGATAACTTGGCCAGGTACCAACTTTTAATAACGGGTGATTTAGGGGCGGTTTTTCCATAAGATACATGTAATTAGAACCTGTAAGATAATCAAAATAAAAAACAAAAAGGGCAATCACGAAAAATTTCAAAGTAGCTTTCCACCATGCGTGCCTCCTTGGTCTCATACTCTCTACAACTGTCAAATAGATTGGGGTAAAGATAGAAATTGCATGGCTTAAGTAGAAATCATAAAAAAAATAATCTCCTGGGAAAGGAATTGCTGGAGCAATTATTGCCTGTAATGGTCCAATGATTCCTAAAAAGAGCGTAAATTCATAAACTACTTGCAATCTAGTGATTAGCCCAATTCCAGCGCAAAGCTCCATAATTGCACAATATTGAATAGGCAAAGAGTACCTAATATCCCAAGAGCCCATATAATAAATTGCGAATTCAAAAAAGATCAGATCGAAGAGAATAAAAAGCCCTAAATTTCTAGCAAGTTTTCGCCTTGCTTTTTTACTAAGAAATAAGGAGAGCGCAACCATCAGACTACCAATAAGTAAAACTGTCAGCGTAATCTGCCACCAGAGAAGAGAAAATGGATGTATAATTGATTCATACATAAGTTTATTATAAATAAATTAATAAAAAACACATCTAATTGAAAATTAATTGCATAAAACCATTTTAAAAAAGCGTAGACTTTATCCTTTTGTTTCATATGATGCAAAGGTATGAAACGGATCGTTATTCTCGGAGGGGGCTTTGCTGGAATTTATACAGCATCTACTCTCCAAAAATTATTTAAAAAGCATCGAGATCAATACGAAATTGTCTTAGTAAATAGAGACAATTACTTTACTTATCAACCTATGTTAGCAGAAGTTGTGGCAGGCTCAATTGAAATTTTAGATTCTGTTAGCTCGCTTAGGTCTCTTCTAAAACACACAACTATTTATGTTCGTGAGATTTCAAATATTGATTTAAAAGAGAGAACTATCACCTTATCACCGAATTTTTACCACACAGATCTAAATATCAGCTATGATCACTTAGTTATTGCTCTTGGAAATGTAACCGATTTTAGAAAAAGTCCCGGAGGACTTCATGAGCATGCTTTTGCCTTTAAAACTCTAAAAGATGCGATCAAACTCCGTAACCATCTTATTGATGTCTTAGAATCTGCAGCCATTGAACCCGATCCTCAAATTCGAAAACAGCTTCTTACGTTTGTGATAGGTGGGGGTGGTTTTTCTGGTGTTGAGATAGTTGCTGAAATCAACGACTTAGTTAGACTCTATGCAAAAAAATACCCCTCAATTATTCCAAATGAAATAAGAGTTGTTCTCGTACATAAAAAAGATAGGCTTGTAGATAAAGAGTTAAGTCCTTCACTTGGAAGATATGCAGAAAAACTCTTAAAAAAACGTGGCATCGAAATTTTTTTTAATACAGAACTTACTTCTGCTACCCCTCAAGAAGCTATTTTAAGCAATCAAATGAGAATTGCTTCCAGCACAATTGTTTCTACAGTCCCTTCAACTCCTAACCCATTAATAGAAAAACTACCTCTTGATCAGATTAAAGGAAAAATTAAAACAGACTCATTTTTACGTGTAAGTGACTCTGTTTGGGCCCTTGGAGATTGCGCAGCAGTTCCCATATTCAACTCAAGTGAACTCTCTCCACCCACAGCCCAATTTGCTGTAAGACAAGGGAAATGTCTTGCCCACAATATCTTTGCTAGCTGCTTTGGAAAAGAGTTAAAACCATTTTCTTTCAAAGCGTTAGGAATGATGGCTTCACTTGGTTATAGAACAGCTATTGCAGAACTTTTTGGAAAAATCAAACTTTCTGGTTTTATCGCTTGGCTTTTTTGGCGAGTTATCTACTGGTTAAAAATTCCAGGTACTTCAAGAAAGGTACGAATTGTATTTTCTTGGCTTTTGGATATGATTATTCCACAAGAGTTTGTTCAATTAAAAGCAGAAATACATAACGGGATCACCCACCTCCATTATGCAAAAGGAGAGACTATTTTCCGTAAAGGCGACATAGGTGATTATCTTTATATAATTGTGAGCGGAAAAGTAGAAATTCTAGCAGTTTCAAATGAAAAAGAGCTTCAAGTGGCAACTCTTGGCAAAGGTGAATACTTTGGAGAAATGGCTCTTTTAAACCAAAAAAAGAGAAATGCAACTGTAAGATGTTTAGAAGACACAGAGCTACTTGCGATTCGGAAAAATGATTTTCAAGTTCTTGTTACAAACTTTGGTAATCTCCGAGAAGAATTTTATAAAACAGAAAAAGAACGTCTTGAGAAGAAAATGCCGATTTTAAATACAGGAGATATTCTCGATTTTCCTAAAGAAGATCCACCACCACATGTTCGTCGTGGATAATTTGTTGCAACTTATCAAACGTGAGTTGTAAAAGCGCTTTCTTTTCTGTTTCAATCTCTTCTTTTGAATAAATACGCTTTTGCAAAGCAACTTTAAGTAAATACCTATCCAAAACAGACTCCATATCGAGTTCTAATAAGTTTGAAAGTTTTCTTTTATAATAAGAAAAAGCCTCTTTTACACTCTGTTTTTTTAACAGCAAGCAAGCTTTTTTTATTCTTAAAAGATCTAGATAACCCTCTTTATTCAAGGATTCAGGAAGACTCTTACCCGTTTCTACTAGAAAAGAAAAAAATGCTGCCTTAAAAATCAGATCCTCTTTTTGAAGCAAAGAGCTCTCTTTTAATTTATAAAAGCACTCTTCGATTCCAGCCGTACGACTGATTTGAAAAATCAAAACTCCCTCTAGAATATCTTCTTTTGCCTCAACACTCTCTAAAATCTTAGAAACAGATTTACCTAATTCGTGAATTTCTTGAAATTGCTTCCAATCTAGCTTTTTAGAAGTTCTCTGATTTTGAATAAATTCTAAATAATCAAGATATTCGCCATCTAAAAAAACCTTACAAAGATCTTTTTGATAGGGCAAAATAAAATGGTTTAATGGCAGCTCTCTTTGTGGCTGAGTTGAAAATAAAAAAGCACCCCCCCCTAAAATCGATCCTAAAACAATTACATATTTATACCGACTTAGAAACGTATAATGTTTGCGTAGGGTATGCAAGCTCTCCTCCTGCTTTTCGGATTATTAGGTAGATATCAAGTAAAATCTCTTCCATCGCCTGAAAATACTTTTTATAGTCCGATGTTTTTACATAGACTCTTAACTCCAAATTAAGAGCGGATTCAGCTAAATCTACAAGATGGATAAAATTCATCTCATTTCTATCTAAATCTGTTCGATTCGCTATGTACTCTCGAATCTCATTTAAAATAGCGCCCATTTTATCAACATCTTCGTACCTAAGAGAGATGATCTTCCAAACTCTATAATGAGTAATCCTTGTTCTATTTAGGTAAATCATCGATGAAAAAAGATTGTTTGGGACATAAAGAACTCTTTTCTCAAGCGTTCTTAATTTTGTAATTCTCCACCCGATTGATTCGACACAACCCTCCATCTTTCCATCTGGAGTCAAAATCCACTCCCCTATTTTAAAAGGGCGATCAATAGCTAATACAATTCCCCCAAAAATATTCGAAAGTGCATCTTTTGCTGCAAATCCGACGATGATACCTCCTAGTCCTCCAAACGCTAAAAGACCACCAATTGGTATTCCTAAAATCGGTAAAATAAGTAAAATTGAGGCAAAAACGATTCCAAGAAAACAAATTTTTGAAAAGAGAGCAACTGTTGTCAAATCTTGATGCCACTTTTCTAATAAAACTCTTTCTCCCTCTTTTGAAAAGATATAAAACGCCCAACCAATTGCAAAAACAATTCCTATTTGCAATAACGCCGTTAGACCACTGCCTATACCGAATTTAAAAAGTCTTTCTGCGTATAGCGTTGCAAGAAAAGAGCACCCTAAAAACCAAATAAACAACTTAAACGGATGATAGAGCACATTCAAAATAAAAAGCCTGCCATGCTTACCAGCATGTGCATATTTAGGAAACTGCACTTTGTAGAGCAAATTGATGCAAATATGGACAAATATAACGAAAAACAAAATCCCTGCAACTGGCAAAGACCAATGACATCCATGCAAAAAAGCTATGACACATTTCATACAATAAACTATACTAAGAGTGCGTAAAAAGTGCAAAATTTTTCATTGCAAGGAGCATTACCCCTCTTTACTAATCTTATGAAATGTCCGTGTCATAGCAAAAAACCGTATCACCTCTGTTGTGAACCTTATCACAAAGGTGAAAAATCTGCAGAAACTCCCTTAGCTTTAATGCGCTCTCGCTACTCTGCCTATGCTCTTGATCTTCCTAACTACATTGTACGCACAACACATCCAGAAGGCCCTATTTTCCAAAACGATCTTGAAAAATGGATCTCCTCTATCGAGGAGTTTAGCCTAACCACAAAGTTTGAAAATCTTAAAATCGAATCTTTTGACGAGACCCACGTCACCTTTTTTGCAACTCTTTCTTGCTTTGGAAAAGACGTGAGTTTCAGGGAAGTGAGCTTTTTCAAAAAACATCAAGGCCAATGGTGCTATTTTGGTCCCGATTCCAAAACATGGCAATCCTATAGTCATTAAAGACTATATTCTAAACCAACGTCTAAAAAAGCCTGGATTTACGTACTCCGTTCGAAGACCTACTGCTCCAAGTCCTATTAAAACTGCAGGCACTGATCCTAAATAAGCATCCATGAGAGCGACTCCCCCTACGATTGCTCCAGCAACTACACCTCTTTTAATGTCCCGCGTCTTTAGGGAAACAATAGCTGTTGCAGATAACCCAGGCACTATATACCTTGCTCCCTCTGTTGTAAAATGACTCCCGATAACCGGTGCAATCACTGTTGTAGCAAGACTTGTTAGTGTCTCTGCTGTTTCTTTATCTCTTTCCTCGATCCTTTGAAGAGGATTTTGTTGTACTGCTTCCATGCGACTGTCCTTATTTAAATTATTAATTATTAGTTAGATTGGGCAATACTAAAGGATAATATTCTCTATCTTATTTTATTTCAACTCCATACTGGGGTATATTTCATTTCAGCAGAGGTTACAAAAAAATAGACTCCTACACCTTCGGGAATGCCAAATTCACCATCTACTCTTATTAGATGCAATGAGTCACTAATTGAAATTTCAATTTTTCGATGTAATAGAGGTTTTTCTGTTTCTAAAAAATATCTTTGCACATCAGCTTTTTTTAGTGAGCAAATGCCTGGCACTACAATATCATCCCCAAGTTCACTTAAGTATTTTACAAAAAAGAGAGGAAATGCGGTTAAAAGAGAAACGTCTTCTCTTCTATAATCTAGTACGTAAAATGATACATCTTTCTTTATGACCATAGAAAGCTGCTTAGTTTTCCCTTTTGCCGAATAACTCGCTATTCGTCTTTTGCTAAGAAGCAAAGATGTTAAATCTTCTCTAGAGTTTATAAAATCTGGAAAAAATGAAGAGTTTTTTTCCCTATATTTACCAATCCAGACACCCGTCTCTTCATTTTTTGCGATGACTGCAATACTAGGCCTTTCTCTATGACCTACCGGACAGAAATGAAAGCCACCTTTTTTTCCCTCAAACCTCTCTAAATGCTTTAATCTAATACCTGTATAATCATCTCCAAGAAGAGATTTTGTTTGACCAACTATCCCTCTTACCCATCCACTTCCCGCTCCTTCTACATAGCCATGAAGAGCTTCTACGGCCTCTGGAGAATCTAATTTAACAGCTTCGCCAACTAAGCCTTGTCTATACCTTTTAGCATATTTTTCAACTGTAAGCACATCGTCTAAATCTGTTAAAACACGCAAAGCAACTGCTACTGTTTCTGTTCTTCCAGGTGTTAACCCTTTTTTGGGATCAGATGCTTCTATAACCTCTGCAGCCTTTCTTATAGAGTCAGGTGTTTCAAAAACAACTTTCTTTGGGTATCTTGGTGGTGAGGCTGCTGCAAGCTCTTGGATTTCCCTTTGAAACCTTCGATATTCTTCGTCTAAATTTACTCCAGGTTTTGAGGTTACGTGCATAAAATCTCCTTTGAAAGAGAAAATTATGAAGAAACTTTGATTTAAACAGAAGGAGATTTCAAAGATCTAAAAAAGAGCGCAGCTGTTCCAAAAAGGCAAAATAGAGCGCTTAAAAGAAATACAAAAACAGGTCCCATAAAAGCTACTAAAACACCCCCCAAGGGCGGCCCTAAAGCGCCTCTAATGCCGACCATTACAATGTTTACACCACTATATCGCAAACTTTTTTCACCCTCTGCAAACAGTGGTCCAGAAAGATGCCAAATCAAATGACTTCCTGCTTGAGCAATCCCGTAAATAAAATAGGCCACATAAATCCAATAGGGATGAAGAATTGCAGCTACAATAACAAGTGGAAAAATAGCAAATCCAACCAACACAAGAGATGTGAATACATTCACTGAAATATAGCTAAGAGCACGGCTCCAGAGATGAGAAGTTAAAACAAACCCAAGCGCCTTACAAATCGAATATGCAATTAATAACTCTCTATAAGAGATATGAAGAGTTTCTGTAAAAAAAATAGGAATAACTGGCTGGATCACCATTAAACCAAAACCGCCCACCATAAAAGCCCATTGAAATTTACGAAAATCACTCCTCTTTTTCATAAGCTGATAGCAGTCAATCCATGGCCTTAAAAAACCCTCCTTCAAACCAACAATTTTTTTTTCTTGCAGCATCTCTTTTTTTTCTCCAAGAGGAAGAAGTGCTTGCACAAGTAGCGCTAAGAGCCCAAAAACTAGAGCAAACAAAAAGAAAACCTTCCATGAAAGTGCTGATTTATCTAGCAAAGATCCTATCCCAATAGCAATCAAAACACCTTCTGCATATCCAATTGCAGAGCCAAATGAAAATGACTTTTCGCGAATTTTATCTGGTAGATTTACTTTTAAAACCTCCATCCATGCAGGAATTCCAGCTCTTGAAAAAAGCATATACAAAGTTGAAGCGACAACATAGAGCCAAACATGATCAAATAGAAGGGCTAGTAAAAATGGCACTCTTGCTAAAAGACCAGCTCCTATCAAATTCATTCGGAGGGTATGCCTGTTTTGAGAAATTTTTTCGCTCCAATAGAGAGAAAAAATAGAACTTACAGGTTTTAACATCGTTAAAATAACTATTTGGAAAGCAGTTGCATTCAAGCTCTTTAATAATATAAATGGAAGAAGAGGATACAACGAGGCAAAGGGCTCGTTTAAAAGAGTTGAAAGAAAAATCGCTCTTTTTGTCTGATTGCCATAAGGGAAATGTTTTGACATTCCCCTAGTCTACAACGTCTAAACTTTCAGATGCAATTATTAACTTTTTGAAATCACAACTGAAAATCTTTCTGAATCTAAGTTGATAGAAGCGTACGATCTAACACCTGAAGAAAACAGTCCTCTTTGAGATGCTGCAATAATTGTTTCTGAAGTAATTTGATAACAAAACGCTAGATCTTTTCCAGAGTAGCTCTCCTCTGAAATAACAAGAGGTATTTCTAGTAAAGAAATTTCCCCTTTTGTTTTCAGCTCTTTAAATAGACTTTGAGCTTTTTTAGCTAATCTATCTAAGCGCTTTTCACCTACATCAGAGGGAAAGCTAATTTCATAACAAATTTCTTTTGCAGATTCTAATCTGGTATATTCCATACGAACTCCTTTTTAAAATTAAGGGGAAAGATTCTACTAAATATTTTGTTATATTGCTATTTTTAAATCATTCCCTTGCACTCTGCAAGAAAAAGTGCGTATGTTAAATAAGAGTCTCTTACGAAGACTTTTTCTTTTCTTCCTTTGATATCAACTTCAATGTAGCCACGTATTAGGGCTTGTTTAATTTCAGAAATAGTAAATATCCTCACTCCCAAAATTGCTTCTGAATAATCTTGATTTGCTAAACCCTGTTTATCAATTTTTGCCAAGTAGACAGGTGTCAAAGTGCTTGCCATTCCAGGATCTGGAGCCATCTCTCCTAAAAAGTGTGTCTCTTTTGCTAAAAAACCAGTCTCTTCTTCAAGCTCTCTTTTTAAAGCGTTTTCCACCTCTTCAGATGTCTGTCTTACGCCCCTTGGAATTTCTAATTCCCAAACTCTTGTTGCGTGGCGAAATGCAATAATTGCTGCAACTTTCTTATCTGGCAGCATAGGTAAAATTGCAACTCCTGAGGGACCTTTATCCAAACTACTTTTCCAAATCAGTCGGTTATAAGCTCCTTCTGCACCAGTTGGAAAAATTACCGCATCTCTTAAAAAAACCCAATAAAGATCGTCTGCAATCACACCGATTTTAGAAGCAAGCAAAGCCTCTTCGTTTTTCATCCCCTGTTTTAAACACCTAGCTTTTTGCAATTTTTCAATCTCTTTAATTTTTGAGGGATCAGTGACAATCTCGATTTCCCCAAGCTTAAAATTACCTTTTTTACCTAAAACGACCTCATTTTCAGATAAAAATTTGAGATACTGAGAAATAGAATCTTCGGCACAAATGGTGCTCATTATTAACCAAATCAATAACTGTTTCATGATTCACTCACTCCTTTCTCTATTTTAACAACTGTTTCGACGTGCATTGTTTGGGGAAACATATCAAATGGGTATGCTTCAATTTTTAGATAGCCCTGATTTGCAAAAAACGATAAATCTCTTGCGAGTGTTGCAGGATCACAAGACGTATAAATAATTTTCTTTGGTTTTTTATTGATTGCTGCTTGTAATACACTCTCTTCACACCCTTTTCTTGGCGGATTTAAAAAAATGACATCAAGATGATCTAAAGAAGAAATTAAATCTTCTACTCGTCCAAGCCTAAAATCTATTTCGACGCCATTCATCTTAGCATTCATTTTAGCATCTTCTACAGCCGGTTCTACAACTTCAATTCCAGTTACTTCAATTCCCCGTTTCGCAAGATACGAGCTAAAGACGCCGATCCCAGAGTAGGCATCTAACACTTTATCGCCTGGTTTAAGATCGGCAAGCTCAAACGCTTTTTCGTAAAGGTGTTCAGCTTGCTCAATATTTACTTGAAAAAAAGAAGCAGGCGAAATTTTTACACAAACATCTAACACCCTTTCTTCTAAATGTCTCTCTCCAAAAAGAAGAGTATAGGCATCGCTATAAAGCACATTGTCATCTCTTGCATTAAGGCCGTGCAAAACACCTTTAACTCCCTTCAAAAAAGAGATCTCTTCAGCTAATTTTTTAATTAAGAGGGTAGGTTTTTCTCTTGTAACAAGAACAATTAAAATTTCTCCCTTTCGATTCGATCGAACCAAAACATGTCTAATTCCCTCCACAAGAGTAATTTTTTTTAAAATTTGATCAGTCGATTCGCTCTGGATATAACATGTTTCAACAGGTACAATCTGATGACTTCTTTTAGCATAAAGCCCTAATTTTAAATTATTATCTACTGGCATTTGCATCTTATTTCGATAATATAAAGGGTTTGGCGATGGCTTGCATGGATAAAGCCCAAAATTTTTTAACTTTCCAATACGTTCAAATGCATCTTTAACCCTCTTCGTCTTTAATTCAATTTGCTCTTGATACTTCAAATGCATGATTTGACAACCCCCACATTTGCCAAAAAGAGGGCAAATTGGATCAACTCTCGCCTCAGATTTTTCTAAAATTTCTAATAGTTTGGCTTTTGCATAAGATGGTTTTTTTTCAATAATTCTAACTAAAACCTTTTCACCAGGAAGCGCTTTTTCAACAAAGATCGTAAGACCTTCGTGAGAACCAACCCCCTCCCCCCAAACTGTAACATCTCTAATATATACGATAACTTCTTGCGCCATAAACAAATTTCTGTTAACTACACTACCTTATGAAAGAAATAATTTTACAAGGCCCCTTAGAAGACGGATCTCTTCTAACTGCAACCTTTCTTCCCGAATACGGAATGAACCTCTCTAGTCTAAAGTATGGCGAAATAGAAGTCATCGATCAATCGACAAAAAATTTATTTGATGAGAGATTAAGTGGTCTTGGCCCTCTAATCGGCCCTCATTTTTATCACCGAAAAGAAAATGATATCCCTTTAATTCCTGATGAAACAATCTTTTCTCACTTAGAATATGTAAAAAAATCTGGCTCAAAAGAGCCTCTTTCACATGGAATTGCAAGGTATGTCCCTTGGAACTATACAAAAACAGAAAACGGGGTTGCAGCTCACCTTTCAGGAATGGATACCTATAGAGGAATCACACTAGCTGCTTTAGAGGGTTTTGATTTTCTCATGACATTTAAAGCACACATCTGCTTGTCTGGATTAGAAATTGAAATGCATACAGATAGCATCAATCACCCATCTATTGCAGGTCTTCATTACTACTTTGCCCTAAAAAATCGTTCAGGGTCAGTCAAAATGAAATGTGGTAAAGAGTATGGTGACAAAGGAGTTTGGAGGCCTATTCCCACAAGATGGCTAGATTCTTCAGCTAATCTTAACTTTGATTTAAGAGAGGAGTGCGATTATACTTTTTCTCCTGAAACACCTGATTTTTCAGGAAAAGCAATCCTGGAAACAGAGAGTCATTTGTTGACTATTTCCTACAAAACTCAAACGTCTGAAAACGCCTTTCAAATCTACCACCCAGAAAACTCTTCTTTTGTTTGTATCGAGCCTGTTACAGCAAAAGATCCAAGAGATGCAAAGCAGAAAAAAAACACGTTATTTGTAAAGATTCATCCGCACGTTTAAAAACTTCTATCTGCAATCTTTTCATAAAGAGATTTTATTATAAATTGCAATTCAGGAAGAATCTTCTCGATCTCTTTTTCTTGATATTTAGAACTAAAAATGACATGAGGCTCTTCTCCTTTGTTATCATCTAAAGGAAAAGTAAGATCTAAAGACCATAGCTCATCTCTCAAAATGAGAGGCGATGCTTGTAATTTATTTTTCCACCTTATTTCAAAAATTAAATTCTTCTCGCCGACTTTTCTAATAAGACACTTGTACTCTTTTTCTCTTTTAATTGTAATATCCGTTAAGCACTCACTCTCCTTTAAGTTATCCAAGATGTTAAAAAAATATTGACCTAACTCAAAACTCTTTTTTTTCTTTTCAAACAAGATTTGATTAGTCAAATTCCGACTAAACATTTCTCCTAAACGCCTTTCTTTTAGAGATTTTTGATACACATCTTCTATGATTTTTTGGACAGCTTTGTAAGGAATAAAACGCCCTCTTTCTAACAAAAGTGAACAAGGTTTACAGTGACTACCATAAAGATGCAAAACAACTACTTCATCCTCGCTAAGCAATATTCTTAAACAAGGGGTTCCATCTCTCCACACAAGCCTTACAATTCTCCCAAGATCGTCTATATAGCCAAATTGACCGTAATCTCTAACAAAAAAGAAAGCTTCCTGTATCCTCTCTTCCTCATTTAACCAGTCCGATTCTAAATAGTGGTTAATATCCTCTCTATATTTCGCATTTGTGGCTCTATTAAACAGAAGAAAAAACCTCTTCTTTTTAGACTCATCTACAAAAGTCCAATCTGCCTTTCTTAATTTTTCTAAAACCATTTTTGAATCAATAAAACTGTATGAATTGACATGGGTTCCCAATAAATATTTTATGACTCTTAAAAAGAGAGAATCTTTTTTAACGACAATAAATTTTTTGTCCCAACCTATCCACACACGATTTTTCTCAAGACCCGAGATAGCTTGATCTATAAAAGAACTAGAAACCCTCATAAAAGACCTCTCTTTGTTGAGGGCAAATCATACAAGATCAACTAAATAAACTTAACCAAAAACCAGTTTTGAACCAATAGAAGTTTCACACTTTACATCTAAAAAATTAGGTTTTAACAAGAAATAAGCCCCTCTAAGAGCTCATGGGATTGATTGTGCCTATTAACAGCCTCTATATACGCTTTGGACCCGTCTCTTAATACCCTCTCTTTTGATTCAAGGTCGCACTCATAGAGACCAAATTTCATACTCCACCCCTCGGCCCACTCAAAGTTATCAATAAGAGACCAATAAAAATAGCCACGCACATCAACACCATCAGAAATAGCCCTTGAAAGTGCATAGAGGTATTTTTTTATAAAAAGCTCTCTTCTATCATCTTTCTCATCTGCTATGCCATTTTCTGTAACATAGACGGGCTTACCAAGAGTCCCACAATCAATAAGGGCATCATAAAAGCCTTCGGCATAACTCGGATACGGCATGTCTGTCATAACCTCACCCGGAAAACAAGTCGGTCCCAAAAACTCTTTTAAAGAAAATTTCATTCCAATTACAGGTCTTGAATAGTAATTTAAACCAAAAAAATCAAAGCTCTCTTTTGCCTCTGGAACTGATTCTCTTTGAAAAAACATCGATGAGAATTCCCCTGTTTTAAAAAAGTCCATAACAGTCTGATGAAGATTTTTAGTAAAAAAAAGACACGGCATTGCTTCGATTGGATTCCAACCGCTGTAGGGCTCAAATTTTAGATAGCTATGAACAATCCCAATTTGGCTTGCATCACCATTTTTCATCTGCTTTAGCTCTTTATATACAGCAACATGCGCAAAAAGCATGTTGTTTAAAACTTCAGCTGCTAAAAAAATACCCCTTTTTCCTGGAGGAAACTCACCTAAAATATAACCCATTAAGGCAATGACTGTCGGCTCATTCATTGTACACCAGAGAGAGACATCATTTGAAAGCTCGGTAAATACAAACTTTGCAAATCGGACAAAATAGTCGATATTCTCTCTTTTTTCAAAAGCCCCCTTTTCTTCAAACCAAATCGGATGAGTAAAGTGGTGTAGTGTGATCATTGGCTCAATATTATTTTTCTTAAGCTCTTTACAAACATCAAGATAGTGTTCTATAGCCTCTTTATCAAAATACCCCTCTTCTGGCTCTATCGCACTCCAATCGACCGAAAACCTATAAGAGTTTAACCCCATCTCTTTAAGGAGAGCAATATCCTCTTTGTATCTGTCCCACCCCTCAATAGCAGACCCAGAGGTTTGCCCCCCCTTGATGGCAGGATCCCCCTTTTTTTCCCATTCAGCCCACTGGCAATTAGGAAGTTTTTCAGCCCCAGAAATTTGGTACTCTGATGAGGCTGTCCCCCATAAAAAAGTTTCAGGAAAATCGACCCTTTCAAGGTCAATTTGCTCCCAATTCCAATTCGATGCGGAAACAAGGGTTGGTAATAATAGAATGCTACGCCAAAACATGCCCTCTATTATACATACTAATATTTTGATTTACAATAACTTTCTTTTATAAAGGCGAGGCTAAAAATAAGCCCTATAAGGTAAATAATGGGAATTATAAAAAGAGCATTTTCATACTCAGATACAGTATAAACCGGTACCCCGTGAAAAACTCTTCCAGACCAGGAGCTTGTTAAAATATAACCTACTAAAGGTTGTAAAACAGCCCCTCCAATCACTACTGCCATATTATTAAATCCCATTCCTGTAGCAGCAACTGACGGCCTATTATTATCTTGAACGAGGGCGAATGTCAGTGTATGAAAACTTGTCCCGACACCCATTAAGAAAAGGAGCAAAGAGACCCCCCAAAAAGGAATTTCCGGAACGGTTAGCATTATAAGACTTGTGGTAGAACCAATAACCGAACCAACCCACAAAAGAGGCTTCCTCCGCTTCATGCGGTTAGAAATATAGCCAATGAAAGGACTAAAAACACCCCCGCCAAGAAGCATTAACATCGTTGCAAATGAAGCAGTTACATTTGATATGCTATATCTTTCCATCAAATAGGGCACCCCCCATAGGGCTGCAAAAACAATAACAGGCCCCCAAGATGAAAAAGCGTAAACTGCAAGCGCCCAAGTTTGAAACTGCCCCACAATCTGCTTTAAATGCCTCCAAAGGTGCTTTTCAGGCCTTAAAAAATCGTTATGAAGATGATCCGGCCTATCTTTCAAAATAACCAAAGCAAGCCCGGCAAGAAAAACTCCGATAGCTGCTAGAAGATACATCATCCCTCTCCACCCAAGAACATCGACCCCCTTAGCAAGAGGGGCCGCTCCACAAATTGCTCCTAAGACAGCTAAAAGCTGAGTTAAACCAACCAAAAAAGCAAAATAATACCCATCAAACCACCTAGCCGCAATGACTAGGACACCTACAAAAGCAAAGGCAGAACCGATCCCCATTAAAAACCTGCCTAAAGCAGCCCAATAGACCGTCTCAGTTCCGGCAAAAAAAAGTGTTCCAACCGAGCACATAAGAGCTGCTAGAGTTAAAAGAGTCCTTGGCCCAAAATGATCGTATAAAATTCCAGCCGGAATTTGCATGGCGGCATAGCTGTAAAAATAGGCAGAGACCATTAATCCCAAAAGAGCCGCGTCAACATGAAAGTCTTTCATTAACTCAAACGTCATAACGCTTGGGGAAACTTGTATGCTCATTTCATATATAAGAAACAAAGATGCAACTAGATACATAAAAATTGCACGAGCAAATTCTTTTTTTGACATCTTCATGAATTAAACAACTATGGATCTCTTCAGTTTTATGCTATTAAAATCTTTAAAAAAAGATTCTAGACAAAAATAAGTTTCCGTCTTAATATTGTTCCTTATTTAGTCTATTTGTGAGTAATTTTAGTATTCTATTCAATTCCTTCTTATATAAATTTCCATTAAAACCATTTTTAAAATAAAACACGGAGAATAAAGTGTCTAAGTCTAAAGGTATAGTTAAATTTTTTAACAAACAAAAAGGTTTCGGATTCATCACACCAGACGCTGGTGGGAAAGATGTTTTTGTTCACATGACAAACATCAATGGAAGTCCTGATTCTCTTCGCGAAGGGCAAAAAGTAGAATACGTTCTAGCTAACGGTCGTAAAGGTCCAGAAGCTACAGACGTAAACGCTCTATAAGCTTTTTAAAAGAGGGGCTTTTTAAGCCCCTCTTTTACATATCTGTTTTAAAATTTATAATTATGAAAAAAAAAGTCATTCTAAAAAAAGGTAAAGAAAAAGTTCTTCATCAAAGACACCACTGGGTCTTTTCAGGAGCGATTCATTCTCTACCTAAAGATTTTGAAGATGGGGAGATTCTTCCCGTTTACAGTTCTACCGATGAATTACTAGGACACGGCTATTTCAATCGAAAATCATCCCTAACAGGAAGAATGCTTAGCTTTGGAAGTGACGATCCTCATACAACTTTATTAGAAAACCTCAAACAGGCAATTGCCCTACGAGATAGACTTTTTCCTAAAACAGAGACAGCATACAGACTCATAAATGGAGAGGGCGACTTAATTCCTGGACTAATTGCTGATCGCTATGGAGACTTTCTTGTAATCCAGATTTCAACTCTTGGAATAGAGAAGCTTAAAACATTTATTGTTAATCACCTAACATCCATTTTGCCGATTAAAGGCATTTATGAAAAATCACTTCTACCAACTCGTAGAGAGGAGGGTTTAGACCCTTTTGAAGGCAACTTATATGGTGATATTGCTGATATTGTCGAAATAAAAGAAAATGGCTCTAAATTTTTAGTCTCATACACTACAGGTCAAAAAACTGGTTTTTTTCTTGACCAAAGAGAGATGCGTCAACTTTTAGGAAACTTGTCTAAAGGAAAAAAAGTACTTAACTGTTTTTCTTACACAGGCGGTTTTACAGTTTCATCGCTAACTCATGGTGCAGAATCTGTCGATTCTATCGATATTTCTAAAGAGGCTATGAAAATGGCTGAAGAAAATCTTCGATTAAACGGCTTTTCTAAAGAGAGAAACAAACTTCTTGTAGAAGATGTAATAAAATTTTTAAGAGAGACAACAGATTTACCCTACGATATCGTTATTCTTGACCCACCTGCTTTTGCAAAAAAGAAACAAGATGTCATCTCTGCTTGCAAAGGGTATAAAGAAATTAATAGACAGGCTTTTAAAAAAATGCCTAAAGGCTCGCTACTTTTAACATGTAGCTGCTCTTATCACGTTGATGAAGAACTTTTTCAAAAAGTTATCTTCCAAGCAGCAAGCGATGCAAAAAGATGCGTGAAAATCATCAGCAAACATATACTTTCAAAAGACCATCCAATCAACCTCTATCATAAAGAAGGCAGCTATCTTAAAAGCCTTCTTCTCTATATTGACTAGCCAGCAAATATTTGGATAAAACCATAAAAACAATGCCGTCTTTTATAGAGATCTATGCTAAACTCTTTACAAATTAAGGATAAAAGCATCTTATGTCATTTAAAGAATTTGGTTTAACAGAAAAAATTTTAGAAGCTATCGAAGACGCGGGGTATACTACACCAACCCCTATTCAAAAAGAGGCTATTCCTATTGTTTTAAGTGGCTCTGACCTCCTAGCAGGCTCGCAAACAGGAAGTGGAAAAACAGCTGGATTTACCCTACCACTTCTACAGAACTTAATGAAAAATCGTATTGCAAAAAACAGGTCTTTTCCAAGAGCTCTTATCTTAACTCCGACAAGAGAGCTTGCAGCTCAAGTAGAAGAGAGTGTTAAAACTTATGGCAAGCATCTTCCCTTAAGATCAGCTGCTTTTTTTGGTGGAGTGAATATCAACCCCCAAATTAATAAACTTCGCTCCGGATTGGACATCGTTGTCGCAACACCTGGAAGACTTTTAGATTTAAGTAATCAAAAGGCTATAGATTTATCCCAAATCGAAATTCTTGTTCTTGATGAAGCAGATAGAATGCTTGATATGGGATTTATTCACGATATCCGAAAAATTTTAAAACTTCTTCCTTCAAAAAAACAGAGCCTTCTTTTTTCAGCGACATTCTCAAGTGAAATAAAAAAACTGGCAGAAACTTTTTTGCATGCACCCCAAATGATTCAAGCAACAAAAAACAACGAAGCCGCTCCAACGATCTCTCACATTATGCACCCTGTTGATACAAAAAACAAAGCGAACTTACTCTCCCATCTGATAACTTTTCATAAATGGAACCAAGTTCTAGTTTTTACAAGAACCAAGCATGGAGCAAACAAACTAACAGCATCTCTTTCTACAAAAGGTGGTATTCAAGCTGCTGCAATTCACGGAAATAAAAGTCAAACAGCTAGAACTAAAGCGCTAGCAGATTTTAAGAACGGCACAATCCAAGTTCTTGTTGCAACAGATATTGCAGCAAGAGGGCTTGATATTGAAAACCTACCCTGCGTAGTGAATTTTGACCTTCCTCAAGTTCCCGCAGATTACATCCATCGTATCGGGCGGACAGGAAGAGCTGGCCAAAAAGGAAATGCTATCTCTTTAGTCTCAATTGATGAAAATGAACTTTTAAAAGATATTGAACGCCTTTTAAAAGAGCCGATCAAAAAAATTACTATCGAGGGATTCGAACCAGACCCTACTATTTCACCCAAACCCATTAGCAGGGGCGCTAGCGGACATAGACAAAACAAGTCCCCAAAACCCCAGAAAACCTCTTTTACCCCTAAAAAGAGGGGTTTTCGTCCCTTTAAAAAGGCTAAATAGCTAAAAAACCTTAAATTTAACCTTTTTTCCTAGAGCCTATCCTCTCTTTCTTGATTTTTTAATCATTAACTATTTATAATATTTTAGCTTATATTAATTATAATTATAAAATAGATCTTTTTTAATAAAAAAATAACAGGATAAAATTTGGACACTATTAAAGTTAGAACTATCTTTAATGGTGAAATATCTGATCCGATTGACTTTCCTTATGATGGAGAGGGTCAAATCGAAGATATTCAGAATAAAATTAAAGAAATTTTTCAAAAAAACGTATCACATCTTATTCAAGTCGGAAGAATTTTGGTCTCTGAAGAGATTGCCAAAGATGCAATCGCTCCAGTGGGTTACGTATTTGCTTTACTTCAAAATTAATAAAAAGAAGGGGTAGAAAAAGTTTTAAACTTTTTTTCTACCCTCTTTTTCACATTAATAACCTGAGTTTCGGGTTTTAAACCGCAAGACAAAAGGCTTCTGAGAAATTTTTAAATTTTAAAGAAGGCTTTTTTGGTTGACGTGTATATGCTACAAGTCCTGATAGTAAATTAATCAAAAAATTCG
>Ga0194129_10002825_pt1 | contig 25194 bp, 20 predicted proteins | sample TA2KigCa35mmetaG_FD_150862 | JGI IMG/M metagenome (GOLD analysis project Ga0194129, IMG submission 150862) | Freshwater microbial communities from Lake Tanganyika, Tanzania - TA2015038 Kigoma Deep Cast 35m | ecosystem: Environmental > Aquatic > Freshwater > Lake | place: Tanzania: Lake...
GCTCTGCTGGACTGTGTGCCTGACAATACGGACGCATTGACTGGTCACGGAGTACAGCAGGTAGCGGAAGTGTGTTATTTATAAAATATTTATAAATTGTTCTAGAACATTCTGTAGGTGTAAAATCAAATTTTAAATTTTAATTTTATTTTTTTTAAAAATCACAGGGCATGGACCTCCGCACCATCGACTGCAAGGCCTGGTCGCCTGAGGTGCCAGAGTCCATTGGACTCTACCATGCCTATCTGCGAGGCTACAACCGCGACGTCCGGGCCCACAAGATGTTCATAGTTTGCTCTGGCGGCCTTGAAAAAGCCTGTGACGCCTTTTGCAACCTTCTCATCGACGTGGGCGGCAAGTGGACGGCAAAGGAAGTGGCGGACAGCGAGGAGGTGTGGTGGCTGCGCAAAGCCTGCCAGCGTGGCCGCTGTAGATTAATCAAGCAGCTGGCCGACGCGTTTGGGCTGCGCGTGCAGTCCATCCAGGACATCCAGGCGCACTCCCCAGCTAGCGTGGCCATCCACGTGACGGACACGCTGGAGCACGACATTATTAGTCCAGCCCCTGACGTGGTGTCGGTTTTTAACGGGTGCTGTGATACTACCAAGCCCTTCAACGGAATTTTGGCCCGCATGCACCCTGCGGAGGGCTACTGGCTCTTCAAGGGCGCCAGTCGAGGCGGGGGCTTCGGTTCAGCTTTTGGGGATCGCAAGGTCTGTGGTGCCTTCCCCGTGGTTCAGCCCAAAGTCAATCGCGTGCAAAGCGTGGTGGTCCCTGGGGGCTCGGAGATTGTTGTGCGCGCGCAGTCAAAGCAGCCAGCAAGGCAGGAAAAGTACATGTGCTTCGACGAGGCTTACTTTAGAACGCTGGAGAAGATGCAGTGGGACCGTGATAACGGGCACGTAGAGCTGATGCCGATTGTGGTTGGTCTTCCGTAGCCTCTGGGGCGGTGCTGCGAACCTGAAACTTGATAACCTTATTCATAATGGTTTTCCACCTCTTCAGCATCTCTCTTTCCTTGTACTTGCGCTCGATGAGGAACAGGTAGGTCACAAGCAGGCCCCCAATAAACATTTGAAAGGAGTAGCTTTTCACCACGTACATCAGGATGTATTCCGCGCAATCAAACATGCCGTGCTCTAGGAAAGCGTACTTTAAACTATAAATATATCAATTATTGCGCTCCGTACTTTTAACGCAAACAAGAAAAAACGTACGTTTAAAAAAGTACGCTTGGTAAAAAAACGGAGCGTACATTATTGGTAATAGTAACTCTTCCAAAGCTCCTTAACATGGACAGTCCCAGGAACTTCTTTGAAAGTCTGAGGTCCTGTGTGTCGTATCTGGAGCAGTGCAGGCGCGACCCTGGGATGACCAAGGACGACGTATTAGACGGCATTGAGGAGCGTGTGAGCGTGATGCTTAACAAGGCTCTCTCCGCACCCACTGCCACAAGTTTTTGCGTTTTCAGATTGGACGAGGAGATGCAGGGGGCCAGCACGTACATTCAGTAATCAGCCTGAGCCAAAAACGGTGAAAAGGAATGGGCTGGCTGTGGGGTTCTAATCTGCGCCGGAACGGGTGCCATTATCGAGGCAGGAGTAGGTGCCTCGACAGCCACAGAGGGCAATAGTGCAGGGACTTCTTCCGCCCGGGCTGCCTCCTGCTGAGCAATGAGGCCCAGCTCTGCTTCTACGTCCAGCAGGTCATCTTCCTCACCAGTAGAGTTAACAAGCGGCGTGGCCAACACGGTGGTGAGCTCAACAGCCTCGCGCATCTGGTCGTCGAGCTCGTTCATAACATTTTCGGCCTCCTCCACGCCCTGCCCTATGCCTGCCCTGCGCATGGCCTGGCTGGAAAGCTTCAGTGAATTCATGAGCTCCTTGTCCAGAGAAGACGACCTCAGTGCGTCCAGCTGCTTGTCGAGCAGTGCCACGCCCCCTCTAATCTTCTCTAGCCTGCTTAGCACCCTCTTCCGCTCCATGAGCGCGAAGCGTGCTCCGCTCATATCGCCCAGCCTTTTTTTGCTGGCAGCGGCCTTGGCGAGTTTTTCCGCCTGTGCGTCCAGGTCTCTTTCGCGCGCCACCAATCCAGCTCTGCAGCCTTCCAGGTTTTCCTCTGCATCGCACAGGTCGTCCTCGTGTGGGGGCATTATTTTCATACGCGCCCGCACGTACACTCCCGCGATAGTTTCGTACAGGCAGTTCATAAAGAGGGGGTCCTGCTATGTTGCGTGTAAAAAAAGAAGCAGTTGAAATACCAAAACCAGCGCGGTATTAAAACAGCACGCTGTTCATAAAATGCATCCCGGTAAGCATGTTAAACGTTCCGGGGAAACACAACAGCAGTAGGTTGGTGTACTGGAAGTCCCTTTCAGGACCAGCGCATTCACGGTTGGTAGAAGAAGAAAACGACGGTACGAACGACGAACCAACCCAAGAAGAAAACGAAGATGAGAGTGACACCATAGCACAAACTGGTGCAGCCCATATGCAGCCAGCGGACAAAAACATAAAGGGGCTTTCTGTAATTTTGGCAGCCGAGCAGTCACTTAATTACGCCAAAAAGCTTTTGAATGATACAATGTCGTCCCAAGAAATTAACTTCTTAACATACCCTGAGACTGAACAAGTCTACAAGGATTCCAAGAAAGACGTTTTAAAATGCCTGCAGCAGTTGACGTACGCCAGGACGTACTGGACCATGCAAATGATCGAGCACAGCGACGAGTGGAACGAGGGCACTTGGTTCAAGTATGGGGTAAAGGACAAGATTCCTTATCGCAGAGGGAACTTTATGCTATGCGTTTCCACCATTGACAACGGGCACCCGTACGAGTGGAAAATGGATTTGGTTGGCGGACCCGCGTTGAACCCGATTGAACACCCGTCCACCCAGACTTTAAAGCAAAGTCTGGATGCTATCTATAAGCGAATTGGTGCTTATTACAGTTACCTAGATAGCAATTACCGCAGCGGTAAACGCCAAAAACTCCACGAAGACCCAGAACGTTATAAGAAGAGACTCGATGCAGAGGAGTACAGCTTGGAAGTGTTTACTGATTTACTCTCGTGCATCGGGGAGTCCATGAAAGACGAATCAAGTTTTGCCAAATTTACACCAGTGAGGGAGTTGGGCGCCATATTCTGGTCCGATTTGGAACCAGACTTTCGTGCCACTGACAAAGAGTCAGACGTTACCTACGATCCCAAAAAGGGGTATCACAGCATATTTGAATCAGGAATGAATACAGAAAAGCATGTCAAAGTGGAGGTGTACTGGCGCAAACCAGCTAGGCGCAAATGGGGGGTGCACATAGAATTAGAGAACAGTTTGACCATAGAGTTTATCAACAAAGTGCTGCCCTACATTAGCGATGGCTGGATGGAAATCATCGTGAAAGGCTTTAACAGAACATACCACATGAAGATGCTGCCCTGGCAGGAGCCAAAAACCACGTATGTCCAACCGTTTTGGATGCAAAGCCACAATTCGAATTGGGCTGACAATCCACCTTTAGAACAAATCATGAGTAAACCATTTGAGGAATTTAGAAACATTAGTCCTGGAGATTGGAGTATTCAAAAAGAAAAGCCTTATCTTATCTCTGGAAAGGGTAGTGAAATTGATGCTATGGTACAAAGCATCAACAGTCTAAAACTTGCGGACAGAAAAACTTTAATTGAGGCATGCACAATTTGGCGAAAAAACCATTTTAAAACGGAACATTGGTCAGCGAAACAAATAAGTGATATATGGGTCAAGACTCTAACAGACATCAGGGCTTACTACAGTACAGACGTAAACAAAAGGCACGGAGACAGATCTGTTTTCTTCTTTCACTTAAAGGGTTTTATATTCGGGGTGGAAATGCTGTTTCCTTCCATTCCCTACATTAATTTGCAGTATGACCATCCCATCAGAACACTCCCAGTCAGAGGGCAGCGTGACGCCGACGCTTATCAATTGGAAAGCATTGATCGGCGAAGAAACAACTCAAGAGGGAGGAACCCCGCGAACGAGGCCCCAGGGTCTCGCACCCAAAGTTCTACCCCTTCCACAAGCAGGCGAAGCTCCAGGGGCAGACCTCCTCCTCCTGGAGCGCAAAACGATGTTCCTCAGGTTGTCTGGAATAAACTAGAAGAGATACAAAAAATGGTGCAGAGCATAGAACAGAGGCAGCCTGGTCCTGCACAGGGTCAGCCAGACTTCATGAAAGAAATGCAAGACAGATTCAATGAAATGGAAAAAAAACTGGCAGAACAAAACGGCAGGCAGTACAATGATGAGGAAAGTGATAACATTATAAAATACGATGAAGCAAACCAAAGTATGCTTGAAAACGACCCAGCTGGCGAATGGCTCGTAGCTGTATCCGAAAATCACCCGCAAGAAGCCCCAGTTGAGATTCTGGCCTGGGGCATGCTAGACGCATGGGAAACCAGACGCAGTGAACCGAAGGATTATTCTCAAGAAAATCCTGTGGTTTTCTACTTGGACAAGGAGTCAGCTTTGTCCAATGGAACGCTGCTATACACCACGTTTAAAAACAGGAACAATCATGAATCTGGAAGAACAGATCAAAATTTTGCACTGTATCCTTACCCTGAAGAAAGTAAAGGGTACAGGAGTTTAAAATACAGTTGGATCATGCAGTACCTTATAGATGACGATGAGCAAAAAAAAGAATACAAAATACAAAAGGTAAAAAACTCGACTGTCTTACTGTCAGACTCAAGTACACAGTGCCTCTGGAAAACAGACGATACCTTACAGGAATTGGACAGGCGCGACAAAGCAAAACAATATGTTAATGTTCACTTCATGGCAAAAACTTCTGGCGGAACAGTACAACGAAAGACAAACTGGGTTAACATAAACAAAACTCAGAGGGTTCATATTTCTTACAACTTCGACTTGAAACAGTTCGAGTTTGAAAGAATACATCAAGCAGAGCGAATTTTAGACCCAAACACTTTAGTTACAGGTGTAGCAGGTCACATGTATTGGTTAAAAATGTTTCCTGATTTCAGTCCCATGCCTGACAATGACAGGTCAGGGCTCCTCCCCTCAAAAATAGAAATGAAAATAGAACACTTATTGCTTTTAATAGGACCTACTCAATCTAATTATCACTTGACGTATTCCTTTACACTTATAGACTGCAAACAACCCTTGTACGTATGCTACACACAGCACGACAAAAGGGACATTACTTTGTACCTGGGTCCTTACTACGATGAAAAAAATAAAAAGTACATTTGGGGCATAAAAAGCAACTGTGGAAAGGAATTCGACCCCATATGGATAGCCACCTTACCGAAGCACTGGACCCAAAATGATGAAAGTTATGCATTGAATAGGTCAAGTTTATTCTCCTGCAGCTTGGACAGCACGAAGCATGGTTTTATATTCAACAGATGGATCGACGGAAGAAAATGCAGTACTCTGGAACAGGACATTTATTTCAAGGTACCTGTAAACGAACTCAAAGAGTACAAACGGATACCGAACGTTCCCAACCCAAACGCAGAAACTGAAGCAAGAAGGCTGGAACTGAAGGGAATATTTTCTGCTTACACAGCGAATGCCTTAAACGCCATGTTTCCTGTTAGAGATTCCTCAATGCTAAAACACGTGCAAGAAACTTGGAAAAACCTTGAGGCAGGTGCCCGCATAGGTAAGTTTGGTTTGTTCATTTACGATAGAGAATTCCCAAGTTTTATCAATAGGGATGCAAACAGGTTAGGGGTGCCTGTGGAATTCAACGTGGCTCCCTTTTTAATTACAATGGATCACGCTTACCTTGAAGGCAGGAACAGGGAAGAAAACGGTAGACTTCAGCTCGTAGACGTTCAGGGCCCAGTGTGGGTCTCCACTAGCGGGGACTACATGATTTGTCCTCATCGTGATACAAAAAACGGGCAGGATAAAAAGTGTTGGGCATTATTTCGTTGGGATAAGAGCAAAGCTTCCTATGGGCTGTTTGCTACCAAACTAAATGACAACCTTATAAGTTCGCGCGAATTTGACGCAAGGCAGCAATCAGACCACACTTGGCGTTTCTACCAACAATGGGACGGAAGACTGTTGCCGCATGGTAAAAACGATAGGTTAACCGTAACAATGGAGTACAATTCCAAAGCCAAGCAAACAAATAGCAGTGGGCAAAAGGTCAGGCCAAATTATTATTCTTTGTTTAAAAGATTGCCCGATTTTAGTGTGGACAAAAAGGAAGCTTTGTTTACAGGAGAAAAAAGAAGTCTGGGCGCTTACTTTTTAGGAATGGATAGGTCAGATGACACTGGTAGGGAAATATTGGTAGACGGAGGAAACTCCAGAACACCCTCACAGGTTCAGGAACAAGATAGAGCTCGAACAGAAAGAGCGAATTCTGAACGCGATATAGAAGAGGCCAGACGCATGCAACAAATACGAGACTCCAATGGACAAATTGACATTCAAAATGCAGAAGAATGGCCTTCTTTGTCAGACACTAGCAGAAAAACTATTCAGCAAGCAAAAGCGGCGAATAAACGCCAGGAAGAAAAAATCACAGATACTAATCAAATTCTTGAAGAAATTGAGAGTAGTATGCAGGACCCTGTCAGTCTCAGACCTACAACACGCAAACAGGACGGAGAAAAAATGCAAAGCAAAACCGTTGCGTGTAGAGAAATCAGGAAGGAAGCTTTGAAAATAGCAAGGGAATTGGTAAGTGAACAAAATTCAGACTTCATAGAACGATACGATATAGATTTAGATCATAAAGAAACAGAAAATGACTTTAAATCAAAGGCAGAACAAGACTTACAGGACATTTTCGAGTCGCACAACTCTATTTTTAATGAGAACCCAGAAAAATACACTGAGTATAAGCGTTCCATTATTCAATCTTGCGTTGAACATTTCATGCTGGGTTTGAACCAAAGAAAAATTGCACATGAAAGGGAAAAAAACCAAGCAGCAGAAAGACTTGAAAAAGTAAAACGGTTTGAAAAGGATCTAGAATACGGACTCACTGACTGGGAAACCGCGGCAAGAGAAAGAGGTATGGATGAAGATGAATTACAACTACAAATTCGAAAGCAAAAACAAGAAAATGACGAAAAGATTTCACAAATGGAAGAAGCCTTGGAAACCGCCAGCGACACTGTCATGCTAATGCCACCCTCCTTTACAACGCCAACCCCTTGGCTGGAAATCATGGACAACTATAGACATTTCCTGATGGAAGAGCCAGCCAAAAAGGATAAGAAAAAACAAGAGTGGATACAAAAAAGAATGAGACAAAACAAAATAAAAGAGCAGCAGGACTTGGAACGAGCCGAAAAAGACCAAAAAGATGCAGAAGAAAGGGTTAGAAAACAATCTGAAAATATAAGGAAGAAACAAGAAAGAGAGGAAAATTTTACAGAGAGATTTAAGGACCAAGAGCCCAAAGACGGCACTGACGAATTCAACTTGCTATTACATTGTAGAGTGTTTAAGGAACAAAAATATTGGAGGAAAGTACCCCTGGAACTTCAGGACGTTGCTATAAACGAGGAGCGCATCACGTTCGAATTACAATCGCCGTATCGTTTGCAATACATAGCAAAATACAAGGGAGGAGGTGCAAAACTTTGTCTTATGCCGGAAGTCATGGAAAATGACAAAGACGAAGAAGTTTATGCCTGGAAACTTATGCTCATAAGAGAAGAATCACTCTCGAATCCCACACACGTTACAGTGGCTGTGAAATGGGAACAACCAGAGGTGTTGATCGACCCTGCATACACCAACTCGTGGAGATGGAGGTTCCCTTACATTCCCAACGTAAAAGATGCAATCATTTTTGAAAGAATGTCTAAGTCCAACGAAATCAACTACGTGTGGTACAAGGACATGAGCTTTGCTAAAGTTTTGAGCATCCTTTCAGATACGCAGTTGCCCATGTTTTCTTTAGCCCACAGTGGAGTGTACACTACAACACCAGAGCGCTTCATTTACAGCAGGGATCTTCAAAGTGCCATTTCAAACGAGGATTTCTGGGCATCTGTCTGGCCATTGTCTGAAATAAGAAACAAATGCCTGAGCTTTTTTGAAGTGCCCACCCACCTCTACATTGTTTTTACTACAGGTAGAGACCCTGTGACGTTTCAGCTCAACACCTTTACGGGGGAAGATTCAATGAATAAAAGGGTTCCGCGGGATCACACGGAAGCGTTCTATTGGACCAATGCAACCATGAAAAGCTACTTCGATTTAAAACTGTACCCAGACGAAGAAAACCGCGGGTGGACGCTGGCAGTAAGAAAAACAGGCAGAGATATACCAGTGCTTAGCAAAGCGAACAAGTTTCTTTTGGACTCACAAAACAGATGGACAAAAGCAACTACAGCTTCTACCGAGTCAGATGTCGGTGTACAAAAAGACTTTTACAAATGGAGTCAAGTGGACATAGAAAGCAACATGAGCGTAAAAACTTCATTGGCTGCTTCAAAGTTAAGACAAAACACGTCACAAGCAGGGAACTGTGTGAGGTACTGGGCCTTCCACATGTTTGAAGAAAAACAAGACACAAAAAGGCCAAAATACATAAACGCAAAAACGAACGAATGCGACTTTCTGTGTGCATCGCCAGGTCTGGAAGCTATCTGGCAGTCAGACTCCGATGACGACATGGACCTTCATTCCAACCATGGATTTACTTCCAGTTCACTGCCCCAGGGCGCTGCAGCATCTTACAGCGCTGAATTGTCTTGTGCGGCTTCCAGTCAAAACAATAATTCTTGGCCAGGGTCTGAGGTGCATCTCCTCCCGCTGCAGTCCCGCAGGCAGTCCGCTGCACACCGCAGCGTGACACTGAAGCTGACAGCGCAACCTGCCTCCAGAACCCTGGCTCGCGACCGCCCACTCCTTTTAAATCGCTTCCGTCTGTGATGGCCAACGCGCTGGAGGCGAGCGCGGAGACCCTGTACTGCGCTGGCTCTTCGTCGCTGTCGTTTTCGTCGTCCTCGTCGCTGCCGTACGCCCGCCTCAGGGCAGGGGGCGTGGTGAAATTCGTGGCCCTTAGGCTGTGCGCAGCTTTCCACACGCTGCACCTGTGGCTTTCGGGCAGGGCCATGGTGTGCTTACCCAAGTAAACAGTCTGTGCCTGTTCCAACGTCATCCTGGTGGGCGCGTTGAGGGCTATGTTCTTCCACTCCACCCTCATGCGTGCGAAGAGCCACCTGTCTAGCTCTTTGCGGTACGACTCGTTCTCGCGCAGCAGCGCGCGCCTGAGCTGCCACAAAATGGCAGTGACACCAGCGTTGGTCATGTGCAGCCTCAGGTTGTCGTAGTCACGCGCGGCGTCCTCCAGCCTGTCTCTAACAAAGTCATCAGCCTCTGCGGACGTTAGGAAGAACGCACTGCCCTGCAAATTAGCCGCCCCCTTTCCTGTAATGGTGGGGGCGAGAGGCCTGATAACGTTCTGGTACAGGGTCACGAGGCGGTTAGACACATAGCTGGTTTCCTCCGCAAAGACCTCGCCCAGCGCGTCGTAGTCGGCTTTGAAAAACACGAAGTCCTCCATGCGGTTCAGGCCAGCCCCGAGAGGCCAAACCTTTGGGCACTCTGGCAGCTCCTTAGCGTAGAACACGTGAAACCGTTCGAAGGGCACCCCGGACAGATTTAGATCGTCAACAGGCTCCAGGCAGCCCATGGTGTACAGGTAGTAACTGATCAGCAGGTCCAGGCAGCCAACATAGTTGTGGTAGCCTTTGGGCTTGCCAGCGGTGCTGGCCCCAGCGTTGACCTTCGATTTAAACATGCAGTTAATGTGTAACGGAATCCAACTGAGCAACAGGATCGGGGCTCTGTGGTCGCCTAGCACTTCTTCGCTCAATCCAGCATCTTTAAAACTTTTCAGGCAGGCGTGCATGTAGTAAGCAATCAGCGCCCCAAGCATTCCTTGCGTGCGCTGTGCCAAGCCATCTTTTACAGGTAACTTCACAGGAGTCTTGGCGCCTATCTTGGTAGAAACGCACTGCTGGGGGATGACAGCATGATCGAACACCTGCCGTAGTATTCCAAAACAGTCCCAGATGTCGTTGCACAGCGTGCAGCAGGCAGCAGTGCGCTCAAAGTTGATGGCCCGCAACTGCAAGGAGCCTTCGTTATTTTGTAGCCATTCCAAAAGCTTGGAGTGCTTCACGTACGTTTCGGGTACGCCCCAGAGCGCTCTGTAGTTTTGGCCGTCATCGTCTGTTACTGCCTCTGAAATGGTCTCGATCAGCGCTTGGGCCTTGCTGGTCTTTTCGCTTTCGCTCAAAGCGGGGTCCACTATCTTCTTGGCTTCCTCTATGATGTTGTGCTCGGCTCGCCTGACAGATTTTTTTTGCTTCAAAAATGCATTTCCATCTGTATAATCGTCGCTCGCGTAGCCGGGTAAGGCCTGGTCCAGCACAGGGAAGCCCAGTTGGGAGCAAAACCTCATGGCGTCGCCCACCTTGGCCCTCGACACCAGATGAGAGCGCTCGAGTGTGCTGGTGAATGCGCTTTTTTGGCCACTAGAAACAGCCACCTGCTCAAACCTGGCTATCATGTAAAACACCGCTTGGTTTTCGGGAAACGCCATGTTTCGCGCGGTTTTCGGCTGGATGGGCGCGCGGCACGCTGCACAGCAGCCGAATAGGTAACCGTCGTCGGAGGACATGTCTTTCACTGTGCACCCCCCCCCCTCCTGGGTTTAATACCGAGCGGAGCAGAACTGTAGTCAAAAATTTATTCATTGGACTGCTTGCCCTTGCCTTTCTTGAGTCGGCTTGACAGCACGGTCTGCAGGGCGGACGCGATGGAGCCCTCCCGGTCGTAACTGGGCTCAGCTGCTGACGCCATGGACCCCTCCCGGTTTTGTTCTGGTTCAGGGTCGTCCGAAAACACCAGGCTGATGGGCTCTTCTTTAAGAGACGGTAGAGCAGCGACGCGCTCCAAAGACTGAGAGGTCCACAGCTTCAACGACACGGGCTCTGCTGCCTGTGGGGCGGGAGTTGGCCAGCTTCCGCCAAACGCATGCAGCGCTTCTGCCGCCCTGGAAATGGGCTCACGCTCAGCGGCCTGCATCAACGACAGCTCAAGCTCGTGTCTCGGTTGCTTGGTGGAGGCCAGCCCTTCTTGGTCCCTTAGCCTGGGCATGGGCGCAGTAATCATCTGGCCCAGCTGAGATCCCTCCAGCATCAGGTACGGCGCCCAAGGCAGGGCCTGAGCAGGAGCCATCATGCCAGGAAAAACGGTCGTTGCGTCTTTACCAGATGTAAATGATGCAGTGCTGGGGGTGCGCTGAGAGATAGGTCTTCTGTCTACCTTTACAGTGCGCGAATTGGTCGGATCCCTGGTTTCTCCTGGTATCTTGCAGTACGAAGGCTCAAAGGTCATCTCCATGTGGTTAACCTTTAGCTGATTTGCCATGTCGTCGTTGTAGTACTCCTCCATGGCGTACTTTCGGAACATCACTTGACTTCTGCCTATGTGCCAGTAACCCTGCTCCTGCCAAATGTAGTTTTTGGGCACCTCAAAGCCCTCTGGCATTTTAATGGAGGGGTCGCCGTTGGTCTCGTCATTTTCGGGGTGGCTCTCGAGTGAAAACACATCGGGCACCAGCTGCCACACGTGGCTGGCAGCGGTGCCCCCCAGGTTCTGCAAAAAGTAGCTCTCGTAATTGTGCTGCACGAAGCCCTTGTAGTAGTGATTCAGCGTGTAGCCCTTTTTTCCCCTGGGGATGGGCATGGGTTTGAGCCGGAAGACTAGGTCGTCGCCAGCGGAGATGTCGTGATAGTGCCAGTAGTTGACCACGTTTCGCTCGTGGCCGTCCAGGACCAGATTAGTGACGAAGTTGACTGGCCAGGTGGCTGCAGAAAGACCAACCTCGTCCTGGCCGCCCTGCTTTTCCGAGCCGCGGGCAATGCCAAACGGGACAATGAGGTCGCGGGTAATGTACCGCAGGTCCCAAAGGGTGAGCTGCACGCCGTGAGTAGGGTACTGGTACTGGTCCAGATCGTGCAGCAGGTCGAACCACTTGGACGCAGTGGTGTTTTGGTTGACGTAGCACAGCTGAAGACCCGCCAGGAGGTAGTTCACCGTGGCCAGGTTGATGAACGCGTCTATATTCGTGCCGACCTTGTGGTACTGGGTGGTGCGAGACGACATCATGCTGCAGACCGTGGACTTCCTGTCCAGGCGCATGGTAAAGGCTATGTCGCTGTCGTCGACGGCGTGGGATATGTCGAAGTTCATGAGGGTGTTGACCTAAGAGCCAACATTTTTAAGTTAGGCGACACAGAAAGCATTAACCCTAAATTCTAAACCCACAGCGATTAGCCCTTTGAAATACAAAAGAGTGGGACATGACGTGCTGCTGGTACACACTGGAAATAAAAAAAGGGTACACTACGCCCAACTGCCACGACGGGGAGCGTCCGTCACCCAGAACTGAACACTTTAGGTCCTGCCCGTCGGCCCCAAGGTCCACCACGTCTACTATGCAGAATGTAAGGCCGGCCAAACCAGGCAAATTAAACTGAAACATGTCTCCCTTTTGGTACATTTTGAATTAAAGCAAAAACAACATTAAAACAAAAAAGGCTATTTTACCAAGAACTTTAGCATTTTTATTTACCATGCCTAGGCTTGGCTACCGCGTGCTTTGAGTGCTTTGGCTTTGAAATCGCAGAGCGGGGCTTGCTCACCTGCGGCGTCGGCAGGCGAAGCGGTGGGATGATTTTCTGGATCCTGTGGGGCTTGTTTACGTAGGAAACCTGGCTGGACAGGTAACCCGGTTCTCCGTATGCATAAGGCTGGAGGTCCCCCAGAAGGGTGCTGTTGTAGTTGATGCGCGCGTCCGCTGTGTCGTGAAGGGGAGCAGGGAGCCCTCCTTGAGGTGGAAGGGGCCCCGAATTCATGACTACCTCGGGGAACTTCGCGCCATACACGCCCGAAAAAAAGTCGGACATTCGAGCTCGCAAAGACGTAATTAAAAACGTTTATATACTCCAACAGCTGAACCGCCCCGGCCTCACAGCCCCCCCGTCCTGGCACTCATGGCCTGCCTGAACAGGGTCTCGTCGTCGTTCTCTGCTGGTCCCTCGGCCTGCTCCTGCTCCATTGTGGAGCTGTAGGGTTTCTGCTGGGGCGGGGCCTCGCAGCAATCCGGCTGCTGCGCCGGCTGCTTCAGCTGCAGCACAATGACACAAAAGGCTGCTACCGCGTAGAGGCCAGCGGCGTACCAGTGAGTGTAGAGCACGGGCCAAAAGTAAATGGCGAAGTGCACAGCAGACTCCGTGGGCTGCTGGGTCAGCCGTCTGCGGTAGAGCCCGACGACATAGGTCCACACCATGCAGAGCCCAGCGAAAGCCATGTCCCGACCCACCCTCACGAGCCGGTGCTCGTGTGTATCGGGGCGGTGTAGGAAGGCACAGCAAGACACACGGAAGCAAGAAAAGAAAAGCCACACGCGCAGCAAGTCCCTGCGGTCGGGCGGCTTCAAAAGCAGGTACATGGCGCAGCAAGGCCACTCCAGGCTAAAAATAACGTGAAAGACCGGCCAGAGCTGAATGGCGCTAGCTCCAAACTCCTGCAGCGTATCCACGCAGTGGGCCAAAAATATACTGAAAAGCACCGAGCTGCCATCGAAGATGCGCATGAAGCCGGGCCTGCTAGAGCGGTCCACCACAAGGAGCAGGCAGACAGCCACAAAGGCTGGGAGCAAGCGAACCGAGTGGAGGGCGCAGAGAACGAAGGAAAGCGCCACAGACTGCACCGCGCAGGCGCATGCAGGCACGTAGTTCACTGCCAGGGTCAAGTCGATGGTAAGATCTTGCATGCCGATTGAAAGGGCCGCGAAGTGAAGACACAAATACCCCTGAACTTCAGCAGCAGCCCCGCAGCTCATCAGCCATCCAGTCGCAGAACCTAAGCACTGAAGACTCTGAATCGTCTGTCCAGGCACACCGGGACCAGGAAAAGCGAAGCAGCAACACGCCTGTTCCTGTAACGCTGAGGTCTACAGAAGTTGGGACCAGCTTTCCTCTAAGATAGGGAAACTCATTTTCGTCAAAGTTATCTATTCTAAGCTTGACTGCCTGTGTGCTGTCGTCCAGCCTCCTGCGAACACGCATGCAGCGAAACCGCTCTGACACTGCGTTTTCCAGGTAGCAGCCATGGGTGGTGCTGAGCCTTCGCCCCAGGCACGTCTTGAAGACGCCCATGTGGACCTCGCAGCTCGGGTTGGTTAGGAAGAGGTCCTCGCTGAGACAAGTAATACTGTTCAGCCCCCCGCAACCCTTAAAGTACACCACCCCAAAGTGAACGGTGGCTGTGCCGTGAAGATGATGCATTGTGTGGTGCCTTCCAAAGTATGAAGTGGGGTTTTCTATAGACACAGCCCGATGGGGAATAATTCTATACCCGTCCAAAAACGTGGTAAACTTTCCGCAAAGGTTTTTAACGATTGACCTCGATGGAGACTGCAACGTGCGAGGGAGCAACAGGTCTGTTAGCCTCACATAAAGGACATCCTGCACTCCCTCCACAAACGAATGCCCCCCTGTGGGCCTGTAAATGGAGTAGCCAGAAACGAAACGAATTACGTCCATGCTGTGCAGTAAAAACAAAACTATAGGCCTTTATTCACAGCAGGACAGCGCGCACACACAAATCGAATCAAACGTATCGATAGGCAACGAAGCCACAGCAATTTTATTCAAAAAACATCTTCGCCGTTCGCCAGCAAGGCGGCAAACGGGCTGAAATCGTCGTCGAGGAAGCAGGGTAGCTCCAGCAGGTCCTCAGTGAGCCATTCGTCTTCAAGGGCAAGGTCAGATGGCTCGGGGAGAGGAGTTGGCTCCGGGTCGGGCATCGGAACAGGCTCTGGACTGGGTGGAGGCGTAACAGACGCTTCCTGCTGTAGATATTCGTCCTTCACCCGGGCTTGCTGCTTGACCCTGGGAGGCCTCCTGAGCTGCACAGACGCTGGAAGGGGGAGGACAGACATGTCACAGCCAGCCAGCATGTGGGCCTCGTAAATCAAGCCGTAAATGTAGGGGCTGCTGTTGTACGTCTGTTCGAGCATCAGTAGTCTGTGTTTTTGAACCTTTGCTAGGGTAAGCGTGGGGTGAGTCTTGTTCATTATGCTCTGTCGCGGCCACCGGTCCATCCCGCACCAATTTCGCAGCCTTTTCATCGTTCTTTCGTTCACGTTCAGGATCGTCATGCTCTGAGGCATGCTTAAGTCGAAAAAGCAGTGGAGCAGCTGTGGGGTAACCCTCAGTTTCACTCCGTCATGCCTCAAAGTGTCGCAGTACTGAAACAGGTTTGAGCTCACGCTGCGATCTATTAGCTTCGATTGGTCCGGGTTTTGATTTTTGATGTTCATCACTGTTTGTTTTAAGTTCTCGTAGTATTTTTCCGGATCCAAGCGCGGCTTTACTACGCAGGGTACCTTTTTAATTTGCACTAAAACTCGGGTGGGCTCGTGAACCGTATCAGAAACGGGGTTGGTCTTGCGTGGCGGCATGGCGTGGTTGGTGGCGCGCGCGCGAGTGAAACCTTATATTTGTCACAGCTCGGTGTAAAGCCTGCTGTAATCGCCACAAATCGATTCAAACGTCTTGGTGGTGGTCGGACTATTAATTCGCGTCTCCATGAAAAACTCAAACATGCTCATGCGCTCCTGGAGACTGCCTTGCGCTCCCACGGTGACACCAGACTTCCCGTTGGCTTCCACCGTGCAGCAGCGAGGGCTTTGCCTGATGACCATAGAGTTCCTCACGCAGTTCCCAGCAGCAGAGTGTGTGGTCACCAGCGCCTCGCTTCCTTTTTGGGATACAGTTTTCGACCTGTTCCCCAAGACGTTCTTCCAGGTATTTTGTAGCCCACTAAGGGAGCACCCCAAGGCAAACGTGCTGTGCCACAATGCCAGGTTCAACTCTGAGCTGGCTGCCAAGTTTGGCGCGAGGGGCGCTCCTTACAACCTTCTCTTCACCATGGAGGACATGGAAACCCAAATGGTTATTTATTTGAGAGGAGCCCCCACTGCAGCCCTGCTGCTGGTTACACAGCCTGAGCATCATTACCTGCAGGGAGACTTGGTGTACCCCCTGTATTCCTCGCCTTACAGTGGCTTTTGCGGCCTGGTGCCAGCGCTGCGCCAATTTGGCCCCTGCACTGCGGAGAGTTACTCTGGATACTACTCCGCCATGCTGGACTTCCACGCCAGAGCCAGGTACCCTGGCAGCTGCTACGACAGGGCGGCGGAGGACCAGATACTAATGACCTACGCGCACGGAATAGCAGGAGTGTCAGGGGTTACTGCCCCGCTCTTGGCTGACATGACCAGGAACAGCCTGCCGCCCCTGGAAGAACAAGACTTGGTGTTCTGGGAGCCGCTTCAGCAAAGGCAGCCGACGCCTACAGATGTGTGCGGCCTTCAACTTCAAATCTCAGCAAACGACTTGGAGGCTTTGCTATCAGCAGCCATGCAGGCATGACACGCGCTGCAAAAAAAAAACAAAACAATCCAAACGTCCTGGTGGAATTCTTAAAAGCACCGGGAGGCAACTGAATCCACGAACTGAACATGTCAGCCAAAAAGGACTGGGTATCCCCCCGCACGGCCCATCAGCACGTGGCCTACCTTCAGGACGGCCAGAGCCCTACCGGTCTTGTGATCAGAATGGTCACGCATGGCCCAGTACCCACCACTGCAGCAGACAAGGCTGAGATCAAGTCCAAGCGCATTGTGGGAACCATTCTTGCCTTTTCCAAGTTGGGCTTCGTTTCCGCCCCGTACTCAAAGAAGGCCAAGGGGAGCAAAGACCAGCAGGCGAAACCACAGCCGTTGCTGGTGGCTCAAGGGACGAGCAGGACAGGTGAGGTCACCTCTGTTAAAGTGTACGGGTTTCACAAGGTCAACAGCACCTTCGACAAGGGCCCGCGCGACGAGGACTTCGTTTCCACCCTGCACCTTGGCCAAACGCTCACGTTCTTTCTCAATGACTTCATGTACGACTCAAAGGAAAAGGCTGTGTTTTCTGAGGGATTCCCGGGCGTCATCCCCGCCTACTCTGTTGTTGAAGTTCAGCTCAACCCGTCGCACAACCAGTCCGCTGGCTACGGCCTCAAAATCGCCAAGATTACCCCGCATGGTCCGACGCTCTACTCTTACATGTCGTCAGCTGGATTCCAAGCCCTCACGCGCACCGCCGAGGAGGCCTCTGCGTCCGCCAAGGCGTGGGCGCAGGAGTGCGTCTCTGCTGCCAACCAGGTGGAGCAGGCGCGGTACGCCTTTGTGGGCACCGTGGACAAATCGGCTGCTGTCGTGAACATTCGCGATGACCTGCCCTATTTTCGCATTGAGTGCCCGGAGGAGTCCGGGACCACCCCGCTGCCAGGCTTGTTCAGCCTCGACCTCCCCGTGGCTGTCATGCAAAGATTCACGAATTTCCCAGACGATGTGGTGGGGGCCAGGACCTTTGTTGACATAGCCATTGCTGCAGGCGCGCTCAAGGTCTTGGTTACGTACGACGACTACTACAACTACAAGGAATCCTCTCTGGGGCAATACCGATGCGTCCCGCTGATTGACACTGAGGCGTTTCTCGCCCCGGTGCAGGAAAATGCCCTGGAGACGTCCAAGGCAAACGTGCTTTTTACAGTTCCTTGGCTGCTTTCACACGACCCGTTGCTGCAGGTCATGGCAATGCGCGTTTCCACCGTAGCCCTTACACAGGAGGAGGGGGAGGAACCACACGACGACGTGTTTGAAATCAAAACTTGCGTGATGCCCCCGTGCCCGGACATGGCCCTGGTGTCGCCCGTCTGTGCCTTCGACAGGGGCTACAGGGTCCTGGTGGGTAACCCTGGGTACAACGGGGAGGATCCCTACTATGTGCTGGACTGCTATTTCAACGCTGCCCCGAAGCATGTGACCAGGCCGGCGGGCTGCGGTGGAGGTTCAGGCCGCACCACTGGCTACAAGCGCGTGCGCTTTGACGGCGCGGATGAGGCCTAAATCTTTTAAAAAAAAACAAACGCAAGTAAACGTCTTGATAATTGCCTTTTTAAACCCACAAACTCAAACCCTACGTGCCACCTGACTTATGCACAACTCAGCACCCATATCGCGCATGCTCAGCCGCGTTGCTATCCTGCTTACACTCATGTCCTTCATGCATTTGGACCATGTGTGGAGTTGGGTAAGTATAATCGTAGATCTTCTCCTTATAGACCTGCTAATCATGCAGGCTGTGTGGATGCGAGATAGAAACTGCGCGATGGACGAGCACAGCCCAGCGTTAGCAGTGGTGATTTCGTGGTGGATCTCGCAGTTCAGATATTTGATTCAGGACCAGGGGAAATATTCAACACCATTATGGGTGGCCCAGGTCCTCTGGTGTCTAATATGCCTAGTGGCATGCACCCAGGCGAAGCAACAGTTGGACAGGTCGTATTGGTTGTATGCAGGTATCAATTTGGAGTTTTTTCTGCTTATGGTAATGTCAGAGGGGCCACTGGAAACTTGGGGGTCCTTTTACTGGAGGGCGGTGCTTTTTGGCCTACTCTGTGCTTTTTTGTACAGTTACATTCCAAACACCAACTGTATGACAGGGCAAAGGGGCTACCTTTTTTGTTACTTGCCCGTCTTGATGGTGTCCTTTAACATTGTCTGGCCGTTCTTTGTGTTTGCTTTGATAGCCACTGCGTACGGGGACACTTGCGTGCACACCGCGTGGCCCACTCCTGTCCTGGCCTACTACCAGGAAGAAGAGTCCCACATTGAGCTTATTTAAAGGATTAAAAAGGTTTACAGACAGAACGATGTGGCTCACCAGGTCAAGAACCCGGACCCAAATAGAGCCTGTGGAGTCTGAAATTCAAGAGTACAAAAGCGTGGTGGGTCCCATTGAAAGCACCCACCCGGAAAAAAAAAAGCAAGACAAGGTAGTAGTGGAGGATATTACTGAAGACCAGGCCATTCAAGAGCTCATCGACGGCGAGTACGACTTGAAATCTAAGCAAGAAAAACTGCAAAAAAAATTGGAAAAGGTGGAGTCCAGCATATCAGACATGCAAGTAAAGTATAAAGCCCTGAACGAAAGCGTTATGGCTTTCCATGACATTGTGCCAAAGATCATGGAAGACTTAAAGCAGCTGTCTGATAACATAAAGGTAGTAGACAAAGAAATTAAGGAGCATGAAGAACACAGCGACGAAGAAAAAAAGCATTGCTGCGACAGGGAGAACAGATATTCTAGCGACGACGACAGGAGGCACTCCAGCGACGACGACAGGCGGCACTCCAGCGACGACGACGAAAAACATCACTGTAGACACCATTGTCACAGAGACAGCTCTCATAGAAGGCATCGTTATTGAAATACATTTTTAATAAAAAGCTGTACAAGAGGGCTGGTGGCTCTTGAGTGAACTAAAAAGGCAGAGCATGAAAAAAATAGACACCACTGGGATGATCCTGGTGCATTACGGTAGAGAGTGGGCGTACGACGCCCCGCCTTGCAGCAAAAGCATGGTCTCAAAATTAGAGCGCAACGAGCGGCTAGTTTTTTGGCTCCAGCCCAAGGAGGGCACGGAGAGAGACCAGGTTCCTGCACTTAAGTTAACAGACGGCTTTTACAGTCTAAGCCTTCGCATGATGAAGGCCATATGGAGGCACGTGCGTCTCAAGAAAGGCTTTCACAATTTAGAGAGGGCACAAATGGGGGGCTACAAGCTTCGCATCCCGCACATGCTTCTCACGGAAAAAATACGGACGCAGTCAAGGTTTAACGTGAGTTCCCTTCTCCCAACCATCCTGCGTATTAAATTAACCCACTTCGTTTTGCCCGCAGACCCTACGCATGTCTTCGCAAAGCGTCAAGCCCTCCCAGAAAAACCTCATGTCTGCAGCCAGTAAAATCACGAAAGTGGTTAACGACTTTTTCTTGCCGCTAACAGAGGGCTACTTCCCGACCTACACCCCGCTGACGCCCACGCCAGACGCTGAGGAGACCCTCATCCTTGAGCGCATCTGGGAAACGTTCCCGGAGAGCATGAGAACGCGCGAGCAGTTTGTGGCAAAAATGGGGGAGATGTATGACAACAACAGGCAGCCCACTGAGCCGCACACAGGGGAAAAAAGGAAGCGGGAAGTCGTCGAAGACATTTTAACTCATAGTTATTTGTGACACAGTGCTTCCAGCACCGGGCAATACCAGATTTCTATACATAGCATAGTCATACGCGTCCGGCATGTCAGGATACTTGAAGTTCTTGGCACCATAGACCGTTATATGGTCTGAAAGGAAGTACATGTACAAGATGCTGCCCAGCAGCAAAAACAAAAAGCCGGCCACTGCGTTGAAGTTGTTCACCGTGGAGTTGTACGGAGCGTTGAGCTGGTTCTGCATCTTAAGGCTCAGAGCCCAGCCTGGGTTTAGGAAGGCCACGTAGGTGAATAGTGCAGGAAGCAGCCAGTGGAACTCAAATCCCTGCTTGGTGGGGTAGGGCACGACAAGCCCAGAGGCGGAGAGCGTCAGACCGGAAGCGAAGATGAGCAGGTAAGCCTGCTGCACAAACTCAGTGTTCAGCACAGCGTGCGACCGCCCGTACTTGTGGTACCAGATGACGGCTATGTAAGCCCCTGCCACAATGTGGCACTTGATCAAATCAGTGACGAGGTACTCCAGCTGCACCACGCCCCTCTCCGTGAGAGTGTACAGGCTGAGGGCGCAGAGGCACACGTCGAACATGACAGGATGCAAGAATGGCTCGGGGGCGTAACCTGGCCCGTCGAAATAGCTGTTCAGGTACATCACGTACGCCATGTGAACCAACAGGGGTAAAATGATGGTAAGTACGGTCTCATACTCGCCCATGCCCCCGTCCTTTCCAGAAACCAGGCCTGCAATAAGCACTGCTGCAAACAAAAACAGGAAAACTATAATCTGTGCGTAAAGGCGAACACCGCTTGCCCCCGAGTAGGCTCGCACCACGCCGTAGACGGCGTTCAACAGCAGCCCAGCGCAGAAAATAAGGAGGGCACTGGAACGGGGGTATGGATTGGACAGCGCCTCGCGGATGTCGTGGGTCTTGCGCAGCTCAAGACACTTCTTCACCCCTTCCGCCACCACGTCGCTCATGAACATCTTAGCAGTGGGCTTGGGCACTAGCCGGGCCTGCCAAGAACGAATCCTGTTGGCCAGGGCGCTGACGCAGGTGCAGGCAGGGGAGTTGAAGGCGCTGCTGCTGCACTCCGTGGAAGTGAGCATGGTGTCCACCAAGACACTGCGCAGACCCGTGGCCCCCGCGCAGCTGGTCCACGTCGCTGCCCCCTTGTACGCGTAGGTAACCACGCCACCGGCGGGTGGGTCAAAGTAGGCCACGCCCAGATCCCTGTCAACAATCACAGTGGGGTAGCTGGTTGACAGGGCCTGCCCTGTGTAGCCAGCGGGTGCTGTCAAGGTGATTGTGTACTTTGACTTGCCCGCTGCACAGGACGATGAAGCGCCAACAGTGGCGTTCTTGAAAGAAATTTGCTCTTCCATGGGGCCCAACTTGAGGTACACCTTGATATCACACGAAGCGCCAATAGCGGCTGCCGCTGTATAGCCAGCTCCGGGAGTTGCCACGCCTGATAAGGAAACGCTGGGAAACAAGGCTGCCGTCATGTCCTGGCAGCCGGACGCGTCGTTGGGATCGTTAATCCAGGAGTTGGGGTCTTGGAGCGCCTTGGAAGAGCCTCCGTACGCCTGGGACAGGGTTCTAATCTTATTAGCCGCATCCGAGGGGGACGGGCTGGACTTTGTGTAGCTGTAGAGTGAAATAAAATCTAGATTTTTGCTCAGCGTGTACGAGCGCGTCACGGGAATCAGCACGATAACCCCAGCGCTTAAAAAAACCGCAAAAAAGAGGTGGGCCAGGGAGCTCATCTTGTCCCCGCGAACCCTTTTATCTGAAGTGGCAGCAGAAGAACCGGCGTCCATCTTAAAAATGTCCTGCTCGCTACGAGGTCTAGCGCTCAGGGCTTTTATACCGCAAGGACAGCACGCGAATACCCTGCCACTTAATCAGCGAAAAAACAAAAAACAGACTTAAATTTTAAGGGCAATCGCTGGCAAAAACCACCGCCCCCGTGCGCAGTCTGCAGTAGCCGAATTCGGGCTGAAGAGGGTTGGGCGGGCACAGCTCGCGCCAGTAGCGCAGCAGCCAGTTGATGTTGCGGACTGTGCAGTGGAGGACCTCTGGCGACGGGAGCCTGGCCTTGGTTTTCTCGGACAGCTTGGACTGCATCAGGGATCCAAGCACGCCGCCAAGGCCACAGTCGGCCGAGTGATTGGGAAACTTCTTGTGGTAGATCCTGGACAACAAAAGCTCAAGTGCAGCGTCAGGAGCGAGCTGCCCGGTGGACGGGACGTAGCTCCTGCAAAGACGCATCCACAGCTCAGGAAGGAGGTCGTAGAGGGTCTTGCCGCTCACGAGGGGAATACCGCGGGTAAAGTCCGTGCCGGACAGGCCGATCAGGCAGACAAGCATGGAGATTTCATGGCCCACGTGGGAAACAACGCAGCCACCTGAAGAGGACTGGGGGGCGACCATGCACACAAAGCACTCGAAAAGCGCCCGCACATCCACGTACTCATAAACTCTGCCCGTCTTTCGGCGCTTGGCCTGGGGGGAGGAGTCCCCGCCCCCCTTGAGCTTGGTCTCCAGCCGCAGAAGAGATATGTTTCCACTGAAGCCCTTTTCCATGTGCAACAGGGCTATGGGTAGACTGTCCCCGTCCACCGAGTCCACCTGTAGCTTAGGAAAAAAGGAGGTGTAGGGCACGAACTTAACGTCCGCCTCCCCCAGATTGCCCTCGAGGCCGGGAATGGGCTCTGGCTCCCTGCCGCTGGCCCTGGAAAAGTGCCGAACGGGCGCGCCAGTGTAGTCCACCACCAGGCACTGACCTTCTGAGCAGGCCAGGTTCATGGTCAGCCTGTGAATAACCAGCTGTATCACCTTGGACTTAAAGGCCCTGTTTGAGATGCAACGAGTGAAGTTTTCGCCAGTAGGGACGCAGGGTGGGAGGCAGTCGCGGGCGTTGAACTCCAGGGAGGGAAGGTTGCGGCGGCGCTTCGTCTGGGTCATGTTCTTGGCGCTTGGGACGTGGGCGTAGTCGTCAAAGGCGAGGACCACGCACGACACGCCGCAGTGAAAGTACTTGGAGATGTGTCTCTCAAACTGACGCTGTATGTAGTCTTCCCAGCTCATCACGCCCTCAACGGAGGCGGGCATGAGCCTGATCTGGCCGTCAATGAAAACGGCGTCGGGCTTGAACGGAGGGTGCTTGGTAAAGGCCATGGGGGTCTCCTCTTTTAAACAGGCGATCCAGGATGAGTCTATGGTCATTTCAGGCTGGATTAAAAAATCAAGGATGTGTCTATCAGGGTAACTGAGTAAAAAAAAACAATTAAATATAATGATAACAATGTTTTTGGTGGAATACGTGATTTATAGCCAAGGTAAACTCATCACTAATTTTTTCCACGCAGTGTCGAAGGTAATCTACGTTTAGGTCCTTTTCTTGTGCCAGGGCCAACAAGCACGCGGCAGGGCTATGGTCTTCTTGTAACAATTCTTTATGGTGACGCAACCTATTTTTGTAATACTCAAATCTACCGTGTTCCGATCTGGGGGCGTGAATAGGAACATTATCCTGTATTAATTTCTGTGTTTCTTCACACACTTTGTTTAAGGTTTGTGGCCCATCATCACTGGGTTCTGTAGTTTCTCGGTGTCCACTTGCTGTTATTTGAGATTGCAAAGCAGGAACAGCAGCAGTTTCACTAACATGACTTTCGTGTGCACGATGCAAAGCTAACATGGTAAGTCCAAAACTATGTTTTATAAGAGTAAATATTCTTTGAACATTTTGACTGTATTGTTTTACATCTGTTTTTAAAAATGCAGCGCTGTCAACTTCAAAAAACCTTTGAATTAAGTCAAAAAACTCTTTAAATTGAGATTCTTGATTCTTTTTGCAAACATCATGTGCTTCACTTAATTGCGTACTGGGTTCTTCGGATCTTCGATGAGATTGTGCAATAAACGATACAGTACAGAATGCTAGTAACCTTTTATCAATATCAACCCTTTCGTCTCCTATTTTGCTTTTTTGAAATTCACCTTGACTATTTTGTTTTTGTCTTGAAAAAGATCTGAGTTCTCTTACAAGATCAACTAATATTTTAACAAAATCTTGTCCTTGTGCTTCGTTGGCGTGTTTAAACTGACGTGATTTACTTATTAACTCATTACACAACACAAATATTTTATGAGCTTCCATTTTATCCCATAGTTCTGTAGGATATTTCACATTATGGAAGGTTACATCAGTGTTTCGTGTAGGTCCACCTTGTTTCTGTGAGTGTGTTGATGTTGGCTGTACTTTAACTGGGGGGAAGTTCCCACGTGGTTGCATGGGTAGATATGGTACACTTCTTACTTGGGAACCATTAGCAACATATGTAGGAGCAACTGGTGTAGTAATACCCCAAGTTCCTGAATTAACAATGGAAGGGACAGGCGGAACTACAAGAGCAGGAGCAGGCTGAACTACAGGAACTGGGGCAGGCTGCACTACAGGCACAGGGGGAGTACGGGTTAGTGAAGGAAGGGGAGGAAGATTTACAGGGGGTAAGGAGGGAGGCAACCCAGGATAGGTATTCCGTAAATAAGAATACATGTAAGGGTCCATGTAAGAATAATAACTTGGTACGTTGGGATAGTACTGTGAAGGAATAGCAGGAGCAGTAACTGAACGAGGATTTGTTGGGGTCCGCACTGGGACACTGCCTGCAGGTGGATTTTGCTGAGGTAGGGCAACACTGGTAGGTGCACTAGATGCATAAGCATTAGAGGGTAAAACAAAACCTTGAGCTGGAGGGGGTGGTTTATTTCTTGGGTTTCCCACTGGAATGCTACCTGCTGGAAGTCCTGAAGGGACCCCCTGCTTGTGCAGTGATCTATTTTTCCACTTACCTTCACTTATTTGTTTTTCCTTATGTGTCAAGTGTTGTTGAGGTGTAACATCCTTGTATTTCTTTTTGTATTCAGCTATAACCTTTTGCGCCTTTTGTTTTTCGTCTGCTGTTTGGGGAGTTCTAAACTTATCAGGTCGTTGCTGGTCTACTA
>Ga0194129_10002828_pt1 | contig 25177 bp, 19 predicted proteins | sample TA2KigCa35mmetaG_FD_150862 | JGI IMG/M metagenome (GOLD analysis project Ga0194129, IMG submission 150862) | Freshwater microbial communities from Lake Tanganyika, Tanzania - TA2015038 Kigoma Deep Cast 35m | ecosystem: Environmental > Aquatic > Freshwater > Lake | place: Tanzania: Lake...
GCTAATTTTGATTCATTTTCTCTTGACTCAGCTAATTTTGATTCATTTTCTTTTGACTCAGCTAATTTTAATTCAACTTCTTTTGACTCATCTAATTTTAATTCATTTTGATCAGACTTGTGTGACTGTTCGGATGATTTAGAAGACATCTCTGATAATTGTTTTTCTTTTTCCATAATTATATCATCTATCTCTTGTTGTTTTGATTTATTACTTTTTTCGGATTCAGATGATAAATCATTAATAATATCATCCATAGTTGATTTTAGATTTAGTTTATTAGCTTCAACGCTATCAATTAATGAATTTTGAGCTGAATCAAATTGTTCATTATCATTAGAATAAATAGCAAGATGTTTTGAAGATTCAGATTCAGTTTCAACTTCAGTGGTAGTATTATCATCTTGTTCCTCAGACGATGTATATGCATCATCTGAAGAAGAACTATATAGTTCCTGATGTGAAGAAGATTTGTCTAAAGGAATTTGTTTTGGTACTTGTAAAGATTGACTAACTAAATCTAAGTTAATAACTTTTTCAGGTGATTTAGATTGAATATTATTTTTAACACTTGGTAGTTGTAAAACTGGTTTTTTAACTGATTCAATCATTTTAGGTGCAACAGATTCATTTGTTAATTTTTTTTGATTTAATTCAGTTTCTATTTTATTTACTTTACTTCTTAAAAATTCAACTTCTCTATATATAAAATAAACAACTAATGTTAATCCTAACAAAATTAAAAATTTATAGTCAAAAAATTTCATATTATTATTTATAAAGATTCTTATTATTACATAAACTCACTATGTTTCTAAATATTTTCTATTATAAAATAATGGATCGTAAAAATATATTATTATTGATTGTATTATTTATATATGTTTACACTTTAACATTCCAAGAAAAAAAATGTAAAGTAGAAAAATTTACTGATATTGAGAAAAAAGACATCAAAGAAAAAATAACTTTTGGTTTAAAAATAATTGATAAAATATTCAATGAACATAATATATATTATACAGCAGCATATGGAACATTATTAGGAGCAGTAAGACATTGGGACATGATACCATGGGATGATGATGCAGATTTGAATATTTGGAGGAAAGATTTTAATAAAATAATGAATTTAAAAGATGAATTTAAATCTCATGGATTGATACTAGAAGCTAATTGGAAATTAATAAAGGTATATTTTGATACTAAAAATAAATTTCCATTTATTGATTTATTCATAAATGAACCTAAAAATGGTAAATTAATAAGATGTTCAGAACCATTTGAGAAAAAATGTACAGAAATTGATAGAATAAATGATTGGTGGTGGAAATGGATTGATTATCCAAGTAAATGGATAGAACAACGAAAAAGATTAAAATTCGGTTCAATAGAAATATGGGCTCCAAAAGATCCAAAAAAAGTTTTAAAATTTTGGTATGGAAAAGATTGTCTAACTAAATGTGAAACACCACAAATAGATCATATATCAGGTGATTATGTAGATGTAAAAAAATTTGATTGTGGTAAATTACCTCCCGCGCAATTATAAAAATATTAAAATATTTAGTTTTTTTTCTAATATTATTTAATGATATCTTCCAGTGATATACAAAATACTAAGGTTGATTTAACTCTTGTTTCAACAGTTTTAGTTGTATCAAATTTAGTTTCAAATCAACTGTCTAAATCTAAATTATTTGATGAACCTTGGCAAAATTCTGCAGTTGCCACTCTATTAGGTTTTGCATTACATGGTTTACTTACTAATAAATTAACAAGTATGGTAAACAAATCTCTATGCATTAAAAACAAAGCATTAGCCACTTCAGTGGGTGATTTCTTTAAATTCGGTACTGTTTTTGTTGCCCAAAGAGCAATTGGTAACTACATTGAAAACAAACCTATCGTTTTTGATGAAAAATGGGCTATGGGTTCAGGTTTAGTAATTGCTGGTTACACTGCCTTTAACTTTATTGAAAATATGGTTCCTCGTGTTGAAAAAAAATATCAACCTTTAGTTAATGATTTAGTTAAAGTATCAATGGGTGCATTAACAGCTAACTATTTTATGGATGGCACCATTACTAATGCTCACTTAATGTCATTAGCTGCTACTTTAGCCGGTTTCACCGCTTTCCATCTCTTAACTAAACAATATGTAGTTCCCAAGGAAAAGTTTTCTGAACAAGGTGGATACTCTATTTTACCAGTTGAATACATGTCTGAATAAATTTTTTATAAATAATCAATTTTATAAAATGTTTAATTATTATTTAAAACCTAGTTAGTATTAATTACTAAATGACAGGAGGCTTACTTCAAATAGTTACATCTGGTAAACAAGATATTTATTTAACAATTAATCCAGAAATAACATTTTTTAAGAAAGTATTTAGAAGATATACTAATTTTTCTTTAGAATTAATTGAATTTTTACCTGATTATCCACCAAATTATAATTCACTTGTAACATTTAATATTAATAAAGGAGATGCTATTCATAGATGTTATTTAGAAGTAGAAATAGATAAAATGGTATTTGAAGATGATTTAATTACTAATGAAACATATACTGCTAGAAAAGAATTATTAAAGAGTAATAATCAAAAACTACAAAAACAATGGTATGATATTTACATTAATTTAAAAAATTACGTTGATATAGAGATAGTATTATATAGAAATTTAAAAAAATTATTAGATTTGGATAATGTAAATATTAATTCTCTTAAAGATGAAGTAATAAGATATAATTATAGAAATAAAAATTATAAAGATCAATATAAAAATAAAGTAGATGAATTAGTTTACAATAAAATAGATATATCTGGATATATAAATTCAATAAATAAATTAGTAACTAATGAAATATCTTTTGATACAACTAAATACATTAACAAATTAGAAATATCAAATAATTTAGATCAATTGTATAATAACATAGTTGAATACTTGAATTATTATAATATTAATTATATCAAGTATACTGATGAATTAAATAAAAAAAATCAAATAAATTTTAATTTTGTAGATTATTTGGGACATAATTATTTTTTGAATTTTTTTTTAGAAATAGGTGGAGTTGAAATACAAAAATACTCAAATGATGTATTACATATTAATCAAATGCATAAAATAAAACAAGATCATATGGATAATTATATGGAAATGATTGGATATATTCCATCATTAAATGAATTTAATAGCAAAGAAAAAGGTAATACAAAAATAATTATTCCATTAAATTTTTGGTTTAATAAGGATACAGGATCATCATTACCATTAGTAGCATTACAATATTCAAATATAGTAATAGGAGCAAGAATAAATGAAATTAAAAATATAATATCATTTCAAAATTTTGAAAAAATGTTTGATGAAATTACTATATTAACAGTTGATTCAAATAATGGTTATATAGTTAATAAAAATTTATTGATAAATAACTACAAAATAAACTTAGATTCTAAGAGCATAACCTATAATTGTTTATATATAAATGATGAATTTTTAAAAGTAAAATATTCAGAATTATCGGAAAATAATAGACTAACTATTCTTCAAAATAATGGCACATTATATACTAAAAATCAGATAACAAAAATAATGAATCCTATTTTAGATGATTTAACAATTGAAAATATGAATGGATTATCAGGAAATGATACAGAATATATAATTAATAAAACACAATGGGTTGGATTTATGAATGATATAACAAATATAAATTATATAAATATTGCCCCTATAATTGGATCATATTATCCATATATTGATTACAATAAATATTTTAGCAAAATAACTTCAGTAAATCCAAATCCTAAAATAAAATTAATTGCTGAAGCAGTTTTTTTGGATGATATAGAAAGAGAAAAATTTGCAGATTCAAAATTAGAATATGTAGTTGAAACTGTAAATGAAGATATATTTAACATTAATAATCAAAATCAATTTGAATGTGAATTAAGTTTTGTAAAACCAATAAAGGAATTAATATGGTATATACAACCACAAATATATTTTGATAAGTTATCAAATTATGGTCAAAATATTAATTTATTATTTGATTATAAAAAATATTTTAAAAATGATCCAATACAAAGTCAAAAATTAACATTTAATCAATTAGATTTATTAATAGACAAAGTTGATATGAATTATTATACTTATTTAATGTCATATAAATTTTTAAATAATATATTACCAGAAGGTTTATATTATTATTCATTCTGTTTATATCCAGAAGAATCACAACCATCTGGTGCTTTTAATTTAAGACAAATAAAAGGAAAACAGTATAAATTGGAATTGAATACAAATTATTTAACTGAACTAGAAAATTTAATAAAAACTTTAACAAAAAAATCAAATACAAAAAAAATATTTTTATTAAAATTTATAGCAAAAACTTATAATTTTTTTACTATTGAAAAAGGAAATGGTAAACTATTATTTGGTTATTAGAAACCAGAATATAATTTAATGTCATCTATTTCTGTTTCTGAATCGAAATTAATAGTATTAATATTTATAATTAGTGGATTATATAAATTATTTAACTTAATACAAACTAAATTATATGAATCAAATAATTTTATTGTTTGATTTAATAATTCATTAAACTTATCAAAAATAACAACAATATATTTAATTATATTTTCATTTGACAATGTAATAAATTCATTAATTTTAATTAATGGAATTCCTAAAGTTAGAAATAATTTTGAACCAAATATATTTAAAATACTAATTAATCTTTCAATTAAATCATCAATTATTATATTTCTATCTATTTTATTATTTTTTAGAATTGATCCAACTTTATAATGTAATGGCATTCCTCCTTTTGAACAATCATATAAACTCAAAAAATAATTTTTTGTATTTGAAAGAAAATCAATTTGTTCATTTAATGGTGAATTCCAGAACTTTTTATTATCAAAAACATCATACCATTTTTTAAGTGTAATAACTAATGAAATTTTTTTACCCATAAATTTATAAAAATCATTCAAAACAGTCCAAGATAAATGTTTATATTTTAATTCTGAAATAAATATATTTTTTAAATTATATCTAGTACCAATATTAGTATGATATTTTAAGAAAATCCTTAAAATTATACTAAAATTAATATCATCTATTTCATTATTATATGAAATTAATTTAAATAAAAAAACAAGTGGATACTTAATCTGACTTATCTCATTACAAGTTTTTTTAATATCTATATTTTCCATTAGAATAACTTTGAAATAAATAAATAACAAAACGATATTTATCTAAATAAAGGATTTTTAAATCCACAGTTGCATTTTTGAGTTGAAAATCTTTCTCGACATTTAGGACATAAAATTGAATTTGCTGGATTAATTATTTTAACTGGATCTTTTTTTATTTCAATTTTAGTTTTATTTTCAGATCCCATCATATCTAGTACGGATACACAAGCATTACATATAATAGAACCATTTCGTAAATTGGCAATATTATTAGATGATTTACTATTTTCATCAGGTTTAATACAAGTAATATTACACATAGAACAATTCATTAGGTATTTCATCATCATATTTAATAAAATTAAATCAATTTTTATATTTAATTTTGTTACTGGTTGAAAATTTTTTAGAATTAAATTTTTTTTTTATATTTAATAATATAGATAAATATGGGAAGTAAACAAATTTCTTTACCTGAAAATATATATAATATTAATAGTTTTTATGAAAAAAAATTTATTTCTCAAGAAGATAATCCATTTAAGTTTTATAAAAAAATTTATAACGTAGATGTATTCTTGGCAAAAAACATAAATAATTTGAATTATTATTACATTGATTTTCCAATAAATAAAAACATAAATCCAAATTTTGTTATAAAGTATTTTAAGAATATTGATTATAGGAATGCATTTTCCCATGAGTCTTTAAGTTTTTATTTAACGAGTAAAACTAGTGAAAATAGTTGGAAAGAAGATGAAATATATAAGGGGCATAAAACTAACTATCATGTTTTAATGACAAATTTTAATATTTTTTTTTATAATGATGTAAATATTTTTAATACTAATGTATCTCAAGCAAAATACTATATGAGTTATAAAATTTTTAGTAATCCCAATAATTATATTTTAAGATTCGAGTTAGTTTTAAATAACATGGATTTAGATCAAGATATTGATATTAATGTTTATGTAAATATGATTTATAATTTATTGAAAACAATTCATAAAAAATTTAAAATTAATTTAGATATAGTAATTGAAGAACCCGAAATTAAACCTCAAGTAGAGACACCAAAAATAGAAAAATCATGGTGGGAATCATTTGCATGGTGTTCAAATAGTAGAAAAGAAAAGCCTACTTTTGTTGATGCAGAAACTCAAACTAACATAAGTTTAGAGGTTAATAAAAAATGAAATTTAACTATATAAACATTTAATTTAATTAACTATTAATAAATTAAATGGGTGTACCAGGATTTTTCTTATGGTTAATGAAAAGCTACAAAAAAGAAGGTTTTGTTTTTTCAAAAGAACGACTTTCAATAGTAGATATAAAAAAATTAAATAATCAAGAACAAATTGATAAAGCATTAAAAACTAATTTATATGTTGAACCTTTATTATATGATGTTAATTCGATTGATTGGTTTTTAATTGATGCCAACTGTTTAATTCATCCAGTCTGTTTTAAGGTTGTAGCTGAAAATCCAGATCTAAAAGATAATGCAAAATTAGAAGCCAAAATGATGATATCAGTTTTAAGTTATTTAGATAAAATTATTCAATATGTTAATCCAAAAAAAGGAGTATATTTAGCAATAGATGGGGTAGCACCAGTAGCTAAAATCAAACAACAAAGATCAAGAAGATTTAAATCTATAGCTGATAAAAGTTTATGGGATAATATTAAGAAAAAGCATTCTCAACCAACTGGAAATTATTGGAATAACAATGCAGTTACACCAGGAACTACATTTATGGAGAATTTACATAATCGGATTATCGAATGGAGTAAAAATAAAACCATTGAAATTATTTATTCCAGCTGTTTTACACCAGCAGAAGGTGAACACAAGTTATTACAATTTATTAGATCCAATCAAAAGTCTAATGTCAATTATTCATATGTTATTTATGGATTAGATGCTGATTTAATTTTCTTAGCATTATCAACAGAATCTAATTCAATATATTTATTGAGAGAAGCAAATGAAATTAATAAAAATGAATCCAAGGAAGTATTAAATTATGTAAGTATTAAAATTATGAGAGAATCGATAGTAAATACAATGACAAAATATGTTTTGGAAACAACTGATGAAAAATTATATGGATTTGATAAAATGGATCCAACAAGATTAGTTAATGATTTTATTTTTATGTGTTATTTTTTAGGCAATGATTTTTTACCTCATATTCCATCATTAGATATTCATCGAGATGGTATAGAAAGTTTAATAGTAGCATGGGCTGAAACAATGAAGGAATTAATTTTAGATAATAATAAGTTAGTATATTTATTAAATGAAAAGAAAGATCTTCAAAGTAAAACTCTAAAAAAAGTGAATGCTGATTTTATAAATAAATTTATTAACAAGTTAGCATTATCAGAAGAAGGTATTCTAAAAGATAATTTTGCAAAAGGTCGTAAAAGAATGAAATGCGATGGTAGTAAAACACCTTATGAACAAGAAGTATTTAGAATAGAAAATTTACAGTTTAAGATAGATGATCCAATTAGTTTAGGATCAGATGAACCAGAAAAATGGAGAGCAAGATATTATAATCATTATTGGAATGTTAAATCAGATGAACTTGAAGAATTTAGTCAACAATTAGTAAGACATTATTTGATAGGTGTAAAATGGGTAACACAATATTATTTTGACAAGTGTCCATCATGGGATTGGTATTATCCATTCGAACATCCGCCATTTATATCAGATATAGCAAAGTATTTAAGTAAAATAGATATTAATAAAATGAAGTTTACAATTGGAAAACCTTTAAAGCCATTTATGCAATTATTAGCGGTTTTGCCCCCTCAATCAAATTATTTATTACCAATAAATTTAAGAAAATTAGTATTGAATCAAAATTCATCAATTGCTTTCATGTATCCAATTGAATTTGAACAGGATTTTATAAATAAGAAAAAATATTGGATGGGTATACCAAAGTTACCACCTTTAGATTTTGATATGTTGAAGCATTCGTATTTTAAATATGAAAATGAAATCAAGAAAGAGGATGTACAAAGAAACGAGTATAAAAACCCATATGAATTTAATATAAAATTGTAGAAAACTATATAAAACGTCATTAGGTTAAGAATATAAAAAAATATAATATAGATTAATTAATGGAAAAAAAGAATCAAAAATCCGATATTAAAACTGAAAATTCAGAATATAAAAACTATAATTTAATTCCAGAAAGAATTAATACTATTCAAAGTATGGTTGGAAAAAATAGTATAGAATCAATAATAGATTTTAAAAATTCTACTGAATCATTTGAATATCCAACTAATTCTGAAGACATTCGAGAATTACTACCAAAAAAATATATAGATTTTGGTAAGGCGATTAATGAACTTGGTGGAAAATTATTATATATAAAAAGTGGATCAACAGGACATACTTTTAAAGGAGTCCATCCACCCCCTAATGAAGATAATAAACAACCATATGCTGTCAAAATAGTAGCTTATCCAAAAAAAGAAAATTATGGAGATATGTATAATATTAAAAGACCTGAAAATACTGAATTATTGATGATAAGATTGTTATCATATTTTGTAATTAATAAACAAACACCTCATATTGTTTTACCAGTAACTACATTTAACACCAGTATAAAACCATTTTTAAGTTTAACAAAATCAAATATTGTAAATAATAAAAAATTTGAGCAATTTGTAGAAAGATATGAAAAAGGAGAATATTATCAAAATGTTTCTATTTTAGTCAGTGAGTGGGCAAATGGTGGAGACCTATTAGATTATATTAGAAAAAACTATAAATCAATGAAGGTAAAACATTGGAGAACAATATTATATCAAATATTATCAGTATTAGCGATTATTCATACTAAATATCCTTCATTTAGACACAATGATATGAAAGCCAATAATATATTAATTCATAATATAGATGTGGATGAAGAAAATAAGAAATATTTATATAAAATAAATAATCAAACTTATATTGTACCCAATATTGGTTTTCAAATTAAATTATGGGATTTTGATTTTGCATGTATTCCAGGAATAGTAGATAATTCAAAGGTTGATGCTGAATGGACAAATAAAATTAATGTAAAACCTGAACAAAATAGATATTATGATATTCATTATTTTTTAAATACATTAACAAAGAAAGGTTTTTTTCCAGAATTTTGGACAGCAGATGAAATACCAGAAAAAGTAAAAGATTTTTTTAAAAGAGTTGTACCAGATAAATATCGAGATGGTAAATTAATTTCAGATAGAGGTAGAATATTGGTAAATGATGAATATTTAACCCCTGATGAAATTCTTAAAAATGACAAGTTTTTTAAAGTTATGAGAAAATAAATTGTATATTATTTATTTTAACATAATTATGAATATTCTTCAGAAGATATTTCATCAATTGTTGGAATTAGACTGTTATCAGTATCATTCATAAATGCTTCACTATTAGACTGAGGTCTAATAAATAATTCATCAAAATTTTCTCTAGGTACAAAATGATTATTAAAAGATTCATTCATTTTAGTATTATTTTTATTATTTCTTTCAATAGCTTGTTGTTGATTTTTATTAGGATTAATTGGATTTTTGATACGACTTTGATTTCTGGGTGATGATTCTAATTTATAAGCACTAACAATTTTCTTTTCTTTATTTATACCATTTGGATGAATTCTATTAGCAAGTCTAATATTGGTAATAGTTAAAAATCCAGACTTCATATGATTTTGATAAAATTTATCTTCTCGTAAAAATGATTCTATATTAATTACAACAGATCCAATTGATTTGTTATGATATGAAACATCAGAACTAAAATTAAATGATTCTAATTCTTTTCCTCTTGGATTTTCATAATAAACAATTTGATCTATGAGTTTCAAATTTGAGAATTTGTATCCAGAACAATTAAATATGCGTTCTAAATGAACAATTATTTCTTTTATGAGTTCATTTGAAGCTTTCATTTTTTTTCCTCTAGAAGCTGTTAATTCATAAATATTAATGTTAGGTGTTACCATATTATTAATAAATCTGTATAATCTATAAGTTTCATCATCTAATTCATTAATATCATTTTGGTTAATATAAGCAAAATCTCTTTGAGAGTCATAAGGTACTTGAGGTACATTAGAATAAACTCCTTTTTTATTAGTATAAGTAGCTCCAATAAATTTTTCTGTATTACAACCTGTAAAAAGTCCTTTTATGGTATTTAATATTTGACCATTTGTTAAATGATTAATTACAAATATCATTATAACTAGGATTAAAATTTTATTAATCATATTCATCAATATACTATATTTTTATTACCTAGATATTTATTTTTTTAATTAAATTTACACGTTTAAAAAATTAATTAAAAAAAAAAAAAATTTACCGAGGCTTTTGAGTATTTGTTGGAGCTACAACTGCCTTAGGTGCTGGTCTAGGTACTGGTTTAGGTGGTACTGGTTTAGGTGGTGCTGGTGCTTTTGATGCAACCATTTTCTCCATTTGTTTAACTTTTTGTTTATTAATCATATGAATAGTAATTAAGAAAGCTGCAGCAATCATAATTGATAATTGAGGATCATTATTTCCACGATAAATTATATAAGAAATCATAACAAGACGAAAGATTGGATTTTCAAATAATTTTTGAATAAATTTAGGTAATTTAGGACGAGCTAATGCAGCATACATACCTAAAATTAAAGAAAGTACAGGTAAAACTAATTTGTTTTCATGTACCCATCCTAGATTATTATTGACCAATGAATCAAAAGAATTCATAATATAAATATAATTAGAAATAATTATATTAAAAATTTTTTAATTTATAATTTTTTTTTAAGTTTTCTAACAGAATTTTTTCTTGCTTTTCTAATACATTTAGAAATTTTTCTTACTCTACGTTTATTAATCATATGCATAGTAATTAAGAATGCAACTGCTATCATAACTGATAATTTTGGATCGTTATTTCCACGATAAATAATATATGCTATCATTGCTAGACGAAATATTGGATTTTCAAATAGTTTTTCAATGAATTTTGGTAATTTAGGTCTGGCTAAAGCAGCATACATACCTAAAATTAAAGCAAGAACAGGTAGCACAACTTTATTTTCATGTACCCATCCTAAATTTTTGTTCACTAAAGAATCAAAAGAATTCATTATATATAAATAAAATTAGAAATAAATTTTATAGATTTTTATTTAGCATTTATTCATAGCCATCTAAAGCTTCGGCATTACCATCAATATCATCATCTTGTTCATAATCATCAATATCTAAAGAATTAACAGCTTCTTGTTCTGAATATTTTTCATCTTTTTGATTTGGATCATCAATTTCTTGTTGAGTTAATAATTCTTGATAATGTCCTACAATTTTTAATTTTTCATCAATATAAGGTGTTTCATTAATTAACAAAAAGTCAAATTTTCTAACATTATAATTAGAATAAGGTCTATAATATAGATTAAATAAATATTTAATAATTTTAATTATTAAGTGTGCCAATTCGGATTGTATAACAGGTTGTTTATTATAATCTAGTAATCTATTAAAATTATATACTAAATAAAATAGTAATTTAATATCTGAATTATTTAATGAATTTATAATATTGATATCCAAATAATTTTTATTTAATTTAATGTTAATATTATCAGGAATATTATATTTAACAGGTAATTTTAAATTTATGTATTTATAGTGTTTAAATATATTATTATGATTTGTTTCATCTTTCAAGTTAAACTTTTTTAATTTTTTGGTAAATTCATTCAATATTTCTTTTTCATCGGTATTATATATAGATGTAATATTACCGCTATTTCTTATATTGTGAATTATTGATTGTGCACGCAGAATTATTTGTTTTAAATTATTCATTCTATTTCTAATAATATCTAATATTATATCTTTACTGTTTTCACCTAGTTCTTTTGGTAAATTTTTTTGAAATTCTTTATTAATATGATAAATATTTTGATACTGATTTTCATATCCTAAATACATAATACAATCTTTAATAGATAATTCTATTTTTAATGAAGAATTGTTTCTACTTTTTTTAATTATTTTGTTATCTTCACTATATCCCAAGTATTGCATCGTAATTGAATCATAATATACATAAACTTTATTAGCTTTATCTTTATAATATAAAACATCTTTATTAAATGAATTATGCATAGGAGCTAATAATATTTTATCTTCTGATGATAAAACATAAATATTTTCTTTAATAATATTTCCAAAATAATCATGATCTATTATATAGACTGTTTCTTTTAAATAAATTGTTTTATCATTAATTTTAATTTTTGATCCTAATATTTTACTTAATCTATCAACAAAATTATAAATATAATTTTCTAATTTATTATTAGTTTCAGTTTCAAAACGTTTTAATAATTTATTAATTATTTTTTTAGAAATTTCATTATCTTTTTCAATATTTTCATTATATTTTCTGATATCATTTATTTCATTAATTGTTTTTTCTGTTAATTTAACTTCTAAGCTTTTCTCTAATTGTTTTAATTCTTTTTCTGATGGTTGCCATTCTTCAATATTCTTATTACATTTTAAACATATATTATTAGTACCTATTTCATGTAAATCACCATTTAAACAATATTTTTTGGCTAGTTTTTTATTATTAATAATTTTTATTTTATCTAAATATTCAAAATTAGATTTTTCACTAGATGATGTTTCAATATCTTTTAAAAGAAGATTGTAAGATTTTGAACATAAACTACATACCAAGTCACCAGACTTACTTGACCATGAATGAAACTTTCCATCAGGACAATTTGTTAAAATATCAACTGTATTATAATCACTATTTTGAGGTACTTTTTCTAATTCACTGACTGAAAAATCACAAACTTCTCTTTGTTTTTCAACAATTTTAAATTCTAAATCTAATGGAACAGAACCTATTTTTTTACTAAAAAAAGTTATTTTCTTAGTAGTTTCATCAAATTTAATATTTTTCATAGCATTTACTTCAACACGTTTTAATAATTGAGTATCATTAAATGTATGATTTAATTTTACACCAATTCTATTATTAATAATTTCATATAAAAAGTTTTTATTTGTTTCAAAATTAGCTTCTGTAATACTATTAATCAAATCAATAACAGTATGTATTATACTTTTTTGAATATTAATTAAATACATTTGTTTATCTTTAGCTTCAGTAGAACTGTCATTATATAACCATAATCTATTTGCAATTAACATTCCTGATAAATAATATAAAACATAAGAAAACAATGGTAATTTATTTAATTCAATTTTTTCTTTTTGATTAATTCTTAAAAAAATATTTGAAAAAAAGTTAGAACCTATTTTTTGAAACAAAAAGAAATTATATCTTTTATCCTCTCTTAAACTAAGAATTTGACCAGAATTAATTTCTGTTAAAATTATAAATATTAAATATGTCATGATGTTATTATATTTGATAATTTTATAATAATCTGTTTCTTGTGATGTTGTTAAGAAAATTTCATCTTTTAATTCAAAGAAGAAAAGATTAGTTAATTCTTTATTAATACCATATTTTTTACTTGATTGTTCTATTCTATCTTTTGGTTGTTTTCTTAACCAGTCAGTATGAACCAATATTAAATCAATAACATCTTTAATAATCATTTTTCTCCTTAATTTAATTACTGGTGTATTACCCAAAAAAGCTAATATATCAGTTGAAAAAGCAAATTTTTCTATGTTCTTTTCTATGTTTCTAATGGTTCTTTTATATTTGGAATATTTTGATAATTCTTCTAAATTTTGATTAACTGCCAGTGATGTAGTTAAAAATGTATCTAATTCCTCAATATATGTACCCTCAACTACATATTTTTGAACTTGTGCAATTTCATTACATGATTTACATATATATTCACCCCTATCGTTTTGTTTAACATATTGTTTTACAAATTCAAAAACAGCTTGATTAAAGTCATCAGATTTCTTTGATATTTTCATAATATTTCTCCATCTCACATAATGCTGACATATAGGTATATTTTTTTGAGACATTTCTAATGATAAATCTATTTTTTCAGAACCTATTTCTACAGTACTAGAAACTAGTTTCTTAATATTTATAATAGGTAATTTTATGATTTTTTCTCTCTTTCCAGGAATTAATGAATCAACATCATCTGCTTCAATAGTAAGTTCTGGTATTTTGTCTATTATAACTTTTTCAATAATTTCATTCTTAATGCTTGGTATTAAATTAAAATCAAAATATTTTTTTGTATAATTTTTAATTATTTTTTCAAATGACCAAATATTTAATTCTGATGTTTTACTAATATAATAATTTATTTTATTTTGAACTAATGTAATATAATTATTATAAATTTCTCCAATCATTATTTCTATATTACGTTTTACATCATCTACACTATAATTAATATATGAATCTAATTTTGGTTTATCTTTAGTATTATCAAACATCCAATAATATATCTTCTTGTTTGGTTCATTAAATGTCTTTTTCATTATTTCTGTAAATGCCATAAAACCATTTTCATCATTTGTTACCTTTCTTACATCTAATAAATCTTTAGCTTCGAAACAATTTAATTTAATTTTTGATGGATTCCATGCAATACCAATAATATTAATATCAATATTATCGTGTCCAATTCTTAATTCAATTGGTGTTTTTAATTGTGATCCTTTATATTTCATATTAGTAGCTCTAATTCCTTGTATTGTTTTTGAAGGACGAATTTTAATTCCATCTTTAGAAAAATTTTTAAAATTAACATAAGCATATTTACGTAAATTTTCTAAATCTACTAATAAATCATAATCTGTTGTACTCTCTGAAATAAGCAATTTTTGAATAATTTTTATTTCTTCATCGTCATTATATAAAACTGCCATTTTGGGATCTAATGGTTTAAAAAATAATTTTTCAGTTTCTAATTTTATTTTTGGATTTTTCTCCATAATTGCAGAATAATAATTTCTTACATTATTCATTTTACTTATAATATATTTAATTTTAGTTGCATCTCTTTCTTTAATATTATCAGATTCTATTAATGATTCAGGATCATATTTTTCAGTATCTTTATGATAACGTAAAAAATCTTCAGTTATTGGTATAATAATTTCATTTGAAAAAAGATAGTTAATGAAATCTTTATTTTCTTTAATTATAAATTCTTTTGTGTCTCTAGTTTCTTCTAAATAATTATAAATTTCTTCAGCTAAACCAGATTTTAATTGATTAATATTTAAAAATTTTTGAATTACATTGAAATCAACTATTTTTTTTTCATTTGAAACTACAATTTCAATATATTTATATTCAGCATTATCTTTTTCTTGTTGATTAAGTATTTTTATTATTTCATTTTTTTCTTCTTTAATATAAATTTGTTTAAAAATCAAAGCTTTGATTATATTGTGAAAATTATCTTTTATTAAAAAATATTCTATAATATAATCTTCACCTAAATCATTAAATAATCTAATTGTAGATTCAAATTTAAGAGGATTATTAGATAAAACTATTTTAATTTTATCAATTGTTTTAAAATCTAATAATGATAAAAAATTTTTAATATCTACATAAAAAGTAATTATTTTAGCATTATTTTCACTATTAAAAAAATTAGTTATTTGAAATGTAGAATCTTTCTGATATCTACTAGTTTCTATAATATTTGTAATATATAAATCACGACCTCCTGTATAATAATAAGAAATTCCTAAATAAATATAAAATGCACAATATCTTTTAATTATATTAATAATTACGTCATAATATGATTCATTTTTAATTATATCAATAATATCTTTTTTTGAGATAGTATCTGTAAATTTTTTTATAAAATTTAAAATATCATTTTGATATTTTACAAAATTTGTATCTAACTTTATTTTTTCAAATACTTTTTCTTTTGTTAAAAAATCATTAAATTTATTCAAAATACCATCAAATAGATCATCAACTTGATTAACATACATTAATATATATTAATATAGATTGGATAAAAAATAATATTTAAAAAACACAAATTAATAACTTATCAAAAGAAAATAAATTATTAAAATTTTTTAACAATTTATTAATTTCTAAATTAATATATATAAGTATGTCTAATATATTCTTAAAAGAAGATTTTGAAAGCATCTTTAACTTAACTTCTGAGTCTAATATTTCTTTACCTAAATGGATAAAAGTAATAGACGTTGCATCAAATCAAGCAAACAGTGTAACATCATCAGCATCAGTTCAACAAGGAGGAAATTTTTCTGCTACCTCAAATGTATCATCTGCTAAAGATGTTAATAAACTTATCTCAATGTTAACTTCTGATTCATCTTCCTTAAAACAAAATGCTATTTCTGAAACTACAACTGCTAGCTTAGAAAATCAATTAAGACAAATTCTTGAAAAAGAAGGTGGTGCTAAGAAAAAGAAATCTAGAAAACAAAAAGGAGGTTATGATGAAATTGAAAATATTAAAAGTTTCTTTACCACTTTAAAATCTCAAGGAGTTAATGTTGATATCAAATTAAATAATAAAACCATGTCTGAATTTTTTGGTGGAGCTGATAATACTACCACTGAAATACCATTTCAAGGTAATTTAATCGGAAGTGAAACTTCAAGTATTGTTCCTCAATCTTATAATGGTAGCTCAACTTCTAGTGAAGAACATAGAGCAACAGCAAGTGCAACTTCTAGTTATGTTCCACAAGCTAACACATTAAGTGCAACTTCTATTGATAATCTTAGAGCAACAGCAAGTGCAACATCAAGTTATGTTCCACAAGCTAACACATTAAGCGCAACTTCTTATAACAAAGATGAATTAGCTGGTGGTGCAAAAAAAGGAAAGAAATCATCTAAAAAATCATCTAAAAAAATGGATGGTGGAGTAAATCCTGGATTTCAAGCATTTTTAGATTTAAAAAAACATGTAGCTACCAAATTAGGAATTAGCAATGGTCCCCAAGCTGCTAAAGTTGCTGGAGCTGTTCAAAAAGAAATGAAAGAAAAACACCCTGATTTAGATGCTGTCAAAATTGCAGAAGAAGGTCGTAAACACTTTGATAAAAATGTTGATCACTTCAAACAAATGTTAAATTAAAATTATTTAACTAATTTATTTTATAAATTATTAAGTTGATTTATAAAATATAAATTTATTATTAGTAACTATTCAAAATAACAGGTGAATATGAGATTTTACAAGAATACGAGGATTTACACCGCCGAAGATTTAAAATGAGACAAAACGGCTTAAAGATAAAATATTATAATATAATAACAATGAATAGTAAGAGGCCTATAATGACTTGTTCGTGCAGTTCCTGCTTTTCTCTTATAAGAAGGGTTTTTAGGTAGGAATAATAAAAGATACATATTAAAACTCATCAGTTGTATTTGACGATACAACATACTCAAAATTTACATTTTCCTGAAATGGATAAACCTTGAAGAATCACATTTTGTTCCATTTTAAATCTTCAAGGGTGTAAAAAGGATTAAAGATGACAACCTATTATTGGTGTAAATAATAACTTCAAATATCATTAAGCTTTTATGGGTGTAATTATATTTATTACTGTTAAGTGTGAACAGCCTTTAGGCTCTCAGGGAAAGCATTATTTCCGTCCTATTTTTCAGTGAACAAGATGTAATAATTAGTGCAAGTTTAACAGATTCTATCCAATTAAATCAAGATTTAATAACATAGCAAAGTAAAGCATTAAGTAGAGGTGTTACAATTAGTTTATTGGCAACTAATAATTGAATTATAATTTAATTTATAAATTATAAATATAATTCAATGAGCAAAGTAAAAAAATTATTTAAATTCCAATTATTTTCAGATCTTCATTTAGAATTATGTAAATACATTCCATATATTAAACCACTTACTGATTATTTATTTTTAGCTGGAGATATTGGAAATATATCAAAACCAAACTTAAAATTGTTTATTGATTATTGTTCAAAAAATTGGAAAAAAACTTTTTATGTTTTAGGAAATCATGAGTTTTATCATAATAACAAAACATATGACAAATTAATTAAAGCATATGATGAACTAATTAGTTCGTATGATAATGTATATATATTAAATGATTCATTTTATGATCTTGAAATAGATAATACAACACAATACAGAATATATGGATCGGTGTTATGGTCAAATATTAATTCGATGGAAACAATAAATGATTTTAATATGATTAAAATGAAAAATGAAAAAAATTGGACAGTACCAATAGATTTAAAATATTTTAATCAATTACATAGTAACTCATTAAAAAAATTATTAGATGAAATAAAAAAATCTAATTTAGAAAATAGGAAATTAATTGTAATAACACATTTTCCACCAGTTAGAAATAATACTTCACATCCTAAATATGATAATCAATCTGATTATTTACGAAATTATTTTTCAAATGATTTAGAATTATATAATAATATTGAATGTTGGATGAGCGGTCATACACATTATTCATATGATTTTATAATCAAAGAAACAAGATTTATTTCAAATCAATTTGGATATCCAGATGAATTAGATACACTAATGAACTATGATGGTTTATTTGAAATATAAATTATTTTAAGATATTAATTGTTTTACCATCGTCTAATATTTCTAGAACATGAGCTTTTCTACTTGTACTTCTATGATGATCTTCTGAACTTGTTTCTGAAATAACTAGATTTTTATCAAATTTGTCGAAAGCTTTTGATAATCCATAATCTGTTAGCCAAATTTTTCCATCACAAACAGATGAAATACCTTCTTCTAAAATAGGTGTATGTCCAACAATAATTTTATCAACTTTATAAATTTTTTTTAATGGTTTAAGTAAATTATTGCATTCATTTTTTTCTATGATTTTATTATTTTTACTAAATTTTTGAATACCAATATTACCAAATTTTCTAGTCCAAAGAGGTGATATATTTGAATATATGAAATCTTTTGATTGTTGATTATCCAGTTTATCTAATAAATATAAACTCATTAATTCATTTAAATTTTTAACACTATATTTTTTAGCTATTTGAGGTAAAATTCCTCCATGTACAAATAAATTTGATCCAATAATTAAAGCAACTTGACGAGTACAAGCTAAAAATTCACTGATCGGATTACCTAAATCAAAAGCCCATCTTCTTGCTTCTTTTCCATCTTTAAAACCAGTACCATCTGGTTTTTTATAATCATCAAATTCTCTTAGACCTTCATAACTAACATATCTAAAGTCACCAGAAACATTCATAAGTTCATGATTACCAATTAATGAATATACTGCTCCACCTACTTCTTGGGCTTGATTATGTAATTTTGTAAAATATTGTAAAATTTTCCAATCATTACCTTCATCGTTTTCAGTTGCTTGTTTTAAATTACATGGAATACCAGAATAACGACATCTATCTACTTGATCACCTACTTGAACAACAACAGTTTCACCACCAATCCAATTGTTATCATTATCTATTAATTTTGCTATTTTTAGAGCTTCTAAAGTCATTTCCCAATCGCCGTGTATATCTCCAATTACTATAATTCTTTTAACAGGAGGTAATATATGTGGTTGAGAGTCAATATTAAATTTAGAACATTTATCTTTCCAGACTTTTTTAAATCCATAAACATTTTCGATTAGATCATTTAAATCTTTATGAGAAGACATTAGAATATTATAGAAAAAAAATAATAATTTAGTTAAATAATTAAAATATTATTAAATTATTAGTTTGGATTAGTTTATTCAGGATTAAATGGTGCAAAGTTTCCACCTGAATATCCAATAACAGATGAACTATTTTGGCATCCTGATCTAGGGCTTCTTGATCTAGGGCTTCTTGATTTAGGGCTTCTTGATTTAGGGCTTCTTGATCTAACACTAGCATGCATACCAGGACTTACTGGCATAGGTACAGAGCTTGGTGAAGATGAAGGAGATACAACAGATAAAACTTTATTTTCTATTTTTTCAGCAGTTACAACTAATTTTCTTGCAACTTCTGGATTTCCTTCTTGTAATGCCTTAACTGCTTTAACTTTATTTTCATCGGCTTTAATTAACGCTAAAGCTTTAGATTCTTGTTGCTTTGCATGTTTTAAATGTTTTTGAACAGATTTAATGTCTCCGTTTTGTTTAGCAGCACTTGCAGCTTTTTTATGAGATTCAGCTTTAACTAATGATTCAACTTTAACTTCTTGTTTAATAGCTTCTTTTTGATGTTCTTGAGCAACAGAAACCTTACCTTCAGCAGCAGCTTTTTCAGCAAGAACAGTATGTTGTTTAACTTTGAGAGCACTATCAGCTTTGATTTCTTGTTTGACAGCTTCTTGTTTATGAATTTGAGCTAAGCTGGCATTACCTTTATTCATAGCATCTTGAGCTTTGCCATAATGAGCTTCAGCTCTTTTCATGCATTCATTAATGAAATCAGCTCGAGATGGTGATAAAGAAATAGTTACAGATCTTGGTGATTTTATTACTTTTAATTTTAATTTTAATCTTCTAGTTACAGATCTGGGAGATTTAGAACTGGATCTGGATCTGGATCTGGATCTTGATCTTGATCTTGATCTGGAAGATTTCTTTGATTTCATTCTTCTAGTTACAGATCTAGGGGATTCAGATTTAGGAGATTCAGATCTAGGGGATTCAGATTTAGGAGATTCAGATCTAGGGGATACAGATTTAGGAGATTCAGATCTAGGGGATACAGATTTAGGAGATTCAGATCTAGGGGATTCAGATCTAGGGGATTCAGATCTGGGACTTGATGAAAATTTTTCAGCTGCTTCATAAGAAGATAAGGTTTGAAGAGTTAAAAGTAAACCAACAGCACTTATAATAGCAGTAGATGGATCTTTAGTAGCTAAATAACCAATCATGAACATAAAACCTAATTTAAAATAAGTATTATCAAAAATTTTAGCAACAGATTTAGGTAGCTTTGGTGCAGCCATAGCAGCATACAAAACTAAGAATAAACCAAGGACTGAGCTCAATATTTTATTATTGTTTACAAAATCCAACATATTGTTAACGGACTCCATTATAATATAACTTATAAAAAAATCTTAAACATTTTTAAATATTGAAATTTAAAAGCTAAACTTTTAAATATTATATATAATGTCTCAAACGTTACTGTGTAAAGAAGGATATTTAATACCTAAAATACCAAAAAATCAATCAGTTATTGAATTAGTTAAAAAAGAACTAACAGTTGAACCATTTCAAACATGTTCTTTTCTTAAAGATCAAGAACCAGTTAGATTCCAAGTATTTCAAGAAAACGATAAATATATTAATATTCCAAAATATTATGGAATAAAAAAATTAGGAAAACCAGAAATTAATAAAGAAATAAAAGGAGCTAAATCAAAAGCAAAATTTAATGGAGAACTAAGACCTAAGCAAAAAGAAATTGTTGATAAAATTGTACCTCATATTAAAGAAAATGATGGAGGTGTTTTGGTTCTACCTTGTGCAGCTGGTAAAACAGTTTTATCTTTATACTTAAGTTGTTTATTCAAGGTTAAAACTTTAGTAATAGTACACAAAACTTTCTTATTAAATCAATGGAAAGAACGAGCTGAACAATTTACCAATGCATCGATAGGAATTATTCAACAAAATAAAATAGATGTAGATGGTAAAGATATTGTGATTGGTATGTTACAATCAATTGCTAAAGATAAATATGATAGTGATACTTTTAGAGATTTTGGAATGGTTATATTTGATGAAGCTCATCATGCACCATCACAATATTTTTCAAAAGCATTACCTATTATTGCTTCTAAAATAACAATTGGATTAAGTGCAACCCCAGTAAGACAAGATAAATTAGAAAAAGTTTTATATTGGTATTTTGGAGATATAATGTATAAGGCACCAGTAGAAGAAAATAATAAAGTATTAGTTAATATTGTAAATTATGACATTGAACATGAAAAATTCAGAGAATATTTAATGTACACTGGTGATGTAAATAGACCAAAAACTATTAATAAATTAACTACAATTGGTAGAAGAAATAAATTTATAATTGATACCATGGAAGAAATTTTACAAGAAGCAAATAGAAAGGTACTTGTATTGTCAGATAGAATTGAACATTTGGAATTATTAAAGAAGAGATTAGAAGAAAGAGAAATTGCTTCTTGTGACTTTTATATTGGAGGAATGAAACAAAAAGCACTAAAAGTTGCTGAAAATGCCCAAGTTCTTTTTGCATCATATGGAATGGCATCTGAAGCTTTGGATATTCCAGATTTAAATACATTATTTATGGTTACTTCTAGAAAAGAAGTAGAACAAGCTGTTGGTCGGGTTATAAGAAAAATAGATCCAAATACTAGACCTATGATATATGATTTTACTGATCAACTTCCAAGTTTTGTTAGACAAGGAGCTCATAGAAGAAAACTTTATAAAAAAATGGGATTTGAAATGAGAATTATTGAAGTTAAAAATAATGAAATATTGAGACAAATAGATGTTTCAGAATGTAATAATATAACTCAAGTTATTAAAGCAAACAATGAAGAATGTGAATTCTTAGATTAATTTATTTTTTTGGTTTTCTAATACCAAGATAATTTTTAATTTTTGTAATATAATTGATATTATGTACAGCATCACCACGTTCATATTCATTGATTACAGCAACTGGAATAGAAAGAGCATTAGCTAGTTCCTTTTGTGTCATACCTTTAGCAACACGTGCTTGTTGAATTTGTTGACTCAGTGTATGAGTAATCATAACAGGACGAGTTTCTGGTTCACCATCTGGATCATTTGGATCAACTACTTTTTCCACTTTGATTCCAGTTGATGGTTTTGAAACATGAGGTTTTGGTGTCTGTGTATTTTCATTTGTTTTGGTAATTTTACCAATAGTTACAGTATTCCAATCTTGATGTGAATGTGACATTAAGTTATATGGTGTTATATTAATTAATAAAATAATCAATTTTTCATATGTAATATTTCTTTTACACTAGATCCAGTCCATTTAAAATTACGCCTTGTAATCCCATTTTCATTAAGAATTCTGGCAATATCAACATATCTTAAATTTCCACTATATATTTGATCTACAAATTCATTATTAAATCCATAATCTGTATATTTGCCTGTAATTTTTTGAATTAAAGAATTAACGTTCTTTACAGTTCCATGATCTAGTTCATTAATTAATTTTATTACTAGTTGTTCTTTTGGATTTTCATCTAATTGTTTATATTTTTTACCATTTTTTAATTGACATACATATTTATTACCATATTGAGCAATTGATGGATGATAAGTTCCATTTAATTTTCTTTTACTAATACCTAATTTAATTCGTGTTCCTCTGATTTCGTTTTCATTTTGTGCTTCTTGAATTTTAGTTCTTATTTGTAATAAATCATTTAGATTTGAAGAAATTAAATTGTCTTTTACAAAATGAATAACAACTTTTTGTTCATCCAAAATTTTATTTAAATCGATAAAATCATAAAAATTTCTAGAAAGTCTATCAGGACTGTATACAACTAAATGCTGTATATTATCATAATCATTAATTAATTTAATTAATTTTTTTTGGGTTTTCATTTGTTTAGCTGATGCTGCTTCTAAAGCATTATCAATTATTTTAATATTATTTTTATTTGCATATTCAAGACAATATTTTTTTTGTGTTTCTAAACTATCGTTGTTATCACGTTGATTTTTCGTACTGACTCGTCCATAAAATATACCAAGAGAAGAATTCATTTGATTTAATGCTTTGGTAATATTGTTCAAATCATTAGAAAAACTATAATTATTTAAGTCACGCATTATATAATATTATTAGAGGCTTAATTAATTAAATATCAATTTTTTTAAATAAATTAAAAAGATATATACCATTGATAAATTTTCTTTAATTAAAATATAATATAATATAATAAATGTCAGTTAGTGACTTTATAAAACCATATTTAGAAAATGATTTTATTAAATCATTACAAACAACTGGTGGATTTGCATTAAAATCTCTAGACCGTGAAATACTTTCTAATTTACAAGTTGAAAATGTTTTTAAACGTTTAGGTCATTTATCGGAAAATAATATAGTTGCTGTAAGTGAATGCATTAAAGGTGCTAATGAACCACAAAATGTTGTTTCTAAAATGTTAGAAAATTTTAAAAATGTTCAAATATATGGATGTGATAAAGATACTGGTTTTGTATTAAATTCTTCTATTAGTCATCGTATTACTCATCTACAATTATCATCTAGTTGTTCAATATTAGATTTTAATGGTATTAAAATAGCAAGTGTTCATTTACCTGGAGATGGTCCAAATTCAAAAAAACAAACTATCAAAGAATTTTTAGATGAAAATTTAGTAAATCTTAAATCACATGATGTTGATGTTATATTAGGTGATACAAATATAACAGATGCTAAATCTAGTACAGAGAATCGTAAAAAGGAATTAGAAGATTATTTTACTAATTTTTTTGAAGGTCCGTGTATTGTTATTATGAGTAATGCTCGTATTGGAAAACATAGACGGGGATTTATTCTTAGAAATCAACAATTAAAAAAATCTGTTCCAGAAAGTTTTGATTATTCAGAAGCAGATGGCACTATAATGGTTATTAAATTAAAAAAAGAATTAACTTATGAAGATAAAATAGCTCTTGATGCATTATCTAATTTACCTAGTTTTATATCTACAGACGTTGTTAATGCATTAGAATTTAGAACTGGACCGAATCAATGTCTTAATAAGGATGGACAACCCATAGAAAGGGTATGGTTAGACCATTCTGTTTTATATATTAGTATAAAACAATTATGTAGTTTAATAGGTAAAAGTTATAATAGTTCATATCCT
>Ga0194129_10002833_pt1 | contig 25160 bp, 19 predicted proteins | sample TA2KigCa35mmetaG_FD_150862 | JGI IMG/M metagenome (GOLD analysis project Ga0194129, IMG submission 150862) | Freshwater microbial communities from Lake Tanganyika, Tanzania - TA2015038 Kigoma Deep Cast 35m | ecosystem: Environmental > Aquatic > Freshwater > Lake | place: Tanzania: Lake...
GGACCGTCGGACGCATCCGGCGGCAGAGACTCCCTGCTGCACATAGCGAACCGCAGGACCGCGAACGATCTCGGCGCCAGTGAAGCCGACGCAAGTCGGTTGCACCGGCCTCTGGCCGGACAGCATTGTCCGTCCGCTGAGACCGGAACCCAAAGAGCCGGATGTGTGACCCACAAGTCCGGTTCTGAGAGAGGCCCGGGGGCGAAAGCCCCCGGGCCTACTCGACCGTGCTCATGGCCTGCAGCTACACGGGCACCGGCTCCGCGACCCAGGGCATGTGGTGGCTGGGCTCGCTCGCCACGGGCACCGGCACCCCCTATCAGGTCGCGCCGCAGTTTCCGGGCCAGACGGTCACGACCTCGCTCTACTACGGCCCCAACACCGCCTTCGCCAACCCGACGCTGGGCTCGGGCACCATCCAGATCGTCGGCAGCTACAAGTATGCGGAGGCGGCCGACCCCAACGTGAATCAGGGCCTCCTCTACACCGGGCCCGTGAACGGCGCGGGCGGGACCTGGACCCAACTCGCCGTGCCGAGCGGCATCACCACCGGTACCGTCGCGAACACCGTCCCGCACAGCATCATGGGGCAGGTCGTGGTGGGCAACTACGATCTCGTCGGCGTGCCGGGCTCGGGCAACGCCTTCCTCTACAACACGACGAGCGGTTCGTACACGATCTTCAACCTCGGGGGCGTGCAGAACCTCACCAGCGCCTACGGAGTCTGGCAGAACTCCGCCGACAGCTACACGATTGTCGGGGGCTCCCAGATTGCGGGATTCAACAAGGCCTACGTCGTCGACTACACCCTCTCGACCGGCACGTTCGGCACGCCCACCTACTTCGCACCGCGTGGGGAGAGCGTGACCATCTTCTCGCACTTCGAGGACATCTCGGGGTTGCCGGGTGGCGACTACGCGCTGATCGGGATGACGGTCGATTCCGGCAGCAATCCGATCGGCGTCGACTACGTGGCGGTGACCCGCAACGGCGACGGCTCATTTTCCCGCGGCGACTGGATCGGGCTGAACGTTCCCGGATCGACGATGACCACGGGCAACACCGTGATCGACAATCTCGCACTTGGCGTCTACATGTCGGGCTCGACGTCGGGCGTGGCCACCTACGTGGCTACGGTGCCGGAGCCGGTGGCGGCCGTGTCGATGGTGGGGCTCGCTGCCGTGGGCACTGTAGTGGCGTTGCGGCACCGCCGGCTCGGCTGCTGACGCATGCCCGGGCCAGCTCTGCACCCGCAAAAGTCGCGGGCTGCCGAAGGCGGCGGGTGGTTTCTGGCCGCGAGTTGAAGATGGTTGACGGTGCGCGCCGATTCGTGTACTGTACAGCAGTACATTCACGGAGCTTCGGGGCCGAAATGGCCCCGCTGGGAGGCGGCGATGGTGACCTTCACGGCGATGGAGACGATCGGCAGGCAATCCCCGGCGGGCATGCCGGCAGCCCTGGTGAGCGGCGGCGACCTGCTCATGCGGGAGCGGGCGCGGCCGGTGGTGACCACCGGCTTTCGATCGCTCGACGCCCTGCTGCCGGCCGGCGGCGTGCGGCCCGGGAGCCTCGTCGAGTGGTTGGCCGAAGGCGACGGCGGGCCCGGGGCCGGCGGGGCGGCGTCGCTGGCCTTCGCCGTGGCCTGCCGGCTGGCGGCGGCCGGCGCCGGTGATGCGAGCGAGGCAACCCGGCCGCGGACGATCCTGGTGGTCGACCGCACCGGCTGGTTCCATCCCCCGGCCGTCCTGCCGTGGCTGGACGACAAGCGGCGGCTGGTGGTGGCACGGGTCGCTCGCGACGACGACGAGATCTGGGCGATCGACCAGGCGCTTCGCTGCACGGGCGTGGCCGCGGTGCTGGCCTGGCCGCGGATGCGATCGGGAGCACGGTCGAGGGTCACGGGATCGCAGTGGTCCACGGCCATGCGCCGCTGGCAGCTGGCCGCGGCGTCGAGCGGAGCCGTCGGCCTGTTCGTGCGGCCGATGTCGACGAGGAGTGAGTCGTCGTGGGCCGAAGCCCGCATCGCCGTGTCGCCGCTGCCCGGTGGCGGGCTGACCGAGCGACGACTGCGGCTGAGGCTGGCCGGCGGCAGCTGGTCGGCGGGAGTCGCCGAGGATCGGCACGTGGCCGACGTGATGCTCGATCTGGCGAAAGGATGCGCCGGCACGGTGCGGACGAGTGCCGGGCCGCCGTGGTCCGGTGCGATCCCCCAGATGATGCGATTGCAGGGGGGCGATTCGTGTGCCGAAAGGGGCGGTGTCGCATGCCGCGCTTCCTGACGATCTGGCTGCCGCGATGGCCGGTGCAGCGAAGGCTGCTCGCCAGACCGGAGCTCCGCCGGGTGCCGGTGTTCGTCTGCCGTCGCGAGCGGCGCGGTGCGATGACGGTCGTTTCGTGGGCGTGGGCGGATCCGCCGCCGACCGAACGGCGAAAGAGCGGGTCACCGGCCCGCGGCACGATTCCGTCGGGAATGTCACTGGCCGAGGCGATGGCGGTGCTCGCGGTGGCGCACGGCTCGCGGGCCTGCCACGTCGCCGAGGTGCAGGCCGACGACCCGGTCGCCGACCGCGAGGCGCTCGAGCGGCTGGCGAGATGGTGCCGGCGGTTTTCGCCGACGGTGGGCATCGAGGAGGTGGTCGCCGGCGAGCCGGAATGCCTGCATCTCGACGTCACGGGCACGGCCGGCTTCTTCGGCGGCGAGGAGGCGCTCGCCCGCACGGCCGTGTGGACGCTTGCCGCCCGGGGCCTGCACGCCCGGGTCGCCATCGCCGACACGCCCGCCGCAGCCTGGGCCGCGGCACACCACACCGACATCGTCGCCCAGGCCGGCGGCGAATCCTCTCCCCTGGTCGTGCGGCGAGCGACGGCGGGGGCTTCGGCCCCCGGTGTTCGGCTGGCATCGCGCCGTCGCCGACGCTGGGTCGTCGTGCCGCGGCACGAGGCGGCGCGGCTCGCCGTGCTGCCCGTCGCGGCGCTGCGCATCGACGAGTCCACCGCCGCCGCGGTCGCCGAGGTGGGGATCGATACGATCGGCGGCGTGCTTGCGCTCTCGTCCAGGAGCCTGGCGTCGCGCTTTCCCCCCCTGCTCCGCCGCCGGCTGGCGGAGTTTCGCGGGCACCTGGCCGAGCCGATCATGCCCCCCGGTGGCGACGCCTTGCCGCAGGAGTCGCAGGCGTTCGACTTCCCGGTGCGGGCATCCGACCTCGACGAGCGGGAGCTCGTGGGCCTGATCGAAGGCCTGCTCGATCGGTGCCTTGTGCCCCTGGTCGCCCGCGGCGTGGGCGTGCTCGCGCTGCAGGTGCGGCTCGAGCATGCCGCGCGTGCGGCCGCACCGACGGTGATCGACGTGGGGCTGTTCCGGCCGACGGCCTCGCGATCGCATCTCGTCGAGCTCGTGCGGCTGCGGCTGGCACGGCAGCGGCTGCCGGCTGAGATCGACGGCGTGGCCGTGGAGGTGATCGCGGCGGGGGCGGTGACGTGCCGGCAGCGGCTCCTGTTCGGCGGCGGTGTCGGCGGCCTCGAGTCGTCGGATGCCGATGCGGAAGTGGAGATGCTGCTCGACCGGCTCGCCGGCCGGCTCGGCCGGGCCGCGGTGCACGAGCCGCGGCTCGTGGGCGACGCCCAGCCGGAGCATGCGTGGATCGCGGCGCCGCCGGGCAGCGCGCCGTCGGCGGCCGGGCAGGATTCGCGTGCGCGGGAGGTGCGTGGTCGGGCCGCCGTGGGCAGGGCCTCATCGCGACGCGATCGTGCGCGCTTCTCCGGTGCCCGGGGCTGCCCGCTGCCGCGGGCCCTGCCCGCGGGCCGGCGGCCGATCTGGATGCCGCCCAGGCCGGTGCCGCTCGTTGGGCCGGAAGGCGAGGTGATGGCAGTCGCGCCCGACGGGCCGCCGGTGCGGTTTCGGCTCGGCGACGTGCTGCATCGCGTCGTGCAGGCGCACGGCCCGGAGCGGATCGAGACGGCGTGGTGGCGGGGGCCGACGGTGCGCCGCGACTACTACGTGGTGGAGACCGACTCGGGAGAGCGGTTCTGGTTGTTTCGGAGGCTGCGGGACGGCGGCTGGTTTCTGCACGGGATGTTCGCATGAGGGCTGCAGGTGGAAGCCAATTGACTGCGGGCCGCTACGGCGGGGGCGAGGGGCTGCCCGTGCCCCGTCGCCGGACGTTTGCTGGTTTTCGCGCCGTCGCTTCGCTTCTGCGACGGCTTACGGTTGTCACATCGTCTGGCGTTTCGCGAGGGGCTGCCCGTGACCGTCGCCGGACATTCGCTGCGGGCATCCTGCCCTTCGCTCACTCGACGCCGCCTGCGCTTCGCCATCGTGGCTTCGCTTGGCGGCATACGCCGGCTCCGGGGCACGGGCAGCCCCTCGCGGTCTGTCGTAGCACGGGTTTTCAACCCGTGCCGTACCGACCATCGCGGTGTTTTTGACTGGAGGAATGTGATCATGCGTGAAGCTGGTGATATCGGGCCGCGGTATGCGGAACTGCACTGCACGAGCAACTTCTCGTTCCTGGAGGGGGCGTCGCACCCAGAGGAACTGGTGCGGCGGGCACATGCGCTCGGCTACGAGGCGCTGGCGATCACCGACAGGGGCACGCTCGCCGGCATCGTGCGGGCCCATGCCGCCGCCAAGGACCTCGGCGCGAATCCGGCCATCAAGCTGATCGTGGGCGTGAGCCTCGAGCCCGCCGACGCGGCGCCGTTCGTGCAGCCGATCGTCCTCTGGGCCTCCGACCGCACCGGCTACGCCAACCTCTGCCGGCTGCTCACCCGGGGCCACATGCGGCGGGCCGAGGCCGGGGTAGCCACGGATCCGAGGTTTGAGCAGGCGGCCGCCCGCTCCGGCGGCTGCCTCGTGACGCTCGACGACATCGCGGCGCATGCGGCGGGCCTGCTGGCGGGGGCCGTGATGCCATGGCGGCGCGACGACGTCGACGGCGGCGTTCGCGGGCTCTCCACCTGGAAGGACGTGTTCGGCGACCGGCTCTGGGCGCTCGCCGAGGTGGCGCTCGAGGGAGACGACGACGACCGGGTCGCGTGGCTGGAGCGGGTGAGCGAACGGGCGGGGGTGCCGCTCGTGGCGGCCGGCGACGTCCGCTACCACGAGCGGTCGCGGCTGCCGCTCTTCGATGCCCTCGCGGCAGTGCGGCAGGGCCGGACGGTCGAGGCGATCCGCGCCACGCTCCTGGCCAACGGCGAACGGCACCTCCACGAGCGGCGGCGGATCGCCGAGCGGTTCGCCGCGCTGCCCACCGGCCGCGGCAGGGTCGATGCCGCCGGCCGACGGTTTCTCTGGCCGGCCGCCGTGGAGCGGTCGGCCGAGATCGCCGCCCGGTGCACCTTCTCGCTCGACGAACTGAAGTACGAATACCCCGACGCCATCGTGCCCGCCGGCCGCACGGCCAAGGACCACCTCGCCGACCTCGCCTGGAAGGGGGCGCGGAGGCGGTATCCCGATGGCGTGCCGGAGAAGGTGCAGGAGCTCCTGCGGCACGAGCTCGCGCTGATCGCCGAACTCGGCTACGAGGCCTACTTCCTCACCGTGTTCGACGTCGTGCGGTTCGCCCGCCGCCGCGGCATCCTCTGCCAGGGCCGCGGCTCGGCCGCCAACTCCTGCGTCTGCTACTGCCTGGGGATCACGTCGGTCGATCCGGCGCGGATGAACGTGCTCTTCGAGCGGTTCGTGAGCCGCGAGCGGAAGGAGGCGCCCGACATCGACGTCGACTTCGAGCACCAGCGCCGCGAGGAGGTGCTGCAATACATCTACGACACCTACGGCCGCTCGCGGGCGGCGATGACGGCCGAGGTGATCTCGTATCGCCTGCGGTCGGCCACCCGCGACCTCGCCAAGGCGCTCGGCTTCTCGCTCGACCGCGTGGAGGCGATTGCCGGCGTGATCGACGTGGGCGATTCGTGCGAGGACCTGCCGACGAGGCTGGCCGAGGCGGGGCTCGACCCCGCGAGCGACGCGTGCACGAGGCTCGCGACGCTCGTCGGCGGCCTCGTCGGTTTTCCCCGCCATCTCGGCCAGCACGTGGGGGGCATGGTGATGACGCGGGGCGATCTCTGCGAGCTCGTGCCGATCCAGCCGGCCACGATGGAGGGCCGCTCGATCGTGCAGTGGAACAAGGACGACCTCGACGAGCTCGGCATCCTGAAGGTGGATTGCCTCGCCCTCGGCATGCTCACGGCGATCCACCGGGCGTTCGACCTCGTGAAGGACGCCGGCGGGCCCGACCTCACGCTCGCCAGCGTGCCTGCCGAGGATCCGGCGGTCTACGAGATGATCTCACGGGCCGACACGGTGGGCGTGTTCCAGATCGAGAGCCGGGCGCAGATGAGCATGCTGCCGCGGCTGAAACCCGCCTGCTTCTACGACCTGGTGATCGAGGTGGCGATCGTGCGGCCGGGGCCGATCCAGGGGGACATGGTGCATCCGTATCTCAGGCGGCGGGCGGGCGAGGAGCCGGTCACCTATCCCAACGACGCGATCCGCGAGGTGCTCGAGAAGACGCTCGGCGTGCCGCTCTTCCAGGAGCAGGCGATGCGGCTGGCGGTGGTGGCGGCGGGCTTCACGCCGGGCGAGGCGGACCAGCTGCGGCGGGCGATGGGGGCGTGGCGGCGGCCGGGCGTGATCGACGAGTTTCATCGGCGGCTCGTCGACGGCATGCTCGCGCGGGGCCTCTCGCAGCAGTTCGCCGAGCAGGTCTTCAACCAGATCCGCGGCTTCGGCGAATACGGCTTCCCCGAGTCGCATGCCGCGAGCTTCGCGCTGCTGGTCTACGTGTCGGCCTGGCTGAAGTGCCACCACCCGGCGGCCTTCACGGCGGCCCTGCTCGGCAGCCAGCCGATGGGGTTCTACGCGCCCGCGCAGCTCGTCCGCGACGCGCGAGCCCACGGCGTGACCGTATTGCCGGCCGACGTCAATGCCAGCGGCTGGCATGCATCGCTGGAGAGAGGCGGAAAGAGCCAACCACGGCCTCGTGGCAGCGCGTCCGCCGGCTCGCCCCCGGCGATTCGCCTCGGCCTCGAGCAGGTGCACGGGCTTGGCGAGGCGGCGGGGCGGCGGATCGAGGCGGCCCGCCGCGACGGGCCCTTCCGGCTGCCCCGGGATCTCGCGCGGCGTGCGGAGATCGACCGTGACTCGCTCCTCCATCTGGCCCGGGCAGGCGCGCTGGCCTCGCTCGGCCTCGACCGCCGGCGGGCCGTCTGGGAAGCGCTCGCCCCGCAGGAGCGGGCCGGTCATCGGCCGCTGCTCGACCGCCTCGACGACGAGGATGACGGTGATGCCGCACTCCTGCCGCCGACGACCCGGCAGGAGGAGGTGATCGCCGACTACCGCACCGGCGGACTCTCGCTCGCCGCCCATCCCCTGGAGTTCGAACGCGACTGGCTCGAGTCGATCGGCGTCGCGCCGGTCGCCGAGGCCGTGGCCGCTCCGGAGGGGCGCCGCGTGAAGATCGCCGGCATCGTGCTCATGCGGCAGCGGCCGGCCACGGCCAAGGGGCTGTTCTTTCTCACGATCGAAGATGAGACCGGCGCAGCCAACCTGGTCGTCTATCCGGACGTTTGGGAGGCGGCGGCCCCTTCGGTTCGCCGCGCCGCCGTGCTCGTGGTGCACGGCCGCATCCAGCGGCGCGGTGCGGTGGTGCACGTGCTGGCGACGCAGCTCGAGGCGGCGGTGGCGGCCCGTACGGGGCCGGCCTCGGAGTCGGTCCCCTGCCCCGCCCCGCCGCTCGCGTCGCTCCCGCGGATGTCGCGGGATTTCTGCTGACCAGCACGCTGCTCGCATGAGCGATCGGGATCCACGCATGGTCTGGCGTGGTGCAGCCGTACCGCTCACGCGGTTACGCTTCCCGAGTCCGGGAGCCGCCATCGCGAGCGCGATGCGGGCGGCGGCCGTGGTCGGCAGGGGATTCACCCGCGGTTTCGGGCCGCGTACAACTCACCACATGCCCGCCTCCACGACTCCCGTCGTCCGCACCGACCTGCCGCTCGGACCGGTGATCCGCGGCAAGGTTCGCGACTGCTACCGGTTTTCGTCGCCCGCCCACGGCGACGCCATGCTGATCGTGAGTACCGATCGGATCAGTGCCTTCGACTGGATCCTGCCGACGCCGATCCCCGACAAGGGCACGGTGCTCACCGCGATCTCGGAGTTCTGGTTCGAGATGCTGTCTCGCGGGCCCGATCCCGTGGCCCACCACCTGCTCACCACCGACGTCGACGCGATGGGGCTGCCGGCCGCCGTCGACCGCGAGCCGCTCCGCGGCCGCACGATGCTCGTGCGCCGGGCGGAGGTGATCCCCTTCGAGTGCGTGGTTCGCGGCTGGCTCGCCGGCTCCGGCCTCGCGGAATACCGGGCTGGCGGCACCGTCTGCGGCGCGCCACTCCCCCCGGGGATCGCCGCCGGCGGCCGCCTGCCCCGACCGCTGTTCACACCCGCGACCAAGGCGGCCAGCGGCCACGACGAGAACGTCCCCTTCACCACGATGGCCGATCATCTCGGCCATGACCTGGCCGAAATGCTCCGTGCGAGGAGCCTCGAGGTGTATTCCCGCGGCGCGGCCCATGCCGCCTCCCGCGGGATCGTGGTCGCCGACACGAAGTTCGAGTGGGGCCGCCTGCCCGACGGCACCGTGATCCTCGTCGACGAGGTGCTCACGCCCGACAGCTCCCGGTTCTGGCCGGCCGCCGTCGCCGGCTCGGGACGGGTGCCGGACTCCTTCGACAAGCAGTTCGTCCGCGACTGGCTCGAAGCGAGCGGCTGGGACAAGTCGAGCACGCCGCCGGCGCTGCCCGCGGACGTGGTCGCGGGAACCCGCGGCAAATACCTCGAGGCGTGCAGGCTGCTGACGGGGACGGTTCCCGAGGGCCTGGCCTGAGCCGTCGAGCCTGAAAAGCAGGTCGTGAACCGCTCTAGGGGCGCCCCTTTCGGGCAACTAGAATCGACGACCGTCAACCCGCACACGCCCCCGCACTCCCGGACTGGTGATGCTCCGCTACTGGACCGCCGGCGAATCCCACGGCCCCGCCCTCGTCGCGCTCGTCGACGGCTTTCCCGCCGGCCTGGCCGTCGACAAGGCTGCGATCGACCACGAGCTGCAGCGGCGGCAAGGCGGCTACGGCCGCGGGGGCCGCCAGCGGATCGAGACCGACACCGTCACGTTCCTGTCGGGCCTCTGGAAGGGCGTGACGCTCGGCAGCCCGCTGGCCCTCGAGGTGATCAACAAGGACGCGAAGCTCGAGCGGCTCGAGGAAGTCGAGCGGCCGCGGCCGGGGCACGCCGACCTGCCGGGATCGATCAAGCACCTCGGCGGCGTGCGGGCCGTGCTCGAGCGGGCCAGTGCCCGGGAGACCGCCGCCCGCGTCGCCGCCGGTGCGCTGGCGCGGCAGCTGCTCGGGGCGTTCGGCATCGAGGTGGCCGGGTGGGTGACGGAACTCGGCCCCGTCGTGCTCGGCGGCCGCCCGGGCCCGCTGCCCGAGCTTCGCGGGATCCGCGATTCCAGCGAGATCTATTCGCTGCACCCCGACCGCGACGGCGAGGTGACCGCGCTGATCGACAGGGTGGGCAAGGAGGGAGACACCCTCGGCGGCGTCGTCGAGGTGCACGTCGACGGCCTTCCCGTCGGAATCGGCACGCACGCCCAGTGGGATCGCAAGCTGGACGGCCGCGTCGCCCAGGCCGTGATGGCCGTGCAGGCGATCAAAGGGGTCGAAATCGGGCTCGGCTTCGAGGCGGCCCGTCGCCGCGGGTCGGAGGTGCACGATCCGATCGGCTTCGACGCCGCGGCTCGTGAGACGCCGACGCTCGGCTTCACCCGGCCCACGAACAACGCCGGCGGCCTGGAGGCAGGCATGACCAACGGCCAGCCGCTCGTCGTCCGCGCCGCGATGAAGCCGATCAGCACCCTCCGCAAGCCGCTCGGCTCGGTCAACCTCCGGACCAAGGAGCCCGAGGAGGCGGCCTACGAGCGGAGCGACGTCTGCGCCGTCAGCGCCGCCAGCGTGATCGTGGAGAACGTCGTGGCCTTCGAGGTGGCGGCGGCGCTCGTCGACAAGTTCGGCGGCGACAGCGTCGCGGAGATGAAGGCCCGCTGGGATCTCTACCACCAACTCGCCCGCAGTCGCTGAACCGGCCCGAAGGATCGGGCTCGGGAGGACAGGGATGTTCATCGAGCGGTCCGGCGCCCGGATCCGTCGCACCCGGACCACGTTTCTGGTCGCGGGGATGCTGCCGTTGGTGTCGCTAGTGGGGTGGGCGGTCTGGCAGCGGTCGGCCGGCCACCGCGAGGCCGTCCGCGGCCGGTGGCAGCAGGCGCTTGGCCTGAACCTCGCGATCGATCGCCTCGAGCACCCTCGTCCCGGCGTCACACGGGCCTGCGGCGTGACCGTCGTGGCGGCCGGGGGAGGAAGCGTCGCGGAGATCCCGGTCGTGGAGGTCGAGTCGGGAGCGGGCGAGGACCGGGTGCGGCTCGACGCGGTCCGCCTCGACGCCGCGACCGTCCGGGTGATCGTCGAACTCGGCCGCGAGTGGCTCAGCCGCGACGCCCGGCATCCCCGCAACTGCGTGATCGACGTCGCCGATCTGTCGTGGCCGGGCCGGGAGGCTGCAGGCCGCGTCCGCATCGAATGCGTGGCCCATGCGGGTACCAGGGCCGTGCGGGCCAGCCGGGTGGATCGGGATCAGGACCTGGTTCGCGTGGTCCGTCACCTGGGTTCGGCTGCGGAGGATGGGGGCGATGCGGGGGCCGAACGGCTCGACGTGGAGGCCGCCTTCGACGAACCGCTGCCGATCGACGTCGCCATGGCCCTGGTCGGCGGCGGCACCGCCGTGTTCGGCACGGCGGCCACGGTGCGTGGGCGGTGTGTGGCGAACTGCGACGAACGGGGCTGGGCGGGTTCGGCCAGCGGGCGGATCGAGCGCGTCGACCTGGCCCGGTGCGTGGCCCCCTTGGCCGCCGCCGCCGCGGGTGACGTGACCATCGACGTCGAGCGGCTGGCGTGGGCGGATGGCCGACTCGTCGAGGGGTTGGCCACGTGTCGGATCGGCGCCGGCTGGATCGACGCGGCCTTCTTCGATCGGCTGGCACTCGCCCTGGGCTGCCGGCCGGCGGTCGCCGCCGATCCCGGCGCGAATCGGCGGTTCGACACCGTCGGCTGCCGCCTGGAGGTGGTGGGCGGCCAGGTGGCGGTGGCGGCACTGCCGGGTTCGCCTCTCGGGCTGGCGCTCGTCGATGGCACGACGCTGCTGCAGCCGCCCGCAGCGCCCGTGCCCTTCGAACGGCTCGCCTGGGTGCTCTCACCGCCGACCGCCGACTTCGTGCCGGCCGGCGGCGCGGGGGCGTGGCTGATGTCGATTCGCCCGGGTGCGGCCGCCCCGCGCGACGCCCTGCTGCCCAGCACCGGCTCGGCGGTGCGGGACAGGGGGGGCTTTTGACGCGTTTTTGACGCTCATTGGACGGGAAGATGACCCCTCTGGCCTGCCCGAATCCCGGAGCTGCGGCCACACTTTTCGAGCCGGCGGGAGCCGCCAGAGTGGCTCCGCAGAGGCAACGTTCCCCGGTCCGGACACCCCCTCACCGCAAGAGAGCGAGGCCGCACGATGCCACCCCCTGAGCATTCCCAGGCGCTGCTCGAACCCAGAACCCGGCGACCGGCCGATGCCGATCCGTCCGACGGCTTCGGCAAGACGCCCATCCACGACCCGCTGGCGGCCGGCGGCAAAACCGGGACTACGCCGGAGCCGCGCCGGGACGGGGTCGCCACGCGCTGGAAGTCGCTCGACTGGGCGACCGTGCTCTGGGTCGGGGGGATTCACCTCGCCGCGCTGGCCGCGCCGCTGTGCTTCACCTGGTCGGGCCTCGCCATCTGCCTCGCGCTCTACTGGGTGACCGGCGGCCTCGGTGTCTGCCTGGGCTACCACCGCCTCCTGACGCACGGCAGCTTCCAGACCTCCGCACCGCTGCGGTTTCTGTTTGCGCTCCTGGGGGGCATCTCGGGTGAAGGGACCGCCGTGTCGTGGGTGGCCAATCACCGCAAGCACCACGCCTTCAGCGACCTCGACGGGGATCCGCATTCGCCCCGGGATGGCGGCCTTTGGGCGCACATGCTCTGGATGTTCCCGGGGCACTCGGCCGAGGAACTCGCCGCCCACGCCAAGCGTTGGGCGCCGGATCTGGTCAAGGATCGGGGCGTGATCTTCCTGCACCGCACCTTCCTGCTGTGGCACTTCCTGATCGGCGCCACGCTGCTGGCCTCCGGCTGGTTGCTCTACGATCGATTCACCGGGATTTCCTGGCTGATCTGGGGGCTGGCGCTCCGGATGGTGATCGTGTTCCACATCACCTGGCTGGTGAACTCGGCAACCCACATGTGGGGCTACCGGAACTATGAAACGACCGACGATTCGCGGAATCTCTGGTGGGTGGGCCTGCTCGGCTTCGGCGAGGGGTGGCACAACAACCACCACGCCTACCAGCGGATGGCGGCCCACGGCCATCGCTGGTGGGAACTCGATCCGACCTACTGGGTGATCCGCGTGATGGAGTCGCTGGGGCTGGTCTGGGACGTGGTGCACACGCCCCATGGAGTCGGCAAAAAGCAGCAGCGGGCGGTGGTCAACCGGGCCTGAAAGCCAGGCAGGTTGCAATCTGGCGGTCCGCCGCTACACTCTGCGTCGAAACCAGAGTCACACAATCAATGCCACCCATGGAGGGTGGTCGTCGGCTGATGTCGCTTACGAAAGAACGCAAGAAGGAGCTGATCGGTGCCAACCGGCGGGGAACCGCCGACACCGGTTCGGCTGAGATTCAGATCGCCCTCCTCACGGGCCGGATCTCGCACCTGACGGATCACTTCAAGAAGCACACGAGGGATTTCGCCAGCCGGCGGGGTCTGCTCATGATGGTGAGCCGTCGTCGCAGGCTTCTCGATTACCTCAAGCGGGTGGCCCCGCAGCGGTATCTCGACATCATCCGCCGCCTGGACATCCGCAAGTAGCGGGCGGTTCCGCCTCTGCCTCCCTTCGGGGAATCGTGGTCGGAACCGGGGCTGGCGTTGATTGGCAACTCCTCTGGAGCGTCGGCGGCTTCGGCCTGCGACCTCCGCGGGGTTCGTGAGTCCGGTTCGTCGGGATGCTTCGGTGCTCCCGGCAGAATGGAACGAGTGGACGTCCCGGCGAACGACGACCCGAGCGGTCGCGGGCCGCGGCGGACCGACAACCAAGAAGGAATGCAGACGTGAAACAGCGTGTTGAACGGCGAATCGGCGACGGGGTCCTGGCGATCGAGACCGGCTTCCTGGCCAAGCAGGCGGCGGGCAGCGCCCTGGTCAGCTACGGCGAGACCGTCGTGCTCGTGGCCTCGGCCACCGGCGCTCCCAGGCCGGGCATCGACTTTTTTCCCCTCACCTGCGATTACCGTGAGCGGGTCGCGGCGGCGGGCAAGTTCCCAGGCGGCTTCCTCAAGCGGGAAGGCCGACCCACCCTCAAGGAGACGCTGACGGCCCGGCTGATGGATCGCCCGATCCGGCCGCTGTTTCCCGACGGGTTCTACGACGAGGTCCAGATCCAGGCCAACGTCCTGTCGAGCGACCGGCAGAACGACCCGGACGTGCTGGCGATGATCGGCGCCTCCGCGGCGCTGTGCATCTCCCCGCTGCCCTTCAAGGGGCCGCTGGGCAGCGTGCGGATCGCCCAGATCGACGGCCGATTCGTGCCGTTCCCGACGATCGACCAGCTCGAGGAGAGCGATCTCGACCTCGTCGTCTCCGGCAGCCCCACGGCCGTGCTGATGATCGAGGGCTTCGCCCGCGAGATGCCGGAAGACCGGATGCTCCAGGCCCTCGAGGAGGCGCACCGGATCATCCGCGTGATCTGCGAGATGCAGGAAGAGCTCGTCCGCCTGGCGGGCAAGCCCAAGAAGGACTACGTCCTGGCCGACTACTCGACGCTCCGTGACCGGCTCACCAGCGGCTTCCTCGGCGAGCTCAAGGCCGCGAAGGCCATCATGGGCAAGCAGGACCGGGGCCAGGCGGTGAAGGCCCTCCGCGAGCGGGCCAAGGCCGAGGTCTGCCCCACCGAGCAGGCCTTCCAGTTCAAGCCGGGGGCGGCGGGCGGCATCAGCGATGCCGACTTCGCGCACGTCTGGCACGGCCTCGAGGAGCGGGCCGTCCGCGAGCTGATCCTCGAGGGCAAGCGTCCCGACGGCCGCGACCACAAGTCGCTCCGGCCGCTCCACTGCGAGGTCGACCTGCTGCCCCGCGTGCACGGGTCGGCGCTCTTCCAGCGAGGTGAGACCCAGGCCCTCGTCACCATCACGCTCGGCACCGGCAAGGACGAGCAGCGGGTCGACGGCCTGATCGACGAGTACTCCAAGAAGTTCATGCTCGACTACTACTTCCCGTCCTTTTCGGTGGGCGAGGTGCGGCCGATCCGCGGCCCCGGCCGGCGGGAACTCGGGCATGGTGCCCTGGCGGAGCGGAGCGTGAAGCCGGTGCTGCCCGATCCGGACGTGTTTCCGTACACGATCCGCGTGATCTCCGACATCCTCGAGTCGAACGGCTCGAGCTCGATGGCGAGCGTCTGCGGGGCGACCCTCGGCCTGATGGCCGCGGGCGTGCCGATCTCACACCCGGTCGCCGGCATCTCGGTCGGCCTGGTGAAGCAGAGCGAGCAGCAGTGGGTGCTCCTCACCGACATCATCGGCGACGAGGACCACTACGGCGACATGGACTTCAAGATCGCCGGCTCGCAGAACGGCATCACGGGCATCCAGCTCGACCTCAAGATCGACGGCATCTCGCCGGCGATCATCGAGGCCACGCTGCGGCAGTCCCGCGAGGCTCGGCTCGAGATCCTGCGGACGATGCTCTCGGCGATCCGCCGGCCGCGTCCGGAGATCTCGGTCTGGGCGCCGCGGCTCCTGCGGACGCGGATCGATCCGCAGAAGATCGGCCTGCTCATCGGCCCGGGTGGCAAGACGATCCGCGGCATCCAGGAGATGACCGGAGCGAGCATCGAGGTCGAGGACGACGGCACCGTGACGGTGGCCAGCCACGACGCCGAGGGGGCGATGGCGGCCATGGCCCAGGTGGAGGCGCTCACCGCCTCGATCCAGGTCGGCCGCATCTACGAAGGGCGGGTGACGAGCATCAAGGACTTCGGAGCCTTCGTCGAGCTGGTTCCCGGGAAGGACGGCCTCTGCCACGTCAGCGAACTCTCCGACGAGTTCGTCAAGAGCGTGGCGGACGTCTGCCGGATCGGCGACGTCATGCGGGTGAAGGTGATCGCGGTCGACGACCAGGATCGCGTGAAGCTCAGCCGCAAGGCCGTGCTGCGGGAGCAGGCCGAGGCGGCCGGCTCCCCGGCGGCGGAGTGACCCGCGTCCAGCGAGCCCGATGAGGGGCGGAGCCGCCATGTCGTCCGCAGACGATCGCGACCGCTCCAGTGCCGAGACGTATGCGGAGTTCGCGGCTCTCGTGGGCGGCCTCGCCCACGAGATCCGCAACCCGCTGTCCACGATCCGGCTCACCATGGAACTCCTGGCCGAGGACTTCGAGAACACCGATCCCGGCTCGCCCACGAAGCAGCGGGATCGACGGGCCAAGGCGAAGATCGACCTCGTCCGGCAGGAGTGCGACCGGCTGCAGAAGTTGCTCGGCGACTTCCTCGACTTCGCCCGTCAGGAGTCGTTGACGCTCGAGCCGGGCAGCCTGAACGTGGAACTCGAGCAGCTGCTCGACTTCTTCTCGATTCGCGCCCACGAGGCGGGGGTCGAGATCGTCCGCTACCTCGACCCCGAACTGCCGGCCGTGCGGCTCGACCGGGAGACGTTCCGCTCGGCGGTTCTCAACCTGCTGATCAACGCGATCCAGGCGATGGAGCAGCAGGGCGGGCAGCTGGTGGTGCGGACGCGGCCGGCGGGCATGGGGGTGCTGCTCGAGCTGATCGACACCGGTCCGGGCATGGATGCCGAGACACTCGGCAAGGTGTTCGGCGCCTTCTACACGACCAAGCAGGGAGGCTCCGGACTGGGGCTGCCGACGGCCCGGAAGATCATCGAGGCTCACGGCGGAACGATCGACGTCGAGAGCGCCCCCGGCCGGGGAACGAAGGTCACGATCTGGCTGCCCGCGCCGCCGCGGCTCCCCACGGGGGGCCAGCCCGGAGCCCCTCCCGCCGGGTGAGGCCCGCGCTGCTGGACGCCCTCCCCGCACGCTCCGTACCATCCCCTTCATGGCTTCGTCCCCCGCACCGCCGAGATCGAGCGACTCCGCCGAGCCGTCCGCCGGCGCGACGGCCGTCCGCCTGCTGGTCGTGGACAACGACATCGTGCACGCCCGGACGATGGGCGAGGTGCTGGGGCGGCTCGGCCATCAGGTCACCGTGGTGGGCAGCGGCGTCGAGGGCAGCCGGCGGATCGAGGCCGAGCCGTTCGACATCGTGGTCACCGACCTGATGATGAACGACATCGGCGGGCTCGAGATCCTGGCCCGCGCCAAGCAGGCTGCGGCCGAGACCGAGGTGATCGTGGTCACCGGCCACGGCACGATCCCGTCGGCCGTGCAGGCGATGCAACAGGGCGCGTTCACCTACCTGCAGAAGCCCCTCGACATGGCCCATCTCCGGGCGGCGGTCGAGAAGGCCGCGGAGGGCGTGATCCTCCGGCGGCAGAACCTCGAGCTCAACCGGCGGCTCGACGAGAAGTTCGGCTTCGAGGGCGTCGTCGGCCAGAGCCCGCAGATGCTCGGCCTGATCGAGCGGCTGAAGCGGATCGCCCCCACCGACGCCACGGTGCTGATCCAGGGCGAGACCGGCACCGGCAAGGAACTCGTCGCCCAGGCGGTGCACCAGAACAGCCCGCGAAAGAGCAAGCCGTTCGTGGCCCTCAACTGCGCGGCGCTCAGCGAGAACATCCTGGAGAGCGAACTCTTCGGCCACGTCCGTGGGGCCTTCACCGACGCCTCCAGCGACCGCGTCGGGAAGTTCGAGTTCGCCAACGGGGGCACGCTGTTTCTCGACGAGGTCGGCGACATGCCGATGGCGACGCAGATCAAGCTCCTCCGCGTGCTCGAGTCGGGGGAGATCACCCGCGTCGGGTCCAACACGCCCGTGCGGGTGAACGTCCGCATCCTCTCGGCGACCAACCGCAACCTCGAGGAGGCGATCGCGTCGGGAGGCTTCCGCAGCGACCTCTACCACCGCCTGAAGGTGGTGACCATCGGCATCCCGCCGCTCCGGGACCGGACCGGGGACATTCCGCTGCTGATCGAGCACTTCGTCAAGACCTTCGCGAAGCGGCATGGCAAGGCGATCAAGGGCATGTCCCTGCCCGCCCGCGTGAAGCTGGGCTCCTACCCGTGGCCGGGCAACGTGCGGCAGCTCCGCAACGTCATCGAGAGCATGGTCGTGGTCGACTGCGACGAGATGCTCGACGTCGACGACCTGCCGATCGAGCTCGAGCCCGACTCGGCGGCGACGGCCGCGCCCACAGCCGGTCTCGATATGAACGGCGGGCTCGGACCGCTCGTCGGTCGTCCCCTCGAGGAGATCGAGCGGATCTTCATCACGGAGACGCTCAAGCTCACCGGCGGCAACCGCGAGCAGGCCGCCGACCTGCTCGGCATCGGCGAGCGGACGCTGTACCGGAAGATCAAGGAATACCAGCTCACCTGAGCCGCCGGCCGCATGGGACGCATCCACCAACTCCCGATGGCGGTCGTCAACCGCATCGCTGCCGGCGAGGTCGTCGAGCGGCCGGCGAGCGTCGTCAAGGAGCTGCTCGAGAACGCCCTCGATGCCGCTCCGACGCGGGTCGACGTGGCCCTCGAGCAGGGGGGCATCGCGCTGATCCGCGTGGTGGACGACGGGGGCGGAATCGAGGCCGAAGACCTGCCGCTGGCCGTCAGGGCCCACGCCACGAGCAAGCTGCGGGTGGCGGAGGACCTCGAGCGGATCGAGACCCTCGGATTCCGCGGCGAGGCGCTGGCAAGCATCGCGGAGGTCTCGCGGCTCGTGATCCGCTCGCGGACTCCCCAGGGCCCCGGCGCCTCGATCACGGTCGACGGGGGCCGCGAGGAGGAGGTGCGGCCGGACGGGTGCGCCCTGGGAACGACGGTCGAGGTCCACCAACTGTTCGGCAACGTCCCGGCCCGCCGGGCCTTCCTCCGCGCCCCGCAGACGGAGTGGTCGCATGCCTCGGAGGCCTTCGTCCGCACCGCCCTGGCCCAGCCCGGGACGGCGCTCTCGCTGGCGCACAACGGCCGGCGCGTGCACGATCTGCCGGCGACAGCCTCGTGGCGCGACCGGATCGCCGCTCTCTTCGGGGCCGACCTGGCGGCTCGGCTGATCGAGGTGGAGGCCGACGACGGCGAGATCTCCGTCCATGGTTTCGTCGGTCGGCCGGAGGACGACGTCGCGAGTGGCCGCCTCCAGCACCTGTTCGTCGGCGGCCGTCCCTTCCGCGATCGGTCGATCCTGCACGCCGTCCAGGAGGCGTATCGCGGCCTGCTGCTCGGCGGCCGGCAGCCGATCGCGTTCCTGGCCTTCGACCTGCCTCCCGAGGCGGTCGACGTCAACGTGCATCCCGCGAAGATGGAGGTCCGGTTCCGCGAGCCGTCGCGGCTCTACCGATTGGTGCTCGCGGCCCTGCGTTCCAAGTTCCTCGCGGAGAACGTGGCCACGCGACTGGAGCCCCCGAGGACCGTCGCGGCAACCGTGCCCGAGTTCGCGGGCTTCGCCCCCGCTGCGGCCGGGGCGTGGCGGTTGCCCGGGATGGATGGTTCCGCCAGGCCGGCGTCGGGTGAGCGGCCGACGGGAGCGGAGCCCCCCGGGAGCCCGTCGTTCGCCCCCCGCTGGGAGACGGACCCGGTCGACGACCGTCAGGCGGGCGACGAACGGGCCGTGCAGATGCACGACCGCTACATCGTCGTGGAAACGGCCGGGGGCATCGAGGTGATCGACCAGCATGCGCTCCACGAGCGGCTGCTCTACGAGAAGTTCAAGGCCTCCGTCGAGTCGGGGGGGCTCGAAGTCCAGCCGCTGCTGGTGCCCGAGCGGGTCGACCTTCATCCCGCCGAACTCGAACTGGTCACGGAGCATTCCGCGACCCTGGAGCGGGCCGGGATGCGGATCGAGCCGTTCGGGGGCGGCACGGTGATCGTCACCTCCAAGCCGGCCCTGGCCGGCGACACGCCCGCCGCCACCATCGTCCGCGAAGTGCTCGACCGGCTGTCGGCGTCGGCGGCCGGCGGCCGGGCGAGCGGCATCCTCGTCGACGAGGTGCTGCACGGCCTCGCGTGCAAGGCCGCGATCAAGGCGGGGGATCGGCTCTCCCAGGCGGAGGTCGACGCGCTCGTCCGGGAGCGGCGCGTGGTTCCCGAATCGCACCACTGCCCGCACGGGCGGCCCACGTCCCTGACGCTCTCGCGGCAGGATCTCGACCGCCAGTTCCGGCGCACCTGAAGTCACGAGGAGACGCCATGATCTGCGTGAGCATCGGTCGCGGCCGCCACCGGCACATGATCGCCGAGCACAAGCACCTCGTGGACAACGGCGTGCGGCTCGTCGAGCTGCGGCTCGACTACGTGCAGGGCGACGTCAACGTGCGGCGGCTCCTCAAGGACCGGCCCAGCCCGGTGATCGTCACGTGCCGGCGGAAGAGCGACGGCGGCCGCTGGGAGCACTCCGAGGAGGCCCGCCTGACGCTGCTGCGCACGGCCATCGTCGAAGGCGCCGACTACGTCGACCTCGAGGACGACGTCGCCGCCGCCGTGCCGCGGTTCGGCGCGACCAAGCGGATCGTCAGCCACCACGATTTCCAGAAGACGCCCGCCGACCTCACGCTCCTGCACAAGCGGCTGGCATCGATGAGCGCCGACGTGGTGAAGATCGCCACCATGGCCAATCACCCCATCGACAACCTGCGGATGCTGCAGATGGTGCACGCCAGCAAGCTGCCGACGATCGGCATCTGCATGGGCGACATCGGCGTGCCGACGCGGATTCTCGGGGGCCGGGCCGGGGCCCCGTTCACGTTCGCCACCTTCAACGAAGACCGCGTGCTGGCCCCGGGCCAGATCGGCTGGCGCCAGATGCGGGAGATGTACCGCTACGACACGATCACCCAGGCGACGAGGATCTACGGGGTGGTGGCCGACCCCGTGGCCCACAGCCTGTCGCCGGTGGTGCACAACGCGGCGCTGGCGGCCGCGGGAATCGAAGCGGTCTACGTGCCCTTCCGGGTGCCGGCGGAGCAGATCGACGAGTTTCTCTCCGGGGCCGCCCGCTGGCCCCTGGCGGGGCTGAGCCTGACGATCCCGCACAAGGAGGCGGTGCTGCGGCAGGTGGCCCATGCGGACGACCTCGTCAAGGCGATCGGCGCCGCCAACACGCTCACCTTCCGGGCCGACGGGATCGCCGCTGCCAACACCGACGCGGTCGCCGCCGTCGAGAGCCTCGCGGCGGCGCTTCACGTGGAGGATCGACCGCCGGATGGGCAGGAGGGGCTGGGCCTGAAGTCGGCCCTCGTGCTCGGGGCGGGAGGCGCCGCCCGGGCGGTGGGCTTCGGCCTCAAGCGGCGCGGCGTCGAGGTGACCGTCACCTCGCGAACCGCCGACCGGGCCCGGAAGATCGCCGCCGAGATCGGCTGCAAGTCGGTCGACTGGGCCGCCCGGCATCGGATGCCCTACGACTGCATCGTGAACGCCACGCCGGTCGGCATGCACCCCAACGTCGACGAGAGCCCCTACGACAAGGAGCATCTCAGGCCGTACATGGTGGTGTTCGACACCGTCTACAATCCGGAGAGCACGCTCCTGATCAAGGAGGCACGCAGCGTCGGCTGCCGCACGGTCACCGGCGTGGAGATGTTCGTCAGGCAGGCCGCGATCCAGTTCCGCATCTGGCACGGAGCGGAGCCGGCCCACGAGGTGATGCGCGAGGCGCTCAAGCGGGCGACGGCCTCGGCGAAGCACCCAGCCTGACCGTCCGGAGACTCCTCCTGCATGCCACGCGTCACGCTGATCGGATATCGGGGAAGCGGCAAGTCCACGGTGGCCGCGCTCCTCGCGGCGCGGCTGGCTGTTTCCTGGCAGGACGCCGACGCGGTCCTCGAGGATCGGGCCGGCTGCCGCATCGCCGAGTTGATCCGCGGCCGCGGCGAGGCTTCGTTTCGCGACCTCGAGGCGGACGTTCTCGCCGAACTGCTCGAGCATGAGCCCGGCGTCGTGGCCACCGGCGGGGGCGTCGTGCTGCGGCCCGACAACCGGGCGCTGCTGCGCCGCGCGGGGCGGCCGGTGGTCTGGCTCGACGCCCCGCCGGAGGTCGTCCGGGCCCGCCTGGCGGCAGATCCGCTGACCGCGACCCGGCGGCCCGCCCTGTCGGGAGCGGATCCGCTGGATGAGGTGGCTGCGGCCCTGGCGGATCGTGAGCCGCTCTACCGAGAGTCGGCCGACCTCCGCGTGGACGCAGGCTCCGAGCCGCCAGCGGAGCTGGCCGACCGGATCCTGCGATGGCTCGATGCGTCGGGCTCGAGGGGCGACGCATGACACCCCTCGTCGCCCCGGAGATCTGGGCTTGGGCCGCCGGGGCCGCGGTCGTCGGCTGGTTCGGCGGCCGAACCCTCGCCCGGGTCGTGGCCGCCTCGATCGATCCCCCGTTTCGGTCGCTCCGGCACGTGGGCTGGATCACCGCGGCGAGCGGAGCCGCCGCGGCGGTGGCTGCATGGGCCTGGCTGGTGCGGTGCGTCGGTCAGTTCCCCGCGGATGCGGTCGCCGGCGACGCGCTCGGCGAGCGCTGGGTCGCAGCGCTCGTGCTCCTCTTCCTGCTGGCCGCCGCGGCATGGGTCGACCTGCGGGATCGCGTGATCCCCGATTCCATCACCGTCCCCGGCGTGCTGGCGGGCCTGCTGTGGAACGCGGTCCATCCGGGTGGCCTGCTGCCGGTGGTGCTCGAGGAGCCCCGATCCTTCGCCCCGCCGCTGCGGCAGCCAGACGTCTTGGGGCTGTGCGGTCCGTTGCACGGCCCGTGGCCCGACTGGCTGGGGTCGGCCCCCTCCGTGAGCGGCCTCGTCGCCGCGGCCGTCGCGCTGGCGGCCTGGTGCCTGGTCGGGACCGAGCCGCCGGACGCCTCCGGGGCGTCGTGGCGACGTCGGCTGCTCGCCGCCGACCGGACGTGGGCCGCCGCCTGCGGCCTCGCGATCACGCTTGCGGCCTGGGTGGCCGGCGGCGATCACTGGCGCGGACTGGCCTCGGCGCTCGGTGGTGCCGTGATCGCCGCGGGCATCGTCTGGCTGACCAGGGAGCTCGCCTCGCGGGCCGTCGGCCGCGAGGCCATGGGCCTCGGCGACGTCACGCTCATGGCCATGATGGGCGCGTGGCTCGGCTGGCAGGCCTGCGTGTTGATCTGCATGGGGGGCGTCTTCCTCGGCCTCGTGCACGGCGTCTTTCAGCTCGTGATGCGGCAGGAGTCGGAGCTGCCCTTCGGGCCGAGCCTGTGCCTCGCCGGCGTCGTCGTCACGGCCGGCTGGCGGTCGGTGTGGCGGCGTGCCGGCCCCGCCTTCGAGCACCCGATCGAGATGGCGGCCGTGGTCGTGGCCGTCGTGGTGCTCACGGGACTCGCCCTCTGGGCGTGGCGGCGGGTGCGGCCCGCGGCCGGCGGTTGACGCATTTCGCTCGCCGTGGGCGGTCTTGTCTCCCCCGCCCGGGGCTGCGTACCATCCGCGGCCCCCTGGAGTCCCCCCTTCCCCATGCCTTCGCGGTCGCGCACCGATCGGCTCGTCTCCGTCCCGGCGGTCGTCCTCTGTGCCGCCGTGGCCGGCTGTGCGGGCAACCCGTTTCGCAAGCAGGCGGCGATCGCTCCGCCGAGCCTCGAGCCGCCGCCGGGCGTCGCGGCCCCCGCGCACACGCTGCCGCAGTTCCAGGGTGCGGACCTGCCCCCGTCCTACGCGGATGTCGACGGCCGACAGCTCGAGAGCGCCCTGGTCCGCAGCCGGCAGGAGTCGGAGGTGATGCAGGACGAGATCGCCGCGCTCCGCGACCAGCTCGCCAGCACCTCGTCGCAACTCGCCCAGGCCCGGGCGGCCGGCTTGCCTCCCGGGGCCGACAAGCCGCCGCGGGTGGGCACCGACGGCGGCGTGCCGGTCACTCCGGTCGTGATGCAGTCGGCGATGACGCAGCTGAAGCTGCCGGAACTCCAGTCGCGGTTCGACGGCGCCGTGGTGCGGATCGACATCCCGGCCGACAGGATGTTCGACGACGGCACCGCCAACCTGCTGCCGCAGGGGGCGGCGACGCTCACGCAGGTGGCCGACGAGATCGAGCGGGTGTATCCGGGCCACTTCATCGGGATCGAGGGGCACGTCGACACCGAGCCGCTCCAGAACGCCTCGTGGGCCTCGCCGCATCAGCTGACCGCGGCGCGGGCGGCGGCGGTCTTCGACTTTCTGACGACCCGCACGTCGATGCACGAGAAGCAGCTGTTCCTCGTGGCCCACGGCGCCAACCACCCCCTCGTCTCCAACGCAACCGCTGCCGGACGGTCCCGCAACCGGCGGGTCGAGCTCGTCGTGTATCCGGATCGCGCCGCGGTCGACGTGGCCGCGAAGTGAGTGACCGCCCGCTGGTGACCTGCTAGACTCCGCCGCATGGTGACGGTGGTCGACTACGGCAGCGGCAACCTGCGCAGCGTGCAGAAGGCGTTCGAGAAGCTCGGCACGGCCGCGCGAATCACCGACGACCCGCAGGTGGTGGCCGAGGCGGATCGTCTGGTCCTGCCCGGCGTGGGCGCGTTCGGCGATGCGATGCGGGCGCTCCGCGACCGCGGCCTGGTGGATCCGATCGTGGCGCACGTCCGGGCCGAGAAGCCCTTCTTCGGCATCTGCATGGGCCTCCAGCTGCTCTTCGACGCGGGCCTCGAGGGGGGGCGTCACGAGGGGCTCGGCCTGCTGCCGGGGGAGGTGGTGCGGTTCGAGCTGCCGGCCGGCATGAAGGTGCCGCACATGGGCTGGAACACGGTGCGCTGGCGGGACGCCGCCGCGGGCCGGGAGCCAGACGGCTGGTATTACTTCGTGCACTCCTACCACGCCCGGCCGCGGGATCGCGGCGACATCGCGGCCTTCACGGACTACGGCGGGGAGTTCGTCTCCGCCGTCGCCCGAGGCCGCCTGTTCGCCACGCAGTTTCATCCCGAGAAGAGCCAGGCGGTGGGCCTGCGGCTCCTGGCGTCGTTCGTGGCCCAAGGCTGAGGCCGTCGCGCCCCCTCTCCCCTTCTCCCGGATGCTTCCATGGAACTCTGGCCGGCGGTCGACCTGCGTGGCGGGAACTGCGTGCGTCTGCTGCGCGGCGACTACGATCGGGAGACGGTGTTCGGCCATGACCCGCTGGCGATGGTCGGCCGGTTTCTCGCCGGCGGCGCGGCGCGGCTGCACATCGTCGATCTCGACGGCGCCAAGGCGGGTGCGCCGGTGCAGGCGGAACTCGTGCGCCGGATGGCGGCCGCTGCCGGCGTGCCCTGTCAGGTCGGCGGTGGGATCCGCACCGTCGAGACGGCCGAGTCCTACCTCGCAGCGGGTTTGGCGAGGGTGATCGTCGGCAGCGTAGCGGTCGAGGACCCCGACCTGCTCGAGCGCCTGGCCGAGTCCCATCCGGGCCGGGTCGTCCTGGGGCTCGACGCCCGCGACGGCCGGGTGGCGACCCGCGGCTGGCTCGACACCAGCGAGCAGCTGGCGGTCGAGGTGGCGCGGCGTCACGCCGGCCTGCCGCTCGCGGCCATCGTCTACACCGACATCGCGACCGACGGCACGCTCACCGGGCCGAACATCGCGGGCCTGAAGGAGATGCTCGCGGCCACCGGGGCGCCGCTGATCGCCTCCGGAGGCATCGCCACGCTGGATGACATCCGCCGCGTGGCCGCGCTCGGCTGTGCGGGCTGCATCGTCGGCCGGGCGCTCTACGACGGGGCGTTCACGCTGCCCGATGCGATTGCCGCCGCGGGCGACTAGTGTAGTGTCTCCGAAATAACGCAACTTATTGCTGTCAGTGCCGTTGAATCCTCAACTCATGGAGGATTCCGTCATGCGTGTTGCCAAGCCAGTTGTTCTGACGGTTGAGCAGCGAGCGACGCTGATGAAGTGGTCGCGGGGCCGGAGCACTCCGGCGCGGTT
>Ga0194129_10002834_pt1 | contig 25157 bp, 14 predicted proteins | sample TA2KigCa35mmetaG_FD_150862 | JGI IMG/M metagenome (GOLD analysis project Ga0194129, IMG submission 150862) | Freshwater microbial communities from Lake Tanganyika, Tanzania - TA2015038 Kigoma Deep Cast 35m | ecosystem: Environmental > Aquatic > Freshwater > Lake | place: Tanzania: Lake...
TCTTCCTCGTTTTCTGGACATGGTTTTTGAACGCGATCTGCTCACGCGGCTACGCGAATGTCGCATGGTTTATACTGCTTTTCCCTTATATTTTATTGTTCGCATTATTATTGTTTGGTGCGGCAGAAATCCGTAATACCAAAAAGATGAATGAAGCGAGTGTGGCGATTATTGACCCGTTTAGTTTTCGGGGTTGAAAATTATTATAATATTTTTATTACTATTATATTAGTAAATTATTAGTAAAATATGCCAAATATTTTTGATAAATATAAAATTCCTGACCTTGTCATAACTGACGACAATCAGATGATAGATTTTAGTAATCCTGAAAATGAAGAAGAAATTGGAAAGTTGTTGAATATAGCATATGAAATAGCTGACAACGAGAGCCCTACGGGAAAACGGACCCCTTTTGATATTGAACTAATAGAATCAAGGAGATTACAATTAGAAAATGAACTGCGTGAAAGAAAGAAAGAAGAAGAAGAAAGTCAAGCACATAGTAATGCTTGGCAATATTGGGCTGAACGAGAACGACAAAAAACAGAATTATCAGTAAAAAGAGAAAAATTAAAGAAAATGAAGCGATTAGAGAGAGCCTTAAAAAATGAAGAAGTAAAAGTTTTATTATTGAAAGTTATGAACCGGGAAATAACGCCAGAACGAGCGTTTGATGTTATTAAAGCCAATACCAAGTTGAATAAACAAATGATGAGTTTGACTTTGACCGGTTTGAACGGGACACGCAACGGGGGTAAATCACGCATTTTTAGGAGGAAGAATAATAAAACGAGATCCAAATCCAGACGAAACGTGCGACGAACGCAACACACGCAAAGACATCGAAAGTCATCTACGCGCCGAAGCACACGAAAGTGAAGCGCACGAAGTAAGCTATTTATTATCATTTATTATCGATAACTATTGTAACACACATAAATAATAATACATTATACATAGTAGAGGACTAAGTAACATGGATTCTGACCCCGAACTACCCTGGAAGGTGATCCAGCGGTTATTTGACGATGACCCGCAAATGATGGTCCGTCATCATATCGATTCATATAATGATTTCTTCGGAAAAGGGATCTTCAAAATATTTCGCGAGAGAAACCCTATCATTCTTCAAAAAGAACAGGACCCCGATACACAAGAGTTCAACCTGCGTTGTGAATTGTATTTAGGTGGAAAGAACGGCGATAAAGTGTATTTTGGAAAACCGATTATTTATGATGATGACCGCGAGCATTATATGTTTCCGAATGAAGCCCGCTTACGTAACATGACCTATGGAACAACGATCCATTATGACGTTGATGTCATCTTCAAGATTGCGGTGCCGGATGATACAGCGGCGAGCGGCCGTCGCATCGAAGTTACAACCGCTACACTCGAGAGAATTCTCCTCGGCAGATTCCCGATCATGATTCAATCGAATATGTGTATTCTCCACGGTCTTGAACCGAAAGCCCGTTTTTATATGGGCGAGTGTAAAAACGACTATGGCGGTTATTTCATCATCGACGGCAAGGAAAAGACGATTATTTCACAGGAGAAATTCGCCGACAATATGCTTTATATCCGCGAAAACAACGAGGATAATGTATATACGCATGCCGCCGATATTCGCACCGTAAGCGAGGATGCGTCCAAACCCGAACGCACCTTGTCAGTTCGTATCGTCGCACCCACCACCCTCCTTACAAACAAGCAAATCGTCGTCAATATACCGAATGTGCGTTCGCCCGTCCCTTTATTCATCGTGATGCGTGCGCTGGGTGTTCTCTCCGACCGCGATATTTTAGAGTTCTGTCTGCTCGACCTCGATGAAAATGCCGAACTCCTCGATCATTTCATCCCGTCGATTCATGACGCCAATAAGGTCTTCACACAAGAAGGCGCAATCAAATTCATCGCCACACTCACGAAGTCAAAGACGATCCCTCAAGTCCATGATATTCTTATGAACTATTTCTTACCACAAGTAGGTGAGACGAATTATATCCAGAAGGCATATTTTCTCGGGAATATGGTATATAAATTACTGCGCGTATCTCTCAAACTCGACGCACCTACCGACCGTGATAGTTTCAAATTCAAGCGAATCGAATTAAGCGGGTCGCTCATCTACGACTTATTCAAGGAATATTACGCACTTCAACAACAGCATATTCGTCTTTCGATGGACCGCGAATATTTCAAAGATCCGAAGAAATACGAGAAGAATTTCGTTGGTCTCATCCAGATGAATTATCAAGAATTTTTCCGCGAACGGATTGTTGAAAACGGATTCAAGAAAGCATTTAAAGGAAATTGGGGCGCGACCGACCATACGAAGCGGATCGGAGTTATCCAAGACTTGAATCGTCTTTCTTATAATTCGTTTCTCTCGCATCTGCGTAAAATTAACCTGCCGATGGATAGCAGCGCAAAGGTTACCAAACCTCGTATGCTTCACGGCTCACAATGGGGAATGATCGACCCGGTGGATTCGCCTGATGGTGCGAATATTGGATTTCATAAACATTTGGCGTTTGGAACGCGGGTAACGAATCAGTGCTCTGCGTATCCGATGATGCAATGGTTGCGTGAAGTCGTGAAAATGCAGCTTCTTGAAGAATGCACGCGTATGTTTCTCTATTACACTACGAAGGTATTTGTGAATGGAACATGGGTTGGCGCGGTGACACGTCCCGAAGAAACGATGCGACTTATTCGCCTCCATCGCCGAAATGCGCTTATCCCCATTTATATTAGTTGTCAGTGGGATATTAAAAACAACGAAATTCATGTATATACAGACGCGGGTCGTCTCTGCCGGCCGATTTTTTATATCGATGAGGATACCGGTCGTCCAAGTTACGATAAAGACGAGATATTGGAAATGATACGTGCTGGAAAAGCATCATGGCAACAGATGACGACGGGATTTACTGCGAAATCCGACCCGGCATTCAATCCATCACACTGTAATTATTACACTATCGACGAGTTATATGGACGTGCTCATGATACGTCGGCGTTGGCTGCAAAACAGAAGGTCGCTGAAGAGGTGGCTCGTGTGAATACAATCGAAGACTTTCGACGCTTGAAGGCGACACAGGCTATTATTGAATATATTGATACATCGGAGACCGAATCCACACTTATTTCAATGAGTCATAAGTTCGAGAGACCGGATGCTAGCGAAGAAAAGGGAAAGAAACACAGCAGTAGCGACAGCGACAGTGGAGGCGAGAGCGAGAGCGAAGGCGAAGGTGATGAAAAAACCAGTAGTCGTCGTGGTAGTAGTCGTGGTAGTAGTCGTGGTAGTAGTCGTCGTGGCCGCCGCAGTTATCGTCATCGCGCACGTGTTCTCTCCAGCGACGGAAAACAATACACACATATAGAAATTCATCCTTCTCTCCTCATGGGTGTTATGGGAAACCAGATCTGCTTTCCAGAAAATAATCCTGTCGCACGTAATGTTTTCGGATGCGGTCAAGCCAAACAAGCCGCATCACTCTATCATAGCAATTACCAAGTTCGTATCGATAAAATGGGTGTTGTCATCAACAACGGCGAAGTTCCGATCGTAAAGAGCAGGTATCTCGATCTCATCAATCATGAAGAACATCCGTGCGGTTTCAACGCAGTCGTAGCAATCATGTCTTTCAACGGTTATAATGTAGAAGATTCGATTCTTTTCAACGAGGCGAGCATCAAACGCGGAATGTTCCGTATCACGTATTATAATATGTATGAAGCACGTGAAGAAAGCAGTAGTGTTCGCGGCGCTCAAAGGGATACTCGTTTCGCGAATATCCAGAAAGAAGGCGCAATCGGAATTAAACCCGGTTATGATTACAGTTATCTCGATGAAAATGGCCTTATTCGCGAAAATACCGAGATGGATGACAAGAAAGTCGTCATCGGTATGGGGTCTGTCAGTATTCATAATGACGGCGGCCAGATGCGTGATATGTCGGTGATGCCAAAGAAGGGCCAACTCGGATTCGTCGATAAAGCATTCATGACCGAAGGCGAAACCGGCTTTCGAATTGGTAAAGTCCGTATTCGCGAGGAACGTTTTCCGTCGATTGGTGATAAGTTCTGCTCACGTTGCGGTCAGAAAGGCACATGTGGTCTTATTATCCCTGAGAAAGATATGCCTTTTACAAAAGACGGTATTCGTCCTGACATTATTATTAATCCTCACGCAATTCCAACACGTATGACGATCGGACAACTCATCGAGTCACTTATGGGGAAAGCATGCGTGCTTCATGGCGGCTTCGGTAACTGCACCGCATATACGAACAACGGCACCAAACATGAATCATTCGGTTCAGTTTTAACCGAATACGGGTTCCATTCATCCGGGACCGAAGTTCTATATAACGGAATGACCGGAGAGCAGATCAAGAGCGATATTTATATTGGACCCACATACTACATGCGTCTCAAACAAATGGTGAAGGATAAAATCAACTATCGTTCGCAGGGCCCACGCACCCAACTTACACGTCAAACGGTCCAAGGTCGCGCAAATGACGGTGGTCTTCGTGTCGGTGAAATGGAACGTGATGGTATTCTTGGACATGGTGCCGCGCATTTTCTGAATGAATCACTTATGGTGCGCGGCGATGAATATTATATGGCAGTTTGTAATAAGTCGGGTATGATCGCAATATACAATCCAACCCAGAATCTATTTATGAGCCCGATGGTAGATGGACCCATTCAATTTTCGGGGAATTTGACGGATGCGGCGGCGGGAGCGGAAGGGGGCAGCGGCGCAAGTGTGATTCATATGACGAAGTTTGGTAGGTCATTCAGTATCGTGCGTATTCCATATTGCCTGAAATTACTCATGCAGGAACTTATCGTCATGAATGTTCAAATGCGTATCATTACAGAAGATAATATTGACCAACTTCCGAGTATGTCGTATTCGAAGAATGTTTATAAGATACTCAAAGATGGGAAAGGTGCGATGGGTGTTGATGATATTATCGAGAGAAACCGATTGGCTGCTGGTCTTAAGCCACGTGATATGGCAGCACTTTCTCGAAAGGACGCAACTACGGCAGAAACGGCAACTGGTTTAGGTGTGGGTGTGGGTGTGGGTGTGGGTGTGGGTCGTGACGAAGAAGAAGAAGCTACAACGGGCAGTCGTGTTTATCTACCAAGCCGCAGAGAACAAGAAGAGGAAGAACGTATGTCGGCACAAGAATTAAGAACAGCAGCGAATGCGAGTGCGAAATTCGACCCTGATGAACGCATCGATGAAATTGTTCCCGATTTGGATATCGATACCAAACAGAGTATTCACAATCTAGGCTGGCGGTTTGCGTTGAAAGCGGATGTTGTCCGTCAGTTACAAGGTGATCGCGCAACCAGTAGCGGAAAAATACCCACGATTACGGCAAGCGATATTAATAGCGAGGACCTTGTTCTGGAGTCTGTTATCTTGGACAAAAATGGCGAACCTACCGAGAGATGGTCGATTAGTGGTCGTCAGTGGGTCGGTGATTATCCTACACGATACCCGGATGGTTGGTTATCTGAAATGCTTGTTTATCCAGATGATACACCGATTTCACCAAGCGATATGGTTGAAGAATTACGTGCGACCCGCAAACCTTTGAACTGGGTAACGTCGATTATTTCGCTTATGGATAAGTATGCCCGACGAAAATTGGCAAGAAAAGGTCCTGTGACTACGCAGAATGTGGCGTTGGATGAGAATGAACGCAACCTTTATGATAATGAACGAGAGACGCAAAGAGTATCGGATGAAATCTCTCGAGCGAAGCGTGAAGGGAATGTGGCCGAAGAAGAACGATTGAAGGTTCAACTGACACGATTGGCGGACGAACGCACGAAGTTAGATTCGATTCGCCGAGAGATGAAACGAGAGATTGAAGCGGAAGAAGAACGAGGACGAAGTTATGTTCCGACAACTCCACAATATTCTAGTATATTTACACCGGAAGGATCTCCGGACGAACAAGCAGAAGAGGTACGTCGTGCAGTCGGTTCATTTAACGCAAAGATGCTTGAAAAGTATGGAGAAAATGATGAGAATATCCCTGAGAGTGATGGGTTTTCACCGCGCACGCCTACATCACCAGCTTATAGTTCGATGTATAGTGGAGGCGGAGCACGCTCACAACATGGCGGCGGCGGCGGCGGCGGCAAATTTATTCCTCAAATCCCTTCGATGGTGCTTGAAAATTATTTGAATTCAAAGTATGGCGTAAGTGCGAAACATACAACTACCCTTCAAAATTCTGAACCACAAACCATTATGAGTGGTGGTATGTTCGGTGGTGGTGTCGCTGGCAATAGTCTTCCAACCATGAATATACCGGTTGTTGCTACGATGCCAATGGCAGGTATGATGCCGATTCAGTCGCAACAACCAGCATCGCAACAGCCGTCACAACAACCAGCATCGCAACAGCCGTCGCAACAGTCGTCGCAACAGTCGTCACAGCAAGGCGGTGGCAGCAACGGCGCTTCACAAACAAATGAACCCAACGCACAAGGTGTGAAGACCTTTTCAATCCGTATGTAAAATTGAATAATAAAGATTTGTTATTATTATATAGTAGGTGATTCATACCATTCATATCATTCGATGTCTTCAAACGTGAGCAGTGGAACCGTTTCTGCGTTATTCAAATCCCGCAATCATATTCTTCAATTACTTTCTCGTCAAGGAATGGATGTATCGAATTATACGGATTATGGCGTCGCAGAAGTTCAGACGATGTATACCAACAATCAACTGGATATGCTTCTTACAACCGAAAAGGACATCCATCCCGAAAGAAAGGTATATGTCAAGTATTATTTAGCCAAAACGCTTCGTCGAGAGAATATTAATAATATGATCGACGACCTCTTTTACATCGAGCAAGTGCTTCAGCCTACCGATACACTCATCATCGTGATGAAACAAGAAGTGAATGATACCGTGATCGGTATTCTCAACGAAATTTGGGAGAAAGACCGCATTTTCATCGTGGTCCATTCACTCGACCGGCTTCAATTCAATATTTTGGAACACCAATACGTTCCTGAACATGTCGTATTAACGGAAGCAGAACAAGAGGAAGTTTTGAAGAAATACAATATCACCGATATGAAACAGATGCCGAGCATCTCTCGATATGATCCGGTTGCCCTCGCGATTGGTCTGCGTCCTGGGCAAATCTGTCGAATTACGCGGTCAAGTAAGACATCGGTCACTACTTACTTTTACAGGTATTGTGCCGCATGCTAATAGATTGATTATTCTCTCACAGTGTGTGTATGCGTTTTCACATTATAATAACGCATACACATCACACATGACACATCACACATCACACATGACACATCACACATTCGTAATTATTATTTTTTATTGCGGTAATATAACTGATATAATAGATATGGCAAAGTGCAGCTCTGGCGATAAATTTAGAATCCAATCCAGTAGTGGCGCTGAATTAACGGCAAGTTCAACTACAATAGACACATGCACAGCAACCAAGATTCTTGATCGACTTCATCGTGAATTTACAGAAAAATACGCACCAAGTCCAGGAACAGTTCCTGTCGGCAAAATAGCAATCGAAGATACACATCGAAGCAATCCGACATTTTATTTACGAAAACAGCCCAAACTTTCATCTTTTTTCGGCGAATCCACCGATGGACAAGAAATCAATCGATTTAACAATATGCTTTCAGCAAATCCACCAAAAACAGAAAATGATCAGCAATATCGGACTATGATTCACAGCATTATGAATGGAGATTATAAAGATCAGATATTAATTGACGATTATAATAATCCACCACCAACTTCACAAACAAGCCTATCGAGTCCTGCTAGCTTTAAAGGATTTTACGGTCTGGTAAATTTGAATAATGTGCTTGAAACCCAGATCGATACCATCATAAACGGTATGACTGGTAGCGAAACTACTGCCCAAGCAACATCCGATATTGCGAATAAATATGCTCAACGTAGAGGAATTCAAACTACGCTTGAAACAATCGCATCTCGAGAGAATGAGATATATCGAGAGAAATTTCTCAACCTCTTTCTTATTGTATTGGGTATATTTTTAGTAGGAACACAACTTGTCAATAAATATTTTTCATTCGGTGGCGGCGGACTCGGCAGTGACAGCGGCGGAGGCGGTGGATTCTTTGGCAACCTATTTACTGGATTTGGGCTAGGTGCTAGTAGCGGAATATTTAGTCGTTTTGGTGGGCTCGGTTTAGGTCGTAGCGGACGCTCACGTATTACCGGCATGTTTTCAAATAATCCTTATTCATTATCGACGAGATAAAACATAGAAGACCGTGCTGGTGGGGGGGGGGAAGGGATAATGAATAATGAATAATGAATAATAATTGTTCGAATAAATAGACATCATGTTATAATATGTATTATATATAACATACTGTAATGGATATCAAAGAAAAAAGAACACTCTTTCCGAATGCGACACCTCAATCTCTCGACAATTTCGATAATAAACATACAACTATCAAGGAAGGAGCTGCTCTTCAAAATGACGATGAACTCAATAAAGCGATGTCTTCCCTTATGACAGAATATGCGAAGGACATCGAGGGCGGCGGCAGCGGCAGCGGCAGCAGCAGCAGCGGCGGTGGCAAAAGAAAAAATCAAGAAGGAATGCTTACAGGAACATCTTTGAATATGAACCTTCTTCAAGGCGATCTTTTACAATACGGTCGTTATGATTTACAAAAGAACCCGATTCAACCATTTACCGATCGCATGTTGGAAGGTTTTTCATCATCTAGTGGCGGCGGCGGCGTTGTCTCATATAAAGAAGGACTCACCAATGACGACCGTTCGACGGTAAGCACAACTACGACCGGCACAACAAGCGCCGGAAAAAGCCAGAAATTACTCGATCTTGAAAAGAAATTAAGCGAACTTACGACAGACTACACAAATCAGTATCGTTTATACACCGAAGACCTACTTACACGATCAAGGTTTCTTCAAACCAACAGTCAATACTTGAATAAACTGGTCCGTGATTTGTCCTATTCTGGAAGTGATGCGAGTGCCGCTTTTTATTACGTGAATTCGTTTGGTTATACACATCGTTACAAAGATTTATCGTCGGTGCTTTTATATGATGATAAAACATGTCCCGCAATCACACGTAACGAATCACTCCCTAGTGATGATAAAACGAACCCATTCAAGATAACACCTGCTTCATTCGTGGATATTTGTGGTGGAAGCGCTGGGGGCGGTTTTAGCAAATTTTCTGACCTAGCTAGTTATGACATGAAAGGTTATACTCCATGTATCACTACTAGAAATGTGAAATTACCGGGGTTATCGTCATCAGAAGATAAATACGCCTGGGTTGATTTCGAAGGTAAGAAACATGTATATGAAGCTGGCGTATGGCCTGATAAACGTCATTCGAGCTGTCTTACAGCGGTGGTTGGCGAACCAATTACTCTCACCGCGAATCAATACAATTCTCTCCCTACTGCGGAAGACGAGCCTATGAAACCCGATAGCGAATGTTTTCGCGCAAGTGTGAGTCCTACGATCAATTCCAAACTCGCAGATATTAAGAAGAAAATTGACGAGACCGTCGCTGAAATAAAGAAGGAAAACCAGAACATACTGAATAGTGTGGCAAATACCACCATCATTCAAAGAGAGAAAACATTCGCAGAAAAATGGGCATCTCTCGACGATGACATTTTAGCTCAAATTAAGAAACTACTCGGAGAATATTATTATCCGGCTGTTTATGTCTTTTGGTGTTTCATTATTTTGGTAGCGATTTTAACAATATTCAAGTTCGCATTTTTGTTCGTTTCACCCGGCGGTGGCGGTGATAATGGTAATGTCGCAGAAGGCAACGGAAATGGCGGCGGAGTTTCGTTACTGGGTATCGTTATCATGTCGCTTATTATTATTTTTGCGGTGTATTACTACTTCTCATATACATATAATTTAGATGTGAGTGTCACGCGAAATGATTCTGACACAGTATATACGATGGTATAATAATATATATAATATGTATCAGATATTATACCTATTATATTATAACATATTACAATAATAGATAAAAGATAAAAGATGGGTGATTATTCAAGATTTCTGACAAAGATGGCGGAGTTGAAAGCGATTCAGGCAGAATATAATCAGATATCGATGGATATAAGTGGTGCTGTATCGAGTGACACAAACTATAATGATAATACATTTGATAAATACGAATACACGCCCAATATAAATCCGATTTCAAATACAAAGACACCTTTGGTAATTCGTCCGGGAGAAGATTATGCCGACTTTTGGAAGTATGTTGGAAAGATTACCCCGGTCGCATCGGGTGAGTCAGAAGAGCAAAAAAAAAATGCGCAAAAATGCTGGAATCTTGCCGCAAATGACCCGCGGCTTTTTAAAAAGGTGGTTTATACCGGTACGGATGGCGTCAATATTGGACAACCAAATTGGGACAATTTATGCTATGGTCTTGTTCCTGATGCGCCCGCAAGTGCGTCATATGATTTGAATGTATCAAACGGCTACGCTTATATGGTGGGAAATGGTGATGGCGGCGCAGGAAAGACAAATGATATTTATACAAAATTAGGAATAAAACCGTCTGGCGCTAGTCAATCTGTGGTTGATTCGAATGTCGCAAAAGCTTCGAAATTATATGATCTTCAACTTCGCGTGAATTCGCTAACTCGAGAGATTGTCGCCGAATCGGATGCTGGTATCAATAATGAATTGAATTCGTTGGTTGCTTCCGCAGCGGGATCGAATGAGCTTATAAGCAAAATTAACGACTATATGAATGATGCTGTTGGCGGGATTAGTTCAGACTATAATTTAGTGAATAAGCGCAAAGAAATGAACCGCGTATATGCGGAAATTAACGAGCAGACGACGCTGAACGCAAGAAAATATAAGTTCATATTTTTTATCGTTATTACGATTGCGGTTATTATCGGGTATGGATCATATACATCGAAGATGTCATTAATCGAACAAATCGATAACCTTCGAAATTACATCGGCTGGGGATGGTGGACGAATTGGTGGATCATCGCAATCGTCGTCGTTGTATTCATTATTTCATCATTCGGCTGGGACATGAAAGGAAATATATTGATGATCATACGATATGTAACTAATCCGGATTTTTGGACGGGTCAATTATGGTGGGTCGGAGTGACCTTCTTGATGTTGATTATGATTTTCTTTTACGCATCATTCAAATCGTTTTTCATGGAATTTGATGCTGGGTTGAAGAACATCCAAGCAGCGATGGATGGTGACGGTGGCAGCGAATAGTAAGCCGCCAAACTTTCTACAAAAATATTCGCAGGTATATATAGTATTATCATTATTACTACATATAATGTTTCATCAAAACTCGAATGATTTAGTAAAAAAAGCGAGTTTGAATTCAGGACATTTACAAAACTCAAAAGAGACACAACAAATATTGTCTTCACACGTGGTTGGTGAAACCGATGAAACGATGTCGTCGGCGGCAGCGGCTTCGACGCTCAATATCGGTGCTCAATTTCAAAATATGATTCAAGAATTAGTTGGCGCATTTTCTATGAAAGAAAGTTTTGGTCCCGGTGGCGGCGTAGCAACCCCCGCAGATCCTTCCACAGGTATTGGCGGCGACGGTAAAACAAGCCAAACCAGCTTTATTAAAAGTCAGGCTGCCGAAGATAAAAAATACACCGAACAAGAGCTGAATCATATTAAAAAGGTCGATGGTATTATGAAACTCATCGAAAGAGATGATAAAAATAGGCGCCAAAACTGGGTGGAAGTTACAGATGCTGCAGGAGTTACCAAATATGGATATATCACCAAAGACGGAGTGTTTCAAATATGGCATGTTCCTTCTTCTCCATCGTCCAATCCCGCAAATTGGCTTGAAACCGATAAAATGAAACAAAACACCGGTGTAATTGGATGCCCTGCTCCTGCTAGTTCAACGCAAAAAATCAAAATCGCAGGAAAATGGGGCGATATCAAACCGTATGACTTGGTATATGCCGACACAGATAGTTCGCGAATGAACCCGCTTTTTATAGTAATAAACGACGCTGTGCGTGACCCACGAAATACAATCGGAGGTAAGGGTCTTTTTTCATGTGGTAATGAACGCGGCAACGTCTATGTGAAAGAACGACCCTCAGCGGATTTCCAATTCCCTGGTTCAGGCGTGGATACGATTCAAATGGGGTGTTATGTTCTTAGCGATAATGTCACAGACAGCGACCTAACCAATCGTGGTTTTACATTTCATGATGATCTAAGCGAAGCATCTATCTCGCAGTGTAAGCGACGTGCCGAAGATTTGGGTAGTTCTTATTTTTTGATTAGCGCACCTGAAAAGAATAAGCCAAATAATCGCGGCGGTTGTTGGGTTTATACTGGTTCAGGTAAGCCGAATCTAGAAGGATTGATGGTCATGAGCAGCGACGAAAGTAAATGTCATAATGTGAATAATAAAGAAGCTGACGAGGACGGTTATTTAAAAGCATACACAACTACTACCCTGAAAAGACTTTACGGGAAAACACATCCTGGTTCTTCAACTACGTTTATTTCGAAACAAACTGGTATGTGGGGAGGAGAAGGACCCAACGAATATATATGTAATGGTGCGACCGGACGTAATGTGACCGGGAACTGGGGGGATTTTAATCGATATTGTATATTTGATAAAGAAGAAGATGCGAAGAATTGGTGTGCGTCCGATGTTACATGTAAGGGGTATGTTAATAATCGCCCCAATATGTTTCAAGCAACACGAAAACCTATTGTAAATCCTTATGGAGGGACATATTTCGAAAAAAATGCGGAAGTAAAAACCACAAAGACAGTCGCGCTTTATTCGCTTAAAACTGGCGGACCAACTGGCGTAGATGAAATCAATCGGGGCGGTCGTGGTTATGTTGGCCGTATCGCATATATTGATCATAACGGCGAGAGACATGACTATCCCGCATCGGCACTTTCATTCATGGCGCCTTCGAAAAACGAAAAAGGCGAGACAATTCCGGCAAAATATTTGAATCTCGGCGGATATGATACGCGCTCGGCCGAAAGCTCATACAGTCTCAAAGAAATTACACCGGGCAGTTTCAGCGAAGCAATTAACCTGCTTTATAAGGCAAGTCGTGATGGATGGTCACACGCGGCATTTCATCAAAGATGTGATAACAAGGGAGCAACTTATACTCGCGCGATCTTAAACGATGGACGTGTGCTTGGTGCTTATACCTCTTTAAGTTGGTCATCGAGCATATCCACTTATCAGAATGATTCGACCGCCTTTTTGTATGATGGAACAACGAAATTTCCTTCTACGAATGGCATTTGGGGGTCTGGTGTTAATGCGACATTTATGAGTTCCGGAAATTACCCAACATTCGGCGGCGGTCATGATATGTATATTTGGGGGCAGAACATGTATAATAATGCTTATACATTTATAACGAGTGATGGTCGCGCACCATTCGGACGTAGTCGTTATACATATCAACAATACATGCTGAGAGATCTCGAAGTGTATTCCGTTGATGCGAATACATTCCCGAAAACATTAGAATTTGTGCGTCGTTTGCGCACCATGCCTGTGGGTGAAAGTATAACTGCATCATTCGAAAAATGCCGCGGAATGTGTGATGCCGATGAAAAGTGTGGCGGTTTCGTTTATACGAAGGGTAGTGCTGGTGCCGACGGAAAATGCGAACTGAAAGACCGTGCGAAAATGTATCCGATTGGGTTGCGTGTGGTGGATCCTACGAAGCAGCTAATGCTGAAAGTGCCAACAATCAACGGAACCATAAGCGATGAAACATGTAAAGTCGGAAATGGCGATTACACGATGATTGACAGCGCACAATATGCTCATTATCCTGATACTGGATCGATGTCAACTAACACCAAATGTAATATTCGTGATATTGTTCCCAAAGAAGGAACACGTAATCCAACGGATTTAACGTCGATGTTTGGTGCCGTGGATAAAGCATTCAACGAAACAGAAGAAAAAACGACCGAATATCGTAACCAAACAGCGATTCAGGCGCCACCGACCACGACAGAAGGTATGACACTTCAAGACAAAAATGCGAAATTCTATAGTGATGACCCACAATATTCATCTAACTATGGTCAGGCCATGAAAGGTGTTCAGGATAATTTGGTAAAAATCGCAAATTCAAAATATCAGCGTGAGCGTCTTCTTGCGATGACCGAGGAAAGCAACAAGAATCTCATATCTGAATCCTATAAATTTATTCTTTGGAGCATTTTAGCGATATTGGCTGTTTTGGCGCTTTTGAAGTTGAAAGAAATGTTTGGACAGGACGACGATAACGGGGGCGACGGCATGGGCAGCGGAGAAGAAGGCGGCGGACTTTTAGCAACAATCCTCGGTTGGTTCGGCATGAAAAGCGTATCAACAAATGATATTCCTGACCGTACTCAGGATGTGAAGGCTGCTTTAAGTTCTGCTGGCCAACAACTGAGTGAGACCAGCGCAAATCTTGCGACGAGTATTACCGAAGGTGCTGATAATTTAGTTAATTCCGCGAATCAAATGGCGACGGGGGCAGTTGAAGGAGCCGCCGGATTGGTTGATCAAGCGAAAGAAACCGCGTCGAACGCAATTGATCAATTATCGGCACCGACACCAGGATCTACGTCTGGACCTACTACAGGTGGTCGCAAATCATCAACTGCGACAAGAACGCCGACATCAGAGGCGAAGGGTAAAAAGAAATAATAATATAACGAGTATTTATGGATTGTATCACTACTCATTATAAATATGGCATATCAATTAAGTGAAAAAAATCAAATCTTGGTCGCATTATTCGCGATTGTGGTTTTATGTGCGGGGAAATTATTTAAAGATTATCTGTTTCGTCGGGGGTATGTCGAGGGTATGTCGATTACAACTGAAACGAGTACGCAATTGAGGCGTAATGCGATAGGTGGAACCAACGTTACAGCAGAATTGTATTTGATTGTTAGGTTGGACCGAGATTTGACTACGTCTCAAAATATACAACTATCATGGACCGGCAACGTTGCTTCTGACGTCACAACCAGCACGACTGGAACTGATTATACAGCGAGTGTTGTAAGTGGTTCATCGGCGACATTAACTGCGAGCGGAAGTGGCAGTCCAATTACATTCACACCGTCGGCAACAATTAAGGCCGGTTCTAAAATCCGAATTACAGTAAAAAATGTCACGATCTTTCCAGGATCGAAGGCGGATAGCAAACTCACATTTACGGTTACTCCATCAAATGGCGAATCTGCTGTGTCGAGAGAATTCAAGATTTTACCATCATTAACCGCCTCTGAAAATCAGTTTGTATCATCGTCTTCCGCCACAAGTGAAGAAATTAAAACCGCAATCAACGACATCAATACACGTCTTTCGGCTGGAGGTAGCACGATGCCTGATACCGAACGAACCAACTTATTAAAAGCTCGTTCTGCTCTTGTCACATTATTGGCATCGACATATGGCACCGTGAAAGAAGCCAGACAAGTATTTGATTCTGACGCGTTGTATCAGGCTCAAAGAACCGCAATTGATTTTATTAAGAATGAAAAAGAACGTGCTGCCACCAACGCAGAATCTTTGAAACAGGATAATTTGAATAAACGCCGCATGGCGCAAATCAATACATACTATACCAAGAATTATGAAGCCAACACTGAGGTTATGAAGAATATTATATTTATTTCGGTTGCGTTGATCGTATTGGCGATATTACGTAACAAGGACCTTATCCCCGCATCGATTAGCACTTTAGGCGTTATCTTCATTCTTACGTTGGGAGGCATCGTTGTGGGTAAGCAAGTATTTGATATTATTCGCCGTAACGACCATGATTTTGATAAGTATGACTGGAATTTTAATGAAGATGAAATGAACAGAAAGCAACTTCTTCAACAGAATAGTGATCCCGCAAATCTCTCGGATATGGGATTGGGAATGGCGCCATGTTATGGACCTGGTTGCTGCGATGTTGGAACGTCATGGAGTGACGCTGGCAAGAAATGTATTCCTAGTGTTCCTGGATTGAGCGGAACCGCCGCATGGACGAATGCGTCTGGGGGCACCTTAACACTGTCGTTGAAAGTGACGAATGCTTTAGTTACTGGAGATACGATCACAGTTACGTTGCCGTCGGGTCTATTTTCTGGATCACCCGCCGCATTATCTGGCAGTTTTACAGGAACTCCTTCCACTACTGCGCCATTCGTTTTGACGGTTGCTGCTGGTGGAGTTAGTGATGCATCTACAAAAGCTATTCCGAATATTGTCATCACCGGTTTGGGTGTTTCACCAAGTGATTATCCTCGTTCTTCTCAACTTAAGGTGAAATCATCTAAGGATACCAACGAAGTCGGAATTAGTATTACGGGAATACCATGAATACCGAAATACGATGAAGACCGGTATATTATAAACACAGGTGTTTTGCGATTATAATTCAGGATAGTAAGGAGGAATTATAATCTAACAAATATAGTAGTCTATGGGTATCGACTTTAATGATGCTGAAGGGATTGAACCCGAACTTTTAGAAGAAGCTAAAAAAGGTGAGGCAACGATGAGAAGTACCGCCAGCAGTGATGCCGAGGCAACCAAGCTAACGAATCGCGGTGGAGGAACCGGGAATGACAAATCCATCGATGAAGTCATACGAGATTCAGAGCAAAATCTAACAAAAGTCCGGCAAATTATATCACAAGGCGGTTTTACTGGTCCCGAAAAAGATAAATATGAACTCAGTCTGGCTCATGCAGAATGGGTTCATGCGCGAAATATCGAACGTAAATGCGATAATGATGTGAAAGAAACAAGCGTGAAATATACAGCATTAGTGAATGGAAAGGCACAAACGCATGAGATTAATAAGGCACATCGAGATTGGAAAACAAAACGGGAAGCCTGTAAAAAAATAGATTCGGAATTACTGGAGAAGGCAAACAAATACATCGAGGTTGATCGACGTGTTCGTCAAAATAAGAAGGCGGCGGATGAATATCCGGTGACGTTATCTTCTTCCTCGACGACGACGCGTGAGAGATTTCAGGTCACGCGATTAGACTCCTTTTCTAACGGCGAAAATGTTGAAGGATTTACTGGAGTCAAGGAAGGGTTTGACTTTTATAATAAATCGACTTATGAAGACAGTAATTCGGCTTTATCACAAGCGAGTGGAACAACACCCGCAGTGATGAAATTTAATGTGAGACTTCCGCAATATAGTGATAGCACACGTAACACAAGTGTTGATAAAGAAGGAACAACCGCCACAATTCTTCCATGGAAAGAATATTATGTAGAATGTGAGCAAGCGTTTCGAGGCGACACACCTGCTATAACCAGATGTAAAAACGCCAACATCGAAAAAGACAAATACATTAAAGCGATCAATCATGAGTTTGACCGCGCAGATCGATTATTGAACATACTTTACAAAGTTCAATTGAAAAGCTCGTATCGTGGCAATCCAAACTATCTTGATTCAAATGACGTAGAAGCCATCCTTGAAAACCAAAAGAAAAATATTGCGCTTAATAAACAGAATGCGTTATACGATTATGACGAATATAACAGTTTGTCGTTTTATGAAGAGCTGGTAATGTTTCTTTATTATTCGGTGTTTGCGATTTTCGTGGTTATGTCTTTGCGCGAGTTTTTTTCATCCAGCGGTGCTTATGATAAGCGCAATATTGTGATATTAATATTACTCGGTCTTTATCCAAAATACATCTTACCGGTTGTATTGTGGATATTGAACGGGCTCACACGAGTCGCCGAAATTTTGGGATTGAAAAATGTTCGATTTTGGAAATCAGCAGAATGAATAATGCGTTGAATGAATCTATTATGATTACGAGCTGTCTTCATCGTCATCGTTGTTTATGATGTCTTCTTCATCATCATACACAATCTTACACTTACGCCATCCTTTTGACGTAAGTTTTCCGAATTTCTTTGTCATGAAGTCATACAATTCGTTGGCTTTCGGAATATTCTTGCCATGTTGAACAACATACCATTTCTTGAACTCTTCATATACTTCCATCTTCTTGATATAAGTCTCTTCATCGGCTGTGCGAATCTTGTCACGCATGAACTCCGAGAGATAATCCTGAGTATTACGATACTTGTTGCTACTTGCTGTCACCGCAGCACATGTGCGCACTTTGCCATCTGTTTCAAATGCCTTCTTGACGAGCATCGCCATGAATACATTTACCCACGTCTTTATCTTGATATCAAGATTCTTGTCGATCAGGAACTGGTACGGTTCTTCTGGATCATCTGATCTTGGATCTTCGCAGAATTTCGATTTATAAGGACACAGGCGAATACGACGCCATGTTCCATCATCGTTGCTTTTGATGTCAAAGAGGACATTCGTGCATACAACCAGCTTGAACTGTGGAACAAACGTGATCGTATTTTTAAAGAGTGCGCGGGCAGTCATATCATCTCCACCGGTGATTTCTTTCAAAATACCTTCGTTGATACGGTCGCCTTTTGTCGGTTCCTGCATCACCGCATATCTCACACCTTTGAGAACTGCGAGTTCCGGTGAAGCACCGCCGATCATCGCGCGTTTTTGTGTAACTGCCGTGATCGGAAGAACCGCTTTGTATTCACCCAGACATGCCGACATCAGTTCGATGAGTTTCGATTTCCCATTACTACCTCCACCGATATAGATGTTGAAGGTTTGTTCGCGATTCGTCCCGATGAGTGTAGAAGCGAGATGTTCCCACATATATGTTCGAAGTTCTTCTTCGGGGAATAACTGCGCCATAAACTCGTTGATTTCATCGATCTGTGTGCGATGACGATCGGTGTCAAGCGGCGTGTAGTCGATTTTTGTAGTCTTCGAGAGATTGTCATCTGGCTGACCACGCCGAAACGTCTTTGTCTTGAAGTCGATGACGCCATTCTTGAAACATAGCAGCTCAGGACGTGTGTCGATCTTCTCTTCGAAGTCTTTATCATAAAACTGCTCACGCACTTCACGCATGATATTATTCTTGAAACTCGTCGTCTTTAATTTTGTGCAGATATCCACGATACGACGCGACCTTTTTCGCGCAGATGTGTATTGGTCGCAGGTGGGGTCGAGACCGGACGTGAGGTCCATAATATCGCGGTGTTTTTTGGTGTAAATGTCGTGCATGTCTTTGGAAATGAGCGCACGAAGTGAGTTGCCCTGATCACATTCAACCCAACGATTCTTGTCGAACTCATACCACTGATTGTCTTTTACACTCACGCATACAAACCTGTCTTTGAAAATCGTGTATAGAACTGTTGCCAGATCCACATCCGTGGAAGCGTCGTTCGTTGTTTCATTACAAATCGTTTGGTGGATGAAGTTGTCTATGGTTTCATTCCGAATACGTGTGTATTCTTCTAAGCAGTCATTTTTTGCCCAATACATGATGGAACGACGTGTGAGACCATCCGGACTATACGGAAATCCACACCATGTGTCATAATGCTTCATGATATCGGTATAAGCAAACTTGGCTGATTTTGCGCTGAAGAGCATCCACGTAAGGAAGAGTTTATCACTCGTATTATGAAGTGCGAGACCCACACGCAACCATTTGTCATAAGGATCGAAATACTGAGACGGAAGAGCCATCGTATAATAATGCGTTTCACGGATTTCGTATTCTTTCGGTTCAAGCATATTCAGCATGATTTCAACCGCCATCGTAAGCTCCGAATGATTCGTTATTTTGTCCATCATAATCGAACCGTTGTGTGATAGCAAAGCATCGCTTGGACCTCTACCGCCAGACCCAGCAAGTGCGCCAGCACCACCTGTTACAACCAAACGAATACGTTTTCCTCCATCGGCGCCTCCATTTGCGCCGTTTCGTCCGCTGGCGGCGCCTCTTTGTTGATTCAATATTGCGTCGTATTCTGCTTTTAACACGGCGTTGTTTGGTCGTAATGCGAATGACGGATAATCTATATCGATTGCTCCAGGAGTGCCACTCGGCGCGGTCTGAACCGAAAGTTTCGCAAAATTCTCTTTCACGTTGAACTTACACGTTTCTTCTTCTCGGAACATCCACTCATGGTCGTCGTCTTTGGGGTCGCGTATTATTACGAAATGATACTTCAACATATATGCTTTATGTCCCGGCTTTCGCGATCCGTATAACTGCCAGTTTGTATGGCCTCGTGATATTCCTTCATCAAGAACATCATTCCACGTATTTGTGATGGGGAGGTCTGTCCATATTTCGGGGAGTTCTTTGAGCATTCGCGAACGCAACATGCGCTGGATCGGTCGATCTACGTTGGCGCCAATAATCATATGGATTCCGTCTTTGGTAACATCGTCTAACTGATTCACGTCACTCTTTTCAAAGATGTAAATCGGGATTTGGGCGTCGGCGGGAATTTCTACCAACGTTTCCATCGTTTGAATGTAGGACTGAATCATATCCAAAACGTGTTCTTTTGAATGTTGGCGTTTCGTAATACTGGTATCATACCTGAAATCGAAATCCACGGTGATGATTCCTCGTTCTGGATTCTGTTTTTCTGTCAGGAATTCCTGTTTTCCATTTTCGAAAACATGTGTATAATATTTCTTCCAAAACACGGGCAAGATCGCTGGCGGAATCGTATAAACTCCGCCATGAACATTCAGCGCCTTATCGCCAATCCTTGTATGTGTATAAGCTTCGCCTGGTTTTGAAATGTGGTGTTTCATAAATTGTTCATAGGTCATACCAGCACAAAGCGACTGGTATGACGCCGTCGTATTCACATCGCTTGTTGTCATTCTAAGTTCTTCGCGGGGTATCGTCTCTCTTGTAAAAACTAATTTGGCAGGGACAAGATTCAATTTTGTTTCAAGATATGAATTGAAAAATGTAAAACCTCCGGTCTATATATTCTAAAGGTTTTATCTCTAAATCTGATCCCCCAAAAATGGATCCTTTAAATTGGAATTCTAAAAAATAGACAAAAAAAGGGGATGCTTTTCCGGGTTGGTTCATGTGGTAACATACGGTGCGGGACTTTTGGAAAACATCGTGTTAGACCGTGGTGTGTGTGTGGTTAGGTTGGGGTGGGTCGAGTGTGTGACGTCACATCGTGTGGCGATTAAACGCGATTGTATGATGGTGAGATGTGTATGCCGGGTATGGGCGGTTAAGATAACATGTGTATTTTGAAATTATTCTCGTTCATAGAACCGGATTTCTTTGGAATTATACTTTTTCAGCCAAAAATATTCCGTTCAAAATCAGTAATTTGTAAAGGTTGGATTCTGGGCGGCTGCCATTTCATGTTTCAAAGACAAAACCGCCGAAAATATTTCGTTGAAAATGGCCGAAGGCAAGAATGGACGAGAGACTATTTTTGGATATTTTTGGATACATTTTGGATCCCTCCAAAAAAATGTCCATTTTGCCCTTTGCGCGCCATCAATTTTAAAACACGAAAATCAAAACACCCAAAAAACAGGTTTGTGACCATTATGCTCTCAAAACGCTTTTTTTGCCTTAAAAAGCTGTGACTGAACTTTTTTGAGGGGTCGGAGGCTGCGTCCAATCCATGAGGGCTAAAATCGGACATTTTTGTATAACGATATTTTAGAAGATACACGGATATATCCATAAATTTAATACGAATGCCCAATCATTTTTATTGTGAAAAGTGTAACTTTACATGCTGTAAGCAAAGTATATATAATAAGCATTTGGCAACAGTCAAGCACAAGATACGTGGATATATCCACCCACCCCCAACGGATATAAAAGATACAACCCAAATAGTTCAACCCATCCAACAAAATAAAGAATATAAATGCCCTTTCTGCTTGAATCTGTATAAATATCATTCAGGATTATGGCGTCATAAATTAGTTTGTAGTAAAAAAGGTCATCAAACTAAACATAACGTTGATATACTCGCCGATGGTGTAGCAGATCCATACATCGTAAATGAAACCTCGCAAAATATTATTATACATAAAACACCAGTTGTTAATGGTAATGATTCACTTGAACACCAAATAACAATCAAAGACCTTGCTGCTGAAAATCGTGAAATCAAACAAAAATTGAACATGATGTTGCAGATGATGGCTACAAACAGTCAATTTCAATCACAAATGCTAGAACTAATGAAGACATCTTATCCTCAAATTACAAATGATAACTTGTCGCAGTCACACCCAGCTTCGGTCTCATCGAATATCGAATCCAACGGCGATCATAATACATTTAACAACACTACCACTACTAACAGTAACAACAACACCTTCAACATGAATATGTTCTTGAATGAAAAGTGTAAAGATGCGATGAACATGAAGGATTTTGTGGATTCTATTCAGTTGAACATCACTGATATGGAGAATATGAATCGACTTGGCTATGTGGAGGGTATGTCGAATATCTTCATTGACAATCTCCAGAAAACCGACCTATACAAACGACCAGTTCATTGCAGTGACATCAAGCGTGAAACTTTATACGTTAAGGATAATAACTTATGGGAGCGTGATGGTCCCGACCATGCGAAAATGACAAATGCGGTTCTAGCCGTTGAACATAAGAATGTGGTCCTTGTAAATGAATGGGCGAAGGCCAACCCGCTATGCTTGAATAGCAATACCCGAGAAAATGACAAATACATCAAAATATCCAAGATTGTTACGGATGGTGAAAAGGAAGGGAATATCGATAAGGTGATACGTAAGGTGGCGAAGTCAGTGACGATCGAAAAGCGTGAAACAACTATAGAAAATTCATAAAGTCGGAAATCTCCTCGTTCATAGAATCGGAATTCTTAGGAAATCTCTCTTTTCAGCCGAAAATATTCCGTTCAAAACTGGTTGATTTCAAAAGTTTGGATTCTGGGCGGACGCCAATTCATGTTTCAAAGACAAAATCGCCGAAAATATTTCGTTGAAAATGGCCGAAGGCAAGAATGAACGAGATATTTTGACTACCATGTTTTTGGACATTTTTAAAATGTCCATTTTGCCCTTTTCGCGCCGTCAATTTTAAAAAATGATTTCAAAACATCAAAAATCGTGTTTGTGACCATTATGCTCTCAAAATGCGTTTTTGACCTTAAAAAACTGTGACTGAACTTTTTAAGGGGGGTGGCGACCGCGTCCAAATCAAAGGGCTAAAATCGGACATTTCTGTATATGGATAGATAAGATTCTATTATAAGATTATTATAAGATTATAAGATTATTTTTAATACTATAAGATTATTTTATAAGATTTAGGATATATAAGATTATGCCAAAGGTAGATATTGATTACTCAAATACCATTATTTATAAAATAACATGTAAAGATGAAACTATTACTGACGTATATGTAGGACATACCACTAATTTTGTCCAGAGAAAATATGCTCATAAGATAGGTTGTTCAAATAATAACAATAATTGTAAATTATATCAAGTAATAAGAGATAATGGTGGATGGGAAAACTGGAAAATGGAAATAATCGACGTTATAAATTGTAAAGACGTTTATGAAGCTAGAAAGAAAGAACAAGAATATTCTGTATTAGTAAAAACTACATTAAATAGTATAGAACCTTTGCCTCAATCATCAAGAAAAAATCATCGTTTTTATTGTGAAAAGTGTAACTTTAGATGCTGTAATCAAAGTATATATAATAAGCATTTAGATACAACAAAACATAAGCAAGTTAAACCGGTATGTAGTAATTATGAAATAGATAATAAAACGAAGGTAGTCCCAGATACAAATATCGAAATAACACTAGATGAAATATCCCAACCAATAACACGTCACGAATATAACAACATTATACATTTATTGCATGAATTGAAAAACAAAGATAAATCAATAAATGAAGAATATAACCACGATAATGATGTTTATCCTAAACAAAATATTAAGATATTGACGACCGAAGCGTCACAGTTTATCACTGATAATAATAATAATAATATACAAAATAAACTAATACTTGAACTACTCAAATCAAACACTCAATTACAAAACCAATTGTATGAAATATGTAAATCATCACAAACAGCTATCACAAATAATATTAGTGCACGCACAATACATGATAATTCCACTATGAATAACACCACCAACAACAGTAACAACAGTAACAACAGTAACAACAACACATTCAATATGAACATGTTTCTTAATGAAAAGTGTAAGGATGCGATGAACATGAAGGACTTCGTGAATTCTATTCAGTTGAACATGACCGATCTAGAAAATGTTGGCAGGCTTGGCTATGTGGAGGGCATGTCAAATATCTTCATTGACAATCTCCAAAAAACCGACCTATACAAACGACCAGTTCATTGCAGTGACATCAAGCGCGAGACCTTATACGTGAAGGAGAACAACCAGTGGGAGCGTGATGGCCCTGACCACGAAAAAATGACCAACGCTGTCCTTGCGGTGGAACAGAAGAACGTGGTCCTAGTCAATGAATGGGCGAAAGCCAATCCGCTCTGTATGAATAGCAACACCCGAGAGAATGATAAATACATCAAGTTGTCGAGGATTGTAACGGACGGAGAGAAAGAAGGGAATATCGATAAGGTCATACGCAAAGTAGCGAAGAAGGTTTCGATTGAAAAACATCCGAATTACCAGATCGATGAAAAATAATGATTGAACTACAATAGAATAAAATGTATTAGGTTGGATACCCGGATTCCTTCGGAATTCACTCTTTTCAGCCGAAAATATTCCGTTCAAAACAGGTTGATTTCAAAAGTTTGGATTCTGGGTGGCCGCCAATTCATATTTCAAAGGCAAAACCGTCAAAAATATTTCGTTGAAAATGGCCGAAGGCAAGAATGAACGAGAGATTTTGACCCCCTTTTTTTGGACATTTTTTTGGACATTTATAAATGTCCTTTTTGGCCTTTGTGTGCCGTCAATTTTAAAACATGAATCGAAAACATCAAAAATCGTGTTTGTGACCATTATGCTCTCAAAATGCGTTTTTGACCTTAAAAAACTGTGACTGAACTTTTTAAGGGGGGTGGCGACCGCG
>Ga0194129_10002837_pt1 | contig 25149 bp, 21 predicted proteins | sample TA2KigCa35mmetaG_FD_150862 | JGI IMG/M metagenome (GOLD analysis project Ga0194129, IMG submission 150862) | Freshwater microbial communities from Lake Tanganyika, Tanzania - TA2015038 Kigoma Deep Cast 35m | ecosystem: Environmental > Aquatic > Freshwater > Lake | place: Tanzania: Lake...
GAGGTTGCGCGTGCCCAATTCGCGCTGATCGTCGAAGTTTCGGTACTCGCGAGCCTCCCATACTTTGACTGCACGGCGCTGACGCGCCCCCGCGTTGCCGATACGTATGCCTTCGGGGTGATAGCCGCCCGAGCCCAAGGGCGAAGTGCCACCCGTGCCGACCCACTTGTTACCACCCTCGTGCCGTTTTTTTTGTTCTTCGAGACGCTGGCGCAGTGTCTCGAGCAATTTGTCCCAACTGCCGAGCGATTCGACCTTGGCGCGCTCCTCTTCCGTGAATAGCCGCTGCGCCAAACTTTGCAGCCACTCGGCGGGCACCTCGGCCACAAGCTTTTGGAACAGGCGCTCGGCGCCTGCAAAGTGCTCGGCAAACACGCGATCGAAGCGATCGAAGTGCCGCTCGTCTTTGACGAGTGCGAGCCTCGCGAGCCAATAAAACTCCTCGGCCGAACAAAATGCCACCCGCGCCTCGAGTGCCTGCAGCAGCGACAGAAATTCGGTCAGGGAGACCGGCACCCCTGCACTGCGCAGCTCGAAGAAAAAGCGAACCAGCATGCGGCCGCCGCAGCCCTCGCCTCAGCGCACCCGCCTGTTCAAAAACACGAGTTGCTCGAACAAGTGCACATCCTGCTCATTCTTGAGGAGTGCCCCGTGCAGCGGCGGAATGGCTTTTTTCGGATCATCGCTGCGCAGCACTTCAGATGGAATATCTTCGGCGAGCAGCAACTTGATCCAGTCGAGCAGCTCGGAGGTCGACGGCTTTTTTTTGAGACCGGGCGTTTCACGCACCTTGTAGAACGCACCGAGCGCTTCAGCGAGCAGCTCGCGCTTGAGGTTCGGGTAATGCACCTCGACGATTTTCGTCATCGTCTCCTGATCGGGGAAACGAATGTAGTGGAAAAAGCAGCGGCGCAGAAAAGCGTCGGGCAGTTCTTTTTCGTTGTTGCTGGTGATGATGATGATCGGCCGATGCCGCGCGCGCACCAGTTCACGCGTTTCGTGCACGTAAAACTCCATGCGATCGAGCTCGCGCAGCAGATCGTTCGGAAACTCGATGTCCGCCTTGTCGATCTCGTCGATCAGCAGCACGGGCTGCACCTCCGACTCGAAGGCCTCCCAGAGCTTGCCGCGCACGATGTAGTTGCGGATATCGGCCACCCGAGCATCGCCGAGCTGCGAATCGCGCAAACGCGAAACCGCATCGTATTCGTACAGGCCCTGCTGTGCCTTGCTGGTCGATTTGACGTGCCACTCGAAGATCGGCCGACCGAGGGCCTCGGCGACTTCGAGAGCCAGCTGGGTTTTACCCGTGCCCGGCTCGCCCTTGATGAGCAGCGGACGAGCGAGCGTGACCGCAGCATTCACCGCCATGCGCAAATCGTCGGTCGCGATGTAGCGATCGGTCCCTGTGAAACGCGAAGTGCTCATGGTTGATGGTTCCTCCAAGTTCTCAAGGCGCAGGTGCTGCGGCGCCCGCGGCTGCACTGGATGCTGGAAGTATCAAAGTATGTACGGCGGGCCCCGGCAAAAAGGGCTTCGGGCTTCCTGCAGCCCATTCTTTGAAGCCGGCACGATAGAACGGCGACAGCGGATGGCCGCTGGCGCCGCCCGGCAGCTGCATGTAACCCTCGGCCTCGCGTCCCGGTGACACCGCAAAGCGCTCAGAAGCGCCAAAACTCGGTCCCGCGACCCGGGGCACATTGAGGTCCCCATCGATCGGCAGCGCGGGCATGTCGAGATAGCGCGCGAGCGGCCCCAACGCACCCGACAACGGATGACGTACGGCAGTCGTGTTGTAGGCGCCCCAAGTGCAACGATCGAGTGCGCTGCAGGCTTTGCGGGCATCAGCGATCACGGGGTCTGCCTGCTGCAGCAGGAAACTGCGCCAGTCGGCGTAGTCGCCTGACAGCATATGCGGCGGTTGCTCGCTCACGAGTCGCCACAAAGAACCCTCGAACAAGGGGTAGGGACTCGAGCCCTCGCCCGCCTGCAGTGCTGTGGTGATCATTTTCCACGCAGCATCTCGCGTGCGCTCGCGAAACTCGCGCACGTATCGATAGCTCACGCTGTCGACCGCCGCACGACCCGACCAATCGGCCACCAACCTGCGCAGCTCCGTACGTCCCGCGTTGTCACGCACGGCGTCCTCATCGAGCGTGGCGAGCAGCAGCCTTTGCCAACGTTCGACCATGAGCGCGCGATCATCGAGTTGTATCGACAGCATGTCCTGCACGGTGGCCGGACGATCGAGTGCGAGCAGACGATCACGAATTTGTCGCTGACGAGCGCCCTTGTCATAGTGCATGCCACTGACCGCTTTTTCGTTGCCGAGCACGGCCTCGAAAGGGCCTTCGACGTGGCGCGAGTTCGCGCTCCAGATCCTGCCGATCTCCGGCTCGCGGATGACTGGCGTTTCACCGGCAGACAACCAATCCATCGCCTGCGACGGCATGGTCGCCAGACTGGCTCGCGGGATACGGCCAATGACTGTCCAGGCGATACGACCCTCGCGATCACCCACCACAAAATTTTGATGAGGTATGCCGACCTGCGGCGCCATCTTCAGCGCGGCGTCGATATCGGCAACGCTTTGCAGTTCAAGACCCGCCACCGTCGTCGCGCCACGCTGTGTGATCGCCCAACGCGCCATCCAGCAGGTGCTCAAATCTTTTGAACCTTGCGCTGGGGGATCGATGCGCATCACGACGCCGAGCGGCGAGTCGCGAACCACGAGCACCTTGGGCTCCGCTCCGGCGATCAAAATCGATTCGCGATACAAGCGGAATGACTGCTCCCCCTCAGCCGTCACGTAAACATTGCGCTGCGGATCACAGTCGACGGGCTCCACATCGTTCCAATCACCATAGCTATTGGTGAAGGACCAGGCGATGCGCCCGTTGCTGCCCGCCGTGAGACCCGGCAGGCCCGGCAAGGTCACACCGTTGGCCTCGGTCGGTTCGGTAGCCACTTGCAGACGGGCGCGATACCACGTCGCCGGCACGCGCAGCCCGAGATGCATATCGCCCGCAATCAGTGCGGCGCCACTTTGCGTGTGTCTGCCGTCAACAGCCCAGGCATTGCTGCCGGGCAACCCCTGTTCGCGCGACAACGGCGAAGTGCCCTGCAATGCGTTCGCCGCTGCAAGCTTGGCCGGATCACCTCGCTTGGAACTGCGCAGATCGATCAGGTCGGGCGCCGGCACTTCGGGCGCCGCATAGGGCATGCCACCATTCGCCGCCGTCTGCTCGGCCAAAGTCTGGAAATTGGGTGTGTCCCATTCGTCACCGCGCGGGAACAGGAACTTCATCACTGCAGCAGCCTGCGTCGAATCGGCCTCGTCGCGCGTCGCAGCCGCAACGCGCTGCTCGATACGGGCGGTAATTTCATGTCGGGAAATATCGTCGACGAGCACCTGATACTGCAAAAACCACCACATCGAGTGGATCACGAGGACTGAATCCTCGGCTCGCCAAGCCTCGGGGTTTTGCCGTAACAACAAATATTCCCAAGGCCGAACGCTCAAAGATTCGAGGCCCGCATTGACGCCGTCGGCGTAGGCCTGCATCCAGGCCTGCTGCGCTGGCGTGGCATCAACCATCACGCGTCTTGCCACCGCGCGCAAGCGGAAAATACGGGCGCGCTCGTCCTGTTCGACAACACTCGCGCCGAGCAGACCCGAGAGCTCGCCCGCCGCCAAGCGTCGCGCCAGATCCATCTGGAAAAATCGATCTTGGGCATGGGCGTAGCCGAGACCGTACGCCACATCGTGGTGATCAGTGCCACGAACCGTGGCGATGCCATCGGCGTCACGCTCGATAGTAACCTCGGCTCGCGGACCACCCTCGGCAAGCGACGCGCGCCCGTCGAGCTGCGGCAGCGAACCCTGCAGCAGCCACCAAGCCGTGGCGCATGAACCCACGACGACGACGCCGACGGCGATCAACCCGACGATGAGAACTCTGCGCATCAGCAGGCTGCGCCTCAGGCGCGATGCACCCTCAAAATTTGCATGGAATTTGTGCCTCCTTGCACGCCGCTCAACTCACCCTTGGTCAGAATGATCTGATCACCTTCATCGACGATGCGCAAATCGAGCAGCATGTCGAACACCCGCTGTGGGAGCGGGACATTGTCATCCGGCTGAACATCAAAAGAAACCGGGTAAACGCCCCGGTACAAGGTCACCCGCCGACGAGTGCCCTCGTGCCGCGTGAAAGCGTAAATCGGGATATCCGAGCGCAGGCGCGACATCCACAGCGTTGTTGCGCCACTCTCGGTCAGCGCCACGATCGCCCGCACATCGAGATGATTCGCGGTGTACATCACCGCGTGCGCAATCGCCTCTTCGCTCTGGGTGAAAGTGATGTCGGAGCGCTCGCGCGGGCGACTCTGCGACAGGTGATACGTCTCGGCGCCCTGAATGACCTCGGCCATCGCTGCAACGGCCTTCACCGGATATTTGCCGGTCGCCGTCTCGGCCGAGAGCATGACGGCATCGGTGCCATCAAGCACGGCATTGGCGACGTCGCTCACCTCGGCCCGAGTCGGCACCGGATTCTGGATCATCGATTCCATCATCTGCGTGGCCGTGATCACGATGCGATTGCGCATCCGCGTCTCATGGATGATGGTCTTCTGCAAACCCGTGAGCGCCGCGTGACCCATTTCGACACCCAGATCGCCACGCGCAACCATCACCACGTCGGTGGCATCGATGATGCCCGCGAGCTGTGCGACCGCTTCATGACGCTCGATCTTGGCCACGAGTCGTGTGAAATTTCCGCCGGCGGCGCGCAGCAAAGCACGCGCCTGATGCAAATCTTCGGCATCGCGCACGAATGACAGCGCGACGTAGTCGATACCCTGTGCTGCCGCGAACACGATGTCCTCGCGGTCTTTGTCGGTGAGCGCTGGCGCTGAAATGCCGCCGCCCTTGCGATTGACGCCCTTGCGATTCGACAGCTCGCCCCCTGCAACCACGCGCGTCTCGATACGCGTGCCTTGCACCGAGAGCACTTCGAGCACGATCAAGCCGTCGTTGAGCAGAAGCGTGTCGCCAGCCGCAACATCGACCACCAGCTCCTTGTAGGCGACGCCCACTTCACGCTGGTTGCCGGCGTTCTTGTCGAGCGCCGTATCGAGTGCGAAGGGCTGGCCTTCGACGAGTTGCACGGCTCCCGTGACGAAGCTCTCGATGCGAATCTTTGGTCCCGACAAATCGCCGAGGATGGCGACGTAGCGCCCGGTTCGGCGCGTCGCTTCACGCAGCAGTTCGAGGCGACGCAGGTGATCTTGCTGCGTGCCATGCGAAAAATTGAGGCGTGCGACATCGAGCCCGGCCTGAAAAATCTCGATCAACACATCCAACTCGTCGGTGGCCGGCCCGAGGGTCGCCACGATTTTGGTACGACGCATCACAGCCCCGACGCCCGCGCTTCGAGCGCCGCAACCGCGGGCAAAGTTTTGCCCTCGACGAACTCGAGAAAGGCTCCGCCGCCGGTGGAGATGTAGGAGATTCCGCTCTCCACGCCATACTTTTCGATGGCCGCCAGCGTGTCACCGCCGCCCGCCAAAGAAAACGCCGAGCTGCGGGCAATGGCGAGCGCGATGGTCTTGGTACCTTCGCCGAATTGGTCGAACTCGAACACCCCCACGGGACCGTTCCAGAGAATGGTCCCCGCCGACTGCAAAGAATCGGCCAGCATCGCGGCCGTGTGAGGCCCGATGTCGAGAATGAGTTCGCTCGCGCCCACCTCGCCGACCGGACGCACCGTCGCGGGCGCCGTGGCTGAAAATTCCGGCGCGACCACCACATCGACCGGCAGCGGAATCTCGGCACCCCTGGCCTTCGCCTGATCGAGCAAACGCCGGGCGGTGTCGAGCATGTCGGCTTCGTGCAGCGACTTGCCGACGGCTACACCCGTCGCCGCCAAAAACGTATTGGCGATGCCGCCACCCACGATGAGCTTGTCGACCTTGCCGAGCAGCGACTCGAGCACAGTGAGCTTGGTCGACACCTTCGAGCCGGCGACGATCGCCACCAAGGGTCGCGCCGGTTTGGCAAGTGCACGCTCGAGCGCTTCGAGTTCGCCGACGAGCAGCGGACCGGCGCAGGCAACAGGCGCGTAGCGCGCCACCCCATGCGTGCTCGCCTCGGCCCGGTGCGCCGTGCCGAAGGCATCCATCACGAACACATCACAAAGATCGGCCATGCGTCGCGACAAAGTCTCGTCATCTTTTTTCTCGCCCTTGTTGAAGCGCACGTTCTCGCACAGCACCACCTCGCCGGGCTCGCAAGCGACACCATTCAGCCAATCGGCGATGAGACGCACGGGTTGACCCAGCAGTTCTTGCAGCCGAGCCGCAACGGGGGCCAGGGAGTTCTCGGCCGAGAATTCGCCTTCCTTGGGCCTGCCGAGGTGCGAGAGCAGGATGACCCGCGCACGCGCCGCGACCGCCGCGCGAATGGTGGGCAAGGCGGCGCGGATGCGCGCATCGCTCGTGATCGCACCCGCTTCCACCGGCACGTTGAGATCTTCGCGGATGAGCACACGCTTGCCCGCGAGATCGAGATCGGCCATCCGCAACACTGTCATCGACGACGACTCCTTCAAACCGCGTTCGCCCAAGCGACCGTGGTGTCGAGCATGCGGTTCGAGAAACCCCACTCGTTGTCGTACCACGCACAAACTTTGACGAGATTGCCGCCGATGACTTTGGTCATGGTGGCGTCATAGTTCGAGGAATGCGCATCGTGGTTGTAGTCGACCGAGACCAGCTGCTCTTCCGTATAGGCGAGCACGCCCTTGAGCGGACCCTCGGCGGCCGCCTTCATCAAAGAATTGATCTCGGCGACCGAGGTCGGACGCTTAGGCGTGAAGGTCAAATCGACCAGCGACACATTGATGGTGGGCACGCGAACCGCGAAGCCGTCGAACTTGCCCTTGAGCTCGGGCAGCACGAGACCGACCGCCGCCGCGGCCCCCGTCTTGGTGGGGATCATCGACATGGTGGCCGAGCGCGCGCGACGCAGATCCGAGTGATAGACGTCAGTGAGCACCTGATCGTTGGTGTAAGCATGCACCGTCGTCATCAGACCGCTCTCGATGCCGATGTTCTCCTGCAAAACTTTGGCCATCGGCGCGAGGCAATTGGTGGTGCACGAGGCGTTGGAGATGACCGTGAACGAGGACTTCAGGTTCTGATGGTTGACGCCGTAGACGATGGTGGCATCGACATCGTCGCTACCCGGTGCCGAAATCACGACCTTCTTCGCGCCGCCCGCAAGGTGCGCGGCGGCCTTTGCCTTGCTCGTGAAGAGTCCGGTGCACTCGAGAACAATATCCACGCCCAGTTCACCCCACGGCAGCTTTGCCGGGTCACGCTGCGCGAGCACGCGGATGCGGTCACCGTTGACCACCATGGAATCTCCGTCGACGCTCACCTGGCCCGGAAAGCGGCCATGCGCCGTATCGAAACGCGTCAGGTGGGCGTTGGTGTTGGCATCGCCCAAATCGTTGATGGCGACGATCTGGATTTCTTTGGTACGCCCGCTCTCATAGAGCGCGCGCAGCACGTTGCGTCCGATGCGACCGTAACCATTGATGCCAACCTTGATTGCCATGATTCGCTAGTCCTCTGTCGATGTCGTTTGTAAAAAATTCGGATCGAATAAGCTGCTGCGCTCACCCTCGCGAGCGCAGTGCGCCAGCACTCAGCTGGCCAAAACCTCGTCGATTGCCCGACTGATGTGCGCCGTCGTGAGCCCGTAATGCTCGAATAGCGCGGACGCCTTGCCCGAAGCACCGAAGCGATCGATGCCGAGCACGCGACCGTCGCTGCCCACATACTTCCACCAGCTCTGCGAGGCCGCAGCCTCGACCGCGATACGGCGCGCGACCGCCCGCGGCAACACATGTTCGCGCCACGCCGCATCCTGCGCATCAAAAACATCGGTTGCCGGCATGGACACCAAACGCACGCGCCGTCCTGCGGCATTGGCAGCGCGCACGGCATCGGCAGCGGGCGCCACCTCGCTGCCCGTGGCAATCACGATGACCTCGGGCAACTGCCCTGCGGCGAGTTCGGGTTCGATCAGCACGTAGCCGCCATTGGCAATGGTCGCCTGTTGCGCTGCATTGCGCGCCTGTTGCGGCAACGCCTGCCGCGTGAGCACGAGACAGCTCGGTCCGTGCTGGCGCTCCACACTCGCAAGCCACGCCACCGCAGTTTCAGCGGCATCGCAGGGGCGCCAGACACCGAGGTTGGGCATGGCGCGCAGGCTCGCAAGATGTTCGATCGGCTGATGCGTCGGCCCGTCTTCACCCAAGCCGATGGAGTCGTGCGTATATACGAGCAGCACGCGCTGATGCATCAGCGCGGCCAGGCGCACGGCATTGCGCGCGTAATCCGAAAACACCAGAAAGGTGCCGGCGTAGGGGATGAACCCGCCGTGCAGCGCGAGGCCGTTCATCATCGCCGTCATCGCAAACTCGCGCACACCGTAATAAATGTAGTTACCCGACACGTCGGCCGGCGTGACCGGTTTGGAATCTTTGCGCAGCGTGTTGACTGAACCCGTGAGATCGGCCGAGCCGCCGAGAAGCTCCGACATGCCGGGGCCGATGGCATTGAGAATGACCTGCGAGGACGCCCGCGTCGCCTGCGCCGCGGTGACCCCTGCTGCAGCGGCGTGTGCCGCATCGCGCAATTGCGGCCAGCCGGTCGGCAGCTCGCCCTGCAGGCGACGCGTGAAGTCGGCTGCGAGCTCAGGGAACTCGCGCTGGTAACGATTGAAGCGGCGACGCCAGGCCTTTTCGGCGCGGGCACCGCGCTCGCGCTGATCCCAGGCCGCGCGTATTTCTGCGGGGATCACGAAGGGCTCGTGCGTCCAGCCAAGTGCCGCGCGGGTCGCCGCGATTTCTTCGGAACCGAGCGGCTCGCCATGCGTGGACTTCGTGCCCTGCTTGTTGGGCGCGCCGTAACCGATGACTGTGCGCGCACAGATCAGCGTCGGTTGCTTGCGATTGGCTCGCGCACGCTTCAGTGCCTTGGCAATGGCCTCGCCGTCATGCCCATCGACATTGGCAATGACCTGCCAACCATAGGCGGCAAAGCGCTTGGCCGTGTCATCGCCCATCCAATCTTTGACCTTGCCGTCGATGGAGATGCCGTTGTCATCCCAGACGCAGATCAGCTTGCCGAGACCAAGCGTGCCGGCGAGCGAGGCCGCCTCGTGCGAGATCCCCTCCATGATGCAACCGTCACCCATGAACACGTAGGTGTGGTGATCGACGATCTCATGACCCGGGCGATTGAACTCGGCGGCGAGCAAACGCTCGGCGAGCGCCATGCCGACCGCCGTCGCCATGCCCTGCCCAAGCGGCCCGGTCGTGGTCTCGATGCCGATCGTGGGGTCGTGCTCAGGATGCCCGGCGGTGCGTGAGCCAAGCTGCCGAAAATCTTTGATGTCGTCGAGCGAGAGCGGATGACCGGTCAGATGCAGCACTGAATACAGCAGCATCGAAGCGTGGCCGTTCGAGAGCACGAAGCGGTCGCGGTCGACCCAGCGCGGGTTGGCCGGGTTGTATTCCATGGTGTCGCGCCAGAGCACCTCGGCGATGTCCGCCATGCCCATCGGCGCACCCGGGTGACCACAGGCGGCACGTTGCACCGCATCCATGGAGAGCGCGCGAACGGCGTTCGCGAGGAGGCGACGTGAAGACATGCGATACCCGGATTGTTTTCAGGAAACCGCAATTGTCCATCACCGCAGGCGGCTTTTTCAACGAAAAAGCTCGCATCAACGCTGCAGCACGACGATTAATCGCTATAATTCGCGCCGTTTTTCGCTTGCCATTCGCCCATTAATTTTTTTCGAGATCCCCCATGGCCAATAGCTACCTGTTCACCTCCGAGTCGGTCTCCGAAGGTCACCCGGACAAAGTCGCCGACCAGATCTCCGACGCCATCCTTGACGCCATCCTCGCCGAGGACAAGCGCTGTCGCGTGGCCGTCGAAACCTTGGTGAAGACCGGCGTCGCCATCGTCGCCGGCGAGGTCACGACCAACGCCTGGGTCGATATCGAAGCCATCGTGCGCAAGACCGTGCTCGGCATCGGTTACAACTCTTCCGACATGGGCTTTGACGGTGCTTCTTGCGGCGTGCTCAACGTCATCGGCAAGCAATCGGCCGACATCGCCCAGGGTGTCGATCGCAAAGATCCGCGTGAACAAGGCGCGGGTGATCAGGGTCTGATGTTCGGCTTTGCCACCAACGAGACCGACGTGCTGATGCCGGCCGCGATCACGCTTTCGCATCGCCTTGTGGAGCGTCAGGCCAAAGTGCGCAAACAGGGCAAACTGCCGTGGCTGCGTCCGGACGCCAAGAGCCAGGTCACGCTGCGCTACGAAAACGACCGCCCCGTCGCCATCGACGCGGTGGTGCTCTCTACCCAGCACAGCGACGATGTGTCGACCAAGAAACTGCGCGAGGCCGTGCTCGAAGAAATCATTCTGCCGGTGCTGCCGAAGAAGTGGCTGCACAAGGGCACCAAGTTCCATATCAACCCGACCGGTCGCTTTGTCATCGGCGGTCCGGTGGGTGACTGCGGCCTGACCGGGCGCAAGATCATCGTCGACACCTACGGCGGCTTTGCCCGCCACGGCGGCGGCGCGTTCTCGGGCAAAGACCCCTCGAAGGTCGACCGCTCGGCGGCCTACGCGGCGCGCTACGTGGCCAAGAACATCGTGGCCGCGGGGCTTGCCGACCGCTGCGAAGTGCAGGTGTCCTACGCCATCGGCGTCGCCAAACCTACCTCCGTGATGGTCGAAACCTTCGGCACCGGCAAGGTGTCGCGCGAAGAGCTGACGAGTCTGGTCGATCGTCACTTCGACCTCACGCCCTACGGCCTGCGCGAGATGCTCGACCTCGCTCGCCCCATCTATCAGAAGACGGCGGCCTACGGGCACTTCGGCCGTACCGACAACGACTTCAGCTGGGAGCGCACCGACAAAGCCGCTGCGCTCGCGGCGGACGCTGGCTTGGGTGGCAAGGGGCGTCGAAAGAAGGCATAATCCGCAGCCCGTTCCGCGAGGGGCGCTGCAGCACCGGGTTGGCCGGTGCCAGGCTCGCGGAAGGTTCGACAACGTCAACGGCGCCCGTCAATCTTCAACCAAAGATTAACGGAGTCCGCAATGAACGCTGTCGTCAAGCCCGCCCAGGGCGATTCCCACGTGGCTGATCTTTCGCTCGCCGATTGGGGCCGCAAAGAAATTCGTATCGCCGAAACCGAAATGCCCGGCCTGATGGCCATCCGCGAAGAATTCGCGCCCACGCAGCCGCTGCGCGGCGCGCGGATCACCGGTTCGCTGCACATGACCATCCAGACCGCCGTGCTCATCGAGACGCTGCAGGCGCTCGGCGCGCAGGTGCGCTGGGCCTCGTGCAACATCTTCTCCACCCAGGATCACGCGGCCGCGGCGATCGCCGTCAACGGCACGCCGGTGTTCGCCTACAAGGGCGAGTCGCTCAAAGAATATTGGGACTTCACGCACCGCATCTTCGAATGGGCCGATGGTGGCTACTCGAACATGATCCTCGACGATGGCGGCGATGCCACGCTGCTGCTGCACCTCGGCACCAAGGCCGAGACCGATCTCTCGGTGCTCACCAACCCGGGCAGCGAAGAAGAGGAAGTCCTGTTCGCCTCCATCAAAGAAACGCTGAAGCGCGATCCGAAGTGGTACTCGAAGCGCCTCACCAAAGTCCGCGGTGTGACCGAAGAAACCACCACCGGCGTCAAGCGCCTCTATCAGATGGCCAAGGACGGCGCGCTCGCCTTCCCGGCGATCAACGTCAACGACGCCGTCACCAAGTCGAAGTTCGACAACCTCTATGGCTGCCGCGAGTCGCTGGTCGACGCCATCAAGCGCGCCACCGACGTCATGATCGCCGGCAAGGTTGCCGTGGTCTGCGGCTATGGCGATGTGGGCAAGGGCTCGGCGCAGGCACTGCGCGCCCTGTCGGCACAGGTGTGGGTCACCGAAGTGGACCCGATCTGCGCGCTGCAGGCCGCGATGGAAGGCTATCGCGTGGTCACCATGGACTACGCTGCCGACAAGGCCGACATCTTCGTCAGCGCGACCGGCAACTTCCACGTGATCACCCACGATCACATGCGCGCCATGAAAGATCAGGCGATCGTCTGCAACATCGGGCACTTCGACAATGAAATCGACTGCGCCTCGCTGAAGCAGTACCCGTGGGAGAACATCAAGCCGCAGGTTGACCACGTGATTTTCCCGGACGGCAAGCGCATCACGCTGCTGGCCGAGGGTCGTCTCGTGAACCTCGGTTGCGGCACCGGTCACCCGTCCTATGTGATGTCCTCGTCGTTCGCCAACCAGACGATCGCCCAGATCGAACTCTGGGCGAATCACGACAAATATCCGGTCGGCGTCTATGTGCTGCCCAAGCACCTCGACGAAAAGGTTGCGCGGCTGCAACTGAAGAAGCTCGGCGCGCAGCTCACCGAGCTGTCGGACCAGCAGGCTCGCTACATCGGCGTCGCCAAGCAGGGTCCGTACAAGCCGGAGACCTACCGCTACTAAGATTCGGTCAAAACCGAACGATCCCTCTGACAACAGGGCGGTCATGACGCTAGCATCGGTGTCATGACCGCCCTTCGTCTTTTGCAGGTCACTGATACCCACCTCGTGGGCGACCCCGCGGGTCGCCAACGTGGCGTGGTGACGCTCGAAGCACTGCAAGCCGTGCTGCGACTTGCTCGCACAGATTCGCATGACGTGATCCTGCTCACCGGTGATGTGGTGCATGACGATCCCGCGGGTTACGACTGGGCCCGTCGCGAGTTGTCGGCGCTGGGCAAGCCCGTGCTGTGCATTCCGGGTAATCACGATGACCCGGCCATCCTTCGCGACGCCTTGGCGGGCGAACCCTTCCGTCATTGCGGTCATCACGATTTTTTGGGCTGGCGCCTCGTGATGCTCGACTCGCATGTGCCGGGCGGTGCCGAGGGGCTGCTGCGCGCAAGTGAACTCGAGCGCCTCGACGCCGCCCTCGCGAGCGCCGACGAGCGCCACGTTCTCGTCGTGCTGCACCACCACCCGATCGACTCGGGCGCCCGCTGGCTCGATACCGTGGGTCTCGTCAACGCTCGCGAGTTTCTAGAGATCACCGACCGATACGCGATGGTGCGTGGAATTCTTTGGGGACATGTACACCAGAGCCATGATTCGCTGCGCAGCAACGGTCACGGCAGCCTGCGGATGATGGCAACACCCTCGACCTGTGTGCAGTTTTTGCCGAAATCCGACGACTTCGCCCTCGACACACTGCCGCCAGGCTTTCGCACGCTGGAACTGCATCCCGACGGCCGCATCGACTCGCAGGTGCGGTGGTTGGGATGATCCGTCCCCATGTCGCGGCCGCACTGCTTGCACTCGGCTGCATTCTGGGTCTGAGCCCAAGCGCGCAGCTCGCTGAGGCCAAGGCGGCACCCGCAGGTCTCGTGTGGCAGATCGAAGGCCCCAAAGGCAGCGTTTTCATTGCGGGTTCGATGCACTTGCTGCGGCGCAACCGCCCCGCTCTGCCGCCCGCCATCGACGCCGCTTACGGCGAGGCGGAATCTTTGGTGATGGAAATCGATGCCGACGCGGTCGACGAGCAAGCGATGGCGGCGCTGATGCTACGCACCTCCACTTTTGCCGATGGCCGCTCGCTGCCTCTGGTGGCGGGCGAAGCGCGCTGGAATATTTTGCGAAACCTGCTCGCCAGAGCGCAGGTTCCTGAAGCCTTCGCCGCAAGTCTCGAACCCTGGGGCGTGGCGCTTCTGCTCACCACACTCGAGTACTCTCGCCTCGGTTTCGACCCCGAGGTCGGCGTCGAGAAACAATTGCAGCAACGAGCGGCGCGCGACAAAAAAGAAATCGGCGGTCTCGAAACCGCCGAGTTCCAGCTGGGCTTGCTCGATTCCCTGCCGCTCGATGAGCAGCTGCAACTGCTCGACATGACCGTCGCCGAACTCGACGAGATGCCGGCGATGGTCGACGACCTGTACGCCGCTTGGCGCAGCGGGGACACAAAGCGACTCGACGATCTGCTGCTCGAGGGTTACCGCGAAACTCCGAAGCTCTACGATGACCTCGTCGATCGACGCAATCGCAACTGGGTACCGCAGGTGAAGGCCCTGCTCGAGCGTGAGGGTGACACGCTGGTCGTGGTCGGTGCGCTGCATCTGGTGGGCGAGCGTGGCCTGATCGCCTTGCTCGAGCGCGAAGGCTTGCCACCCCGCCCGTACCGACCCTGAGCGCAACCGCCAGCTCGGTCCCCTCAATATGCGCGCATTTCTTTGGTTCATGGCCCTGTTCGCAATCGGCTTGGGCGTGATGGCGGCGTTTACATGGCCGCTCTACGACCTGCTGACGCCGACTTTCGATCTCAAATTTCATCGCGTATCCAATCGGCTCGGCATGTTGACCTTGCTGATCGCCTTCGTGCTGGTAGCGCGCCGGCTCGCACTCGCCGATCGGCAGAGCCTGGGTTACGGACTGCCGCGAGCGCAATTTTTGCGCGAGACCGCGCTCGGCCTCGCCATCGGCGTCGGCACCATGCTGCCGGTAGCCCTGCTGATGCTCGGGCTCGACCTGCGCGTGCTACGCGATGGTGTGGTGCTCGATGCCGCGACCGTGTTCGGTCTCGTCACGGGTGGGCTCGCGACCGGCCTTGCGGTCGCGCTGATCGAAGAAACTTTTCTGCGCGGCGCTATGCACAGCGGCATCGCACGCGAATCCGGGGCAAAAGTCGCGATTTTTTTGACGGCCGCGCTCTATGCCTCGTTGCACTTCGTGGGTCGCTACCGGATCCCGATCGAAGAGCTCGGTCCCGACAGCGGCCTTAGGCACGTGCTCGGGACACTCGCCGACTTTGCGACGCCGCTCGACATCATCGATGCCTGGCTCGCCCTGTTCGCTGTCGGCGTGCTGCTCGGCATGGTGCGCGCGCTGACCGGCAATATCGCCGCCTGCATCGGACTGCACGCCGGTTGGGTATGGATCATCAGCGTGCTGCGCGAAACCTCGCAGCCGGACGAAAGCAATCGCTGGCGGTTTCTTTTGTCGCAGTTCGATGGCGTGGTCGGCTGGCTGGTGCTGGCGGCGACGCTGCTGATCGGCGTCGTGCTGTACGTGGGCTATTCGCGCCGCGGCAAGGCGCACGACGCTGATTTGCGCGGCGCTTAGTCGGCCCGATCGTCCGCATCGTCAGCGCGTCGAATCAGCGGCGCGATCAGCGCGAGTCGCTCGAGCGGATCATCGAGTTCGAGACAAGACTGCTTGTCGCCGAGCGCCAGCGGCAAAATTTCGATCAGGCGTGCGCCCACCCAATCGGCATCGTCATAGCGCGGCTTGAGACCCGCATACACATCGCCAAGCTCGGGCAGCACGCGACGCAAGAGATCGGCGAGATGCCGATATTCGGGCGGTACGCTCACCACGGCAGGGCTCGAGTGATCCACCCACTCGACCGCGCCGACGTTGAGCCCATCGGCAGCACGCCAGCGACGCAGCACACGAAATCGCCGCTCGCCACGACAGGTGATACCGAGCAGCCCATCCGGCAAAAGATTGAAATCGATGATGCGCGCCGTGGTGCCAAGCTCGGCGAACCCCGGCACCTGCCCCACTTCGGAACCGCCCTGCACCAACACCACGCCAAAACAGCTGCTTTCGCGCATGCAGCGCTTGACCATATCGACGTAGCGGGTCTCGAAGATGCGCAGCGGCAACGGCCCCTGCGGAAAGAGCACAGTATTCAAAGGAAACAGCGGCAGCTCGGTGCTGTCGGTCATGGATGCGGGCTCAACCCCAGCGTTTCATCAGATCGTGCTCGATCTCGAACTGGTCGAGCACCCGCGCCACAATGAAATCGACCAATTCTTCGACCCGAGCCGGTCGATTGTAGAAGCCCGGGTTGGCCGGCAAGATGGTGACGTCGAGTCGCGCCAGTTTGAGCATGTTTTCGAGGTGAATCGCCGAGAACGGCGTCTCGCGCGGCACGATCACGAGATTGCCGCGCTCTTTGATCACCACATCGGCTGCACGCTCGAGCAGATTTTCGCTGGCACCGGTCGCGATGGCCGAAACGGTCGCCATGCTCGCCGGGCAGACCACCATGCGCAGCGGCGCACCCGAGCCACTGGCCACGGGCGAGGTCCACTCCTCGTCACCGAACACCCGCAACTGACCGTCGCGCGCGCCGTAGAGTTGACTGAGATATCGCGTCTGTTCGGCGGTGCGGCCTGGCAATTTGCAGTCGGTCTCCGAGCCCACCACGATCTGCGCCGCCTTGGTGAACATGAGGTAGACCCCATAGTCCGCCTTGATCAGACACTCGACGAGACGCAATCCGTACTGAGCCCCGGAGGCGCCCGTCATGCCCACTGTCACGATGCGTTCATCTTTGCGAGCCATCAGGAGTGCCCCTCTTTCAATCGCGAGCTATTCAGGCGCGCGCTATTCAGGCGCGAGCTTCGAGCGCAGCGAGCAACTTGCCGTGCAGCCCGCCAAAACCGCCGTTCGACATGATCAGCGCGTGATCCCCGGGGCGCAAGCGCTGCGCAAGTTCGCGCGCCAGTGCGTCGACATCGGCAGCAAGGTGCCCGCGACGACCGAGCGAGCGCACCACCGCACCGGCATCCCAACCGAGGTCGGGCGGCACATAAAACCAGACTTCATCGGCGAGTGCGAGTGAGCCCGCAAGCGTGTCCTTGTGCACACCGCGCTTCATGGTCGCCGAACGCGGTTCGAGCACCGCCACGATGCGCTCGCCGCCAACCCTTCGGCGCAAGCCCTCGAGCGTGGTCGCCACCGCCGTCGGATGATGCGCAAAGTCGTCATAGACCCGCACGCCCGCCGCCTGGCCGCGTAATTCCATGCGCCGCTTCGTGCCGCGGAATTCACTGAGCGCCGCGCAGGCGACCTCGGGCGGCACGCCGGCGTGTCGCGCAGCCGCAATCGCCGCGAGCGCGTTATCGACATTGTGACCGCCGATCTGCGCCCAGCGCACGCTGCCGATGATCGTATCGTCGAGCAGCACCTCGAATTGCGAACCATCGACGGGGGTGGCAAGGCGTGCACTCCAGCGCGCCTGCGGTGCGCCATCACGGCCGAAGGCCTCGCGCGGTGTCCAACAGCCCATCTGCAGCGCCGTCGCCAGGTGCGGGTCGGTCGCGTGATGCACGATCAGCCCTGATGCCGGCACGGTGCGCACGAGATGATGGAATTGTTTTTCGATTGCCGCGACGTCGGCGTAGATATCGGCGTGATCAAACTCCAAATTGTTGAGGATCACCGTGCGCGGTCGGTAATGTACGAACTTGGCGCGCTTGTCAAAGAAAGCGGTGTCGTATTCATCAGCCTCGATCACGAAGAACGGCCGCTCGCCAAGTCGCGCACTGATACCGAAATCGTGCGGCACACCGCCAATGAGAAACCCGGGCGAGAGCCCGGCGAATTCCAGAATCCAGGCGAGCATGCCGGTGGTCGAAGTCTTGCCGTGAGTACCCGCAACCGCCAGCACCCAACGATCGCGCAGCACTTCGCGCGCCAGCCACTCCGGGCCCGACTCGAACGGAATCTGCCGCTCGAGCAGCGCCTCGATCACCGGCGAACCGCGAGTCATGACGTTGCCGACCACCACTACATCGGGCGCGGGCTCGAGCTGTGCAGCGTCAAAACCCTCGACCACATCGATGCCGAGTGCCGCGAGCTGCGTGCTCATCGGCGGATAAACGTTGCGGTCCGATCCTGTCACCCGATGACCTGCGGCTTTGGCGATCGCCGCAATGCCACCCATGAAGGTGCCGCAGATTCCGAGAATATGGACGTGCATGATGCGCGGCAGCCCGAACTCAGGCTGCCGGCGGCGACGACGGTGGCGGCGGTGTAGCGATACCGAGCGCGAGCGTCAAAGAAAACACCAAAAATTCGCCGATCAAAAAAAGCACGATGCACTGAAAGAGCGGGCGCTCGAGCGCCGCGCGCAAGATGCGACCGTTGACATAGGTCAGATAAAGACTGATCACGAACGCGAGCAAGGCCAGCGGTGACGCGGCCATCGGTTGACCCGGCTCGGGAGTGATGGAGGCGATCACCGGCAGACCGATGGGAGCGAACACGCAAGCGACACCGAGCATGGCCGTGGCGGTCTGCGTGAACCGCTCGGGCTTGCCGAACAGACGCAGCAGCAGCGCCAGCCAGGCGAGCGAGATGAGGCCCGAGATCAGCGCCTGCCCGAACACATTGCGCTCCTCGCTCATCAGCCAGCTGCCAAGCCCACCCTGCAGCAGCAACAACAGCGCAAAACAGCCCCAAAGCAGACGCGGCGACGTCGGCAAATCTTCGGGGCCCGCCCGCAGTCGCAGAATGTCGAAAAAAGTTTTTAGCATGCTGGTCAAGCGGACGTTCCCCTGATCGTCGAATTCTTGCATAGTCACGCGATGTCGTCGTCCACCGTGCTGGTCGCGACCCGCACGGCCCTCGAGGACCTCATCGGTCAGCTGGAAGGCGACGCGCTGGGTCTCGATACCGAATTCCTCCGCGAGCGTACCTATCGAGCCGAACTCTGCCTGCTGCAGATCGCCTCGACGCGCGCGGCTTTTTGCGTCGATCCGCTCGCCCTCGAAAATTTAGGGCCCCTGCGTCAGCCATTCACCGCAGCCGGCACCGTGAAGGTTCTGCATGCCGCGCGACAAGACCTCGAGGTGTTGTCACCGGGCGTCGGCGCCATCGCACCTTTGTTCGACACCCAGGTCGCCGCCGCGCTCGCGGGTTTTCCGGCGCAAGTCGGTTACGCCGAACTCGTACGGCGCCTGCTGGGTCACGAACTCCCCAAAGGCGAAACTCGCACCGATTGGTCACGCCGACCGCTCTCTGCCGCACAAGTCGAGTACGCGCTCGACGATGTCCGTTATTTGCTGCCGCTGCGCGAGGCGCTCGTGACTGAACTCGAGCGACTCGGGCGCAGCGCCTGGCTCGAACAAGACCTGCACGATCTGGTCGACCCGGCACTCGTCGTCGTCGACCCCGAAAAAGCCTGGCAGCGATTCAAAGGCGTGCGCGATTGGGATGCCGGTCGACTGAGCTTGCTCGCAAGCCTTGCAGCCTGGCGCGAGCGGCGCGCCATGTCGCGCAATCGACCGCGCGGCTGGATTCTCGACGACACCGTATTGCGCGAGATCGTGCAAAGCGTGCCGCGCGATCGCACCGCCCTCGCCCGCATCCCGGAGATGCCCGAGGGCGTAGTCAAACATTCGGGCGATGAGCTGCTCGCACTCATTGAAGCCGCAGGCATTATCGATCCACCGCCACCGCTGCCGCGACGCGAGCGACCCGACCCGGTGCTGGTCGCACGCACCAAGCGGCTGAGTCAGGTGGTGCAGGCCGCTGCGCAAGAGCTCGGCATCGCCGCCGAAGTACTGGCGACCCGAAAACTGCTCGAAGAAATCGCCCGCGGCGCCGATGCTGCAGAGACCCTGCACGGCTGGCGCGCAGGCTTGCTCGCACAGCGCTTGGTCGCCGTGCTCTAGCGACCCACAGCGAATTTAGTTGAGCGCGGCTTCGACGCGCTCAGTCACCGACTCGAGCGGCACGTCGGCATCGACACTTTTCAGCAAACCGCGGCCCCGATAAAAATCGATGAGCGGCGCCGTCTGCTCTTCATACACCGCAAGACGCTTGGCGACCGTCGCCTCGGCATCATCCGGACGCTGCATCAGACGCGGCGTTTCGCACTGGCCGTTGCAAGGCGGCGGTGCTGGCACGGGTGCCGTGTGAACATTGAACACGCGACCGCAGTCTTGACAGCTGCGCCGACCGGAGATGCGCTTGACGAGCAGCTGCGGGTCGACGTTGATGAGAACGACCGCGCGCAAGGGTTTGCCGATCTCGCGCAGCAACAAATCGAGCCCCTCGGCCTGCGGAATTGTGCGCGGAAAACCATCGAGTATGAATCCGCCCGCGGTATCAGGCGCCCCCAGCCGCTCACGCACCATGCCGAGAATGGTCGCATCGTCGACCAGCTGCCCGGCGTCCATGATCGACTTGGCGCGACGACCGAGTTCGGTGCCGTCGCGTACATGCGCGCGCAGCAGGTCGCCGGTGGAGATCTGCGGGATGCCGTGGCGCTCGACGAGTCGCTGCGCCTGGGTGCCCTTGCCGGACCCGGGAGCCCCTAGGAAAACGATTCTCATAAATCTCTCTGGCATCCCTCCTATGGGGGCTCCATGGTAACCGCCCGATTCCGGCAGGTCAAACCGTGGGTTATGCTCGCCGCCCATGAAAAAGAGCACCGCAAAGAAACCCGCATCGCGCAACGCTTTTTATGCCCAATCGGGTGGCGTCACCGCCGTCATCAACGCTTCGGCCGCCGGAGTCATCGAGACCGCCGCGCGCTATCCGAAAGTCATCGGCAAGGTCTACGCCGGTCGCCACGGTATTGTCGGCGCCCTCGAAGAAGACTTGATCGATTGCTCCAAGGAAAGCCGGGCGACGATCGCGGGCCTGCGCCACACACCAGCGGGCGCCTTCGGCTCGGCGCGCTTCAAGCTCAAGGGACTCGATAAAAACCGCGCCGAGTACGAGCGCCTCATCGAGATCTTCAAAGCCCACAATATTGGTTACTTTTTCTACAACGGCGGCAACGATTCGATGGATACCGCCCACAAGGTCGCGCAGATGGGCGAGGCGCTTGGCTACCCGATCACCTGCATTGGCGTGCCGAAGACCGTCGACAACGATCTGCCCTTCACCGATGCCTGCCCCGGCTTCGGCTCAGTCGCAAAATACGTCGCGATCTCCACGCTCGAAGCCTCGCTCGACGTCGCCTCGATGGCGCGCACCTCGACCAAAGTATTCGTGATGGAAGTCATGGGTCGCCACGCCGGCTGGATCGCCGCTGCGGGCGGCCTCGCCGGCAAGGGCCGCGATGCGCCGCCGCATGTCATTCTGTTTCCGGAAATCGCCTTCGATCGCGAAGCTTTCCTCGCTCGCGTCAAAGAAACCGTCGAGCGCGTCGGCTACTGCGTCATCGTGGTCTCGGAGGGCACCGCCGACGCGGATGGCCGTTTTCTGGCCGATGCGGGCACCAAAGATGCCTTCGGCCATACACAGTTGGGGGGTGTCGGCCCGGTGGTCGCCAACATGGTGCGCGAGGCGCACGGCTACAAATATCACTGGGCGGTCGCCGACTACCTGCAGCGAGCTGCGCGTCACATCGCCTCGAAAGTCGATGTCGATCAGGCCTATGCCATGGGCCAGGCTGCGGTGGAGCTTGCGGTAAAGGGTCACAACGCCGTGATGCCGATCGTGGTCCGCAAGTCCTCGAACCCCTACCGGTGGACGGTGGGGCACATCGAGCTCGCCAAGGTCGCCAACGTCGAAAAGAAAGTGCCGCGCGACTTCATCACCGCCGACGGTTTTGGCATCACCGAAAAATGTCGGCGTTATCTGCTGCCGCTGATCGGCGGCGGCGATCCGCCGCCCTACAAAGACGGGATGCCCGTCTACGTCAAACTCAAGGGCGTAGCGGTGCGCAAGAAGCTGCCGCCGTTCAAGGTCTGAAGCGGCGCCCCGCGAGCGGCCGGGGCACCGATCTTGCTGTGCTATATTTCGGCGCCTTTTTGATTACGAATTCTTTCAGGGGGACTACTCACGATGGACGTTAATCTCTGGCTCTGGATCGCCGTGGGCGCCGGGGCAATTGCGGTCATTTACGGCGCGGTTTCGGCCGCCGCGATCAACGCCCTGCCTGCTGGCAATGCACGCATGCAGGAAATCGCCGCCGCTGTGCAGGCGGGTGCCGAGGCCTATCTCAGTCGTCAGTACACGACCATCGCCATCGTCGGCGTTGTCCTCTGCATCGTGCTCGGCCTCGCTCTCGACTGGGTCACCGCGGGCGGCTTTGCCGTCGGTGCCATCCTTTCGGGTCTCGCCGGCTTCATCGGCATGAACGTCTCGGTCCGCGCCAACGTGCGGACCGCAGAAGCGGCGAGCAATGGCCTCAATGCCGCGCTGCAGGTCGCCTTCAAAGGCGGTGCAGTGACCGGCATGCTGGTCGTGGGTCTCGGCCTGCTCGGCGTCGCCGGGTATTACCTTGCCGTACGCGGCATGGTCGGTGACGAACATGCGTTGCGCTCGCTGGTGGGCCTCGCTTTCGGCGGCTCGCTGATCTCCATCTTCGCGCGTCTTGGCGGCGGCATCTTCACCAAGGGTGCGGACGTCGGCGCCGATCTCGTCGGCAAGGTCGAAGCGGGCATCCCCGAAGACGATCCGCGTAACCCCGCGGTCATCGCCGACAACGTCGGTGACAACGTCGGCGACTGCGCCGGCATGGCGGCCGACCTCTTCGAAACCTACGCGGTCACGCTGGTTGCCACCATGTTGCTCGGCGGTCTGATGCTCGCCAGCAGCGACGGTGCCGCGGTGATGTACCCACTCGCCCTCGGCGCAGCGTCCATCGTCGCCTCGATCGTCGGCACTTTCTTCGTGAAGGTCAGCGACGGCGGCAAAATCATGAACGCGCTCTACAAGGGTGTGATCGTCTCGGGCGTCATCTCGGCCATCGCCTTCTGGTTCATCACCGAAGCGCTCATGCCCGACAACTTCATGGGCATGTTCGGCTGTACGCTGATCGGCCTCGCGCTCACCGCAGCGATGATCGTGATCACCGAGTACTACACCGCGACCGAGTACAGCCCGGTGCGCAAGGTGGCCGAGGCCTCACAGACGGGTCACGCCACCAACATGATCGCGGGTCTCGGCGTGTCAATGAAATCAACCGCGCTGCCCGTGCTCGCCGTGTGCGCCGCGATCTGGGGTGCGTACTCGCTCGAGGGACTCTACGGTATCGCGATCGCTGCGACCGCCATGCTGTCGCTGACCGGCATGATCGTGGCGCTCGACGCCTACGGCCCGATCACTGACAACGCCGGCGGCATCGCCGAGATGTCGGGTCTCGACAAAAAGATCCGCAACATCACGGATCCGCTCGACGCAGTGGGCAACACCACCAAGGCGGTCACCAAGGGTTACGCGATCGGCTCGGCCGGTCTCGCGGCACTCGTGCTGTTCGCCGACTACACCCACAAGCTCGAAGACGCGGGCAAACTGGTCGACTTCTCGCTCTCCGATCCGGCGGTAATCATTGGTCTCTTCATCGGCGGTCTCGTGCCCTACCTGTTCGCCGCCATGGCGATGGAAGCCGTGGGTCGCGCGGCAGGCTCGGTGGTGACCGAGGTGCGTCGTCAGTTCCGCGAGATCAAGGGCATCATGGAAGGCACGGCGAAGCCGGACTACTCCAAGGCCGTCGATCTGCTGACCAAGGCCGCGATCAAAGAAATGATCGTGCCCTCGTTGCTGCCGATCCTCGTGCCGGTGGTGGTGGCGTTCGGTCTGAACGCGCTGATGGGCCCGGGTGAAGGCATCAAGGCCCTCGGCGGTCTGCTGATCGGCACCATCGTGACCGGTCTCTTCGTCGCCATCTCGATGTGCACGGGCGGCGGCGCCTGGGATAACGCCAAGAAGTACATCGAAGAAGGCCACTTCGGCGGCAAGGGTTCCGACGCCCACAAGGCGGCGGTCACCGGCGACACCGTGGGCGATCCGTACAAGGACACCGCGGGTCCGGCCATCAACCCGCTCATCAAGATCATCAACATCGTGGCACTGCTGCTGGTGCCGCTGCTCTAAGACAGCAAAACGCGCTCTCGGGCGAAGAAAAGCCCCGGCAAATGCCGGGGCTTTTTTTTGGTGTGCGATCCGCGCAGGTCAGTCGCGCAATCGCTCGAGGGCATCGGCCGCAGATCGACCAAACCGCCGTGCAAGACGGCGAGCAAGATCATGATCGAACGCGCTACCGACCACCCATACGATCTGCCGCGCATCCTCGAGATCGATCGGGCCGCCGGCATGGCATTTCATGGCAACGAAATCTTCCGCACTGACAAATCGCAAACTTCGTCCATGAAAGTCCAAGTGCTTGGCACGGGCAAAGGCGAGGGGATCCATGCCCCGGATTCCGCTCAACAATTCGACGCGATTGTTTGCAGCATCGGTCACCACCAGCATTGCGGCGATCGGATCATCCGCGTCACCGCGTCGCAGTTCGGTCTGATAACCGCTGGCTCGTAGCCGTTTTGACAATGCATCCAGATGGGACGCGCGGACACCGAGCAGCAAATCGGCGTCGGTCGTGGCGCGAATCACGCCATGGAAAGCAGCAGCCATGGCACCGATCACGAGATGATCGGCACCGAGGTCATCAAGGATCGCTGCAATATCGATCATCAGCAGCGCCGACTCGCCACCCGCACGCCGCAGCGCGCGACTCATGACGATGCTCGGGTCATGACGGCGCTCGGTTCACAGCGGCGCTCCGCGCTTGCTCGCCAACGCAGGTCGCGGCGCGGGTTCCGCAGATCGACGCGACGCCTCGCCTGCCGTGCGTAGCGCGGCAAGCAAGCGGTTGTGTTCGATAAAGGCCTCGAGTCGCTCGGTCGGTGAACGACGCCGAATGTTTTCGAGCAGCGCGAGTTTCGCGTGGTCGGCGACTTTCGAGGGATTGAGCCGCTGCCCGAGCCTTGGGCTCGGGCCCGGACCCGGTCCCGAGGCCAGGAACACGCCGGCCTCTCGGGCATCGAGTCCCGTCTGCAGAGACAGCGGCAATCGCAGACGGACCGCCACGCGAATCAGCAACTCGACAGTAAGCCCCTCCACCCTGCCGTTGATGATGCGACTCAAGGTTGGCTGCGGCAGCTGCAAGCTCGCTGCCGCCGCGGTTTGGGTTTGCCCCGAAGCGCCGACCGCCCGCGCGATCTGCAAGGCGAGGTCGCTGCGTAGCGCAAGCAGGGTTTGCTGCTCCATTGCCGAAATGGGTGCTGAAGTCGAGTTCATAGCGGAAATACTATAACTATTTCGAATTACATATAAATTGGATTGCAGCGTATCGCCTAAAAAATCTTGCCGGGCTCGCCGATGCGGGTTCGATAGGCGCCGGGTGGCTCCTGCGGCGAATCGAGATCGCGCGGCGGAATCTTCACGTTGGGGTCGGGAACCAACAGCCGCCAGGCATCG
>Ga0194129_10002842_pt1 | contig 25139 bp, 24 predicted proteins | sample TA2KigCa35mmetaG_FD_150862 | JGI IMG/M metagenome (GOLD analysis project Ga0194129, IMG submission 150862) | Freshwater microbial communities from Lake Tanganyika, Tanzania - TA2015038 Kigoma Deep Cast 35m | ecosystem: Environmental > Aquatic > Freshwater > Lake | place: Tanzania: Lake...
ATACAATTTGGAGCAAACATTCAAAATGGATAATATAAAAACTAAACGCACCGAGTGGTTAAGAGACGAGTTAGAAAAGACATTTGTAAAAAGCACTATTGGTGAAAATATGCTTCTTAATTTTGTATCAAAACTCTATGAAAAAGCATATAGTGCGCTTGATATAATAAAAATGTTGGAAGATGGGGTCATAAAAGTTGCTGATACTAACAAACAATATGAATTATTAATTGCTTTTAATAAGGTTCGTAAAGAATTCCGAAATGAAAAATTACTCATTCTATTTGTGTTAAATTTTATTTATTTAGATAATAAAATCTCTCTAGAAAATATGTCATTTATGTAAAAAATAAAAAAAAATTATAAAATATATACCCGTAATAAATATATATTTTATTCATATTTAATCGCATATTTATCAATTGTTACTGCTTTGGTAACATTTTTAACTATTTTATCAATATTTTCTTGCTGTTCCTCAATTGTTGCTCCAGACATTGAATTCATAACAATCTTTAAATATTTATTGTTATCTTTTGACCTTGGGTCAGTACAATTTGGGTTCTCTTTTATCCATTCAGTAATTTGTCTGATATTTTTATTTGCGATTTTCTTTATTGCGTCTTTTAATAACTCTCTGTCTTCAGTTTCCTTTATCCACATATCATTATTTTTAATATACAATGTTTCACGTTTGGCATCACTACAGTGTATTGGGCGTTTAAATGTGTCTAATATATTTAAATTCTTTACGCAAATTTTGGAGACACCTTCGGCATAACCTACATGAGCAAAATTCTCTAAATCGGAAAGCTGCATCTTAATTGTATCTACAAATTCGTTTATATTTAAAGCATCTTTACATTTTTCGTTTAGAAATAGCTGTAGATTAAATGTGTTATTATTTGTATTATTACAATTTGTATTAATTGTATTATTATTTGCTGTCATAGCTAATTCCATCATTTGCTTATGTTGTTCCATCATAAACATCTGAAACTCCTGGTTTTGTTTTAGCACTTCTAGGAGCATTTGTGGGTCAATATGTTGTATATTTGTTGGAGTTATTTTTATATTACTTACATTACATTTTTTTTTATGTCTCCATAAAGTAGTTCTACTATAATATACCTGACCACATTCACATACATTTTTTCCTTGACAGTTCTCATTTTTCTCATTTTTCTCATTTTTCTCATTTTGTGTTTCATTTTGTTTCATTTTTGTCTGATTTTGATGTTTTGTAGACAACATATGACGTTCAAATGAATATTTTACACAGCATTTATAGTCACATATTTCGCATATAAATTTTTCTTCTCTTTTTTTCTCTAAATTTGTTTCATTTTGTTTCATTTTGTTTCATATTGTACAGATAGAAAAAAATTCCTAAAGACTTCGGCAAAAAATTTTAAAATTTATCGTCACACTTTTTTCAGACCAAAAAAAATAATTGTGACTTTTATGGTCAAAATGTGAAAAAAACGTGTTTTTTCAACATTATTTTGGATTTTCCAAAAATGGACATTTATAAATGTCCAAATTTTGATTCCCTTTTTACTTTTTGGATTAACTTTTTTCACTTTTTCAAAAAAAAAATAAAAAAAAATTGTGTAAAAATGTAAAAATATGTAAAAATACTACAAATAAAAATATAATGTAATATAAACTGTAACATAATTATGTATTCATTAAATAGAAGAGTAAGTTACTTACTGGGATGTGTAGGTAGCAGATGTGCTATAATGATATATATAGCAACAGTTTCTGGTCCAGGAGACTTATATTGTGCTGGAATTTTTTATATTTTTGTAGCAAGTAAATTTGTATTTTTAGATTTTTTTCAGAGACCCAATATAGAATCTGTAAGTTTAAGATTTACTCATGCTATTATTTATATTATATTTGCGTTTTATGCTATGCGTGGAAATAATAATTATTCTTGGAAAATTTTGTTAGTTGATCTAGTATTTGGAACAGCTGTATATACTTTTTATAATGTATACCCTATTTTAAATAATATATTTTCAAATATTGTAAATACGCATACAGAAGCTGTCATTTTAGATGTGTAAATATTTGAAAAATATAAAAATATAAAAATATAAAAATATAAAAATATAAAAATAAATTCAAAATTATATTTTTATAAGTAATCAAAAAAATTGAAACAAATTTTTTCGTATAGAATTATTTTATTAGAAAACAAATATACACTGAAACAAAACGAAAACGAAAACGAAAACGAAAACGAAAAGGGACTTACAGAGAAACAAATTGCTCGCATTGAGAGAATTAGAAAGGAAAAAATAATAAAAGACATTACTCCTGCTATTAATTCTAATTTTAACAAATGTGTTGAAGGATATCATTTAATTAATTCTTCTGCTATTAATGAAACAATATGGGAAGACATCAACGCTACAGTATTTTCAGCATCAGGAATTGATGTTTATTCTAAGAGTGACGGTAGTCATTTATCAGGTATGGATATTAAGTGTTCATTAGGAGGAATAAGTAATAAATCAGCAAAGTATTCAACTAATAAAAAAAGTATTGATATAAGTTCTTATAGATTAACTACAGTTTGCAGTGAAAAAATATGCGGCACACCAACAGAAATTATTGAAGAGATAAATAAAAGAAAAAATTTTGATTATTACTCATTCATAGTAAGAGATGAAACTGACAGTAATTTAATACATTATGACTGGTTACTAATTCCAAGTAACCACTTAGTTTTAGACCCAAATTCATATAATTGGGAGCCTACAATAGGTAAAAGAGGAAAAAATAAAGATACACAAGTTGGCTGGCACACAAACGAAATTAATGGCTGTAAAATGTCCATTACATTTAGTATGTCATCACAATTATGGATACATATTGAAATGACAGAAGAAATTAAAAAATTTATTATAGCAAGCGCTGTTGCTGAAAAAAAATCAAAATACAATTACATTGATTTATTAAACAAATTAAATTCTGTATAACAAATACACAATATATATTATTCATTATTAATATGTTCTAATCGTTCATTTGCTATATTTATATAATCATTATTAATTTCAAAACCAATAAAATCAACATTGTTTTTTTTTGCGGAAACACATTCAGAACCTGAACCAACAAAAGGAACAACTAACAATGTATGAGATAATTTATTTCTTGATGCTTTTATAAGTCTATCGCATATTTCTAATGGTTTTTGAGTAGGATGATCTACACGTTCTTTTTTTCCAGCTCCACCTGCTAATGCTGGGATTTTTATTACATCTCTTGGCAACGCACCACCTTCGTGAGCAGTATAAATTGTTTCTTTAGTTCCATTACTGAATCGTCCTACTGTTGCTTTCCTAACTTTGCCAGCAGCATTTTTTAAAAATGAATCAGTATATGGTTCTCTAACATCGTCGCGATTAAATACTGGTGTGTCTTTAGAACATACTAATATACTTTCATGAGTTCTTTGCCAAAATTTAAGTGATGGACATACTTTGTTAGTATAATGCCAAATAATCCAGTCAACATTACAAGTAATTCGCACTCTTATAAAAGCAAGAATTTCACTGAACCCATATATGTATAATGTTCCGTGTGGTTTTAATATTCTTAAACATTCAGCTATCCAATTATCGCACCATAATAAATAATCATCCATTTTCTGTTTATCACTATTATTTCCAAAATCTTTACCAATATTATATGGTGGATCGCAAATTATAATATCAACACTTTCATTTTTAATTTTTTTCATACCAGCAATACAATCTTCATTATATATTTTATTAAATTCTAGTTCTTGTTGTGTAATTACTGTATTTGTAATTTCTCCTTCAACTATTGAGACTGTTGATTCTTTTGTTAAAGTATTATTAAGTAAAGATATAAGCTCCGCTTTTGTTTTTGTTTTACATTTTGTAATACCCATTTCTTCACATTTTATCAGAAGCTCAGCCTTTGACATTTTATTTTCTTGTGTTAAAGATAGATTCATATTTAATAATATAAGTTACAATAGTATTAAATATATTATTTAAATCAATTTTTTAGTGTAAATAAACTATAAAATTAAACTATAAACTAACAAATAAGTTCAAATTTATAAAAAATAAGATTAGTTATTAACATAAAACATGGATGATTTTAATGTTAGCGCATTACACGAATCAAAGAATGAGTGGGGAGCTCGTTTATTAACCATTTTAACACCATTAGTTATTGAAGGGTTCAAATCTATTTTTGACGAGGCTGTTACACTTTGTAAAAATAATGGTGAAATGGAGAAATATTTAATGACATTTCAAAATCTAATTACACGTATTCCCAAATGGAATGCATCTATTATTGAGACAGAACGAAAACGAATTATTGAGAAAAGTTGTTGTAATTATTTAGAAGAATTAGTTACGTGTGTACATATTATTCAGCTTAAATTACTAACAGCAATGCGTGTAGGACAACGCCAAAAGAAAATAGATATAAACATTCCCAAATTAGATGATTTTATTCATAAGGCTTATATTAATGTAGCAAGAAAGATTTATAAGAATGTGTATTTGTTTGAGATTAGTGGTGTTCCATTACAGGTTCAAAAGCATAACCGAGAATTAGAAATAATTGTTCAAGAATGTATATTAAACGCAGTCAGAGAAAGTATTCCTATTGAAAGTATATTACGCGCATATATGGATGAAACAGTTGAGGAAGATGTTGTTGAAGAAATTAAGGAACAAGTTGTAGAAAAGAGTGCACCAACAAATGCGCGTGGTGACACTGAGTTTATTTCAGAGGTTAAAGCAAAGGATAAGGCTGAGCTTGAGAAAGAGAAGGAAAAAGCTATACAATCAAAATCTGAACAACAAATACATACTATATCTAGCAATTCAGAAAACTCTAACTCGCCTTCACTCAAATTTAATGATGTAGATTCTGTATTAAATGATGGAGGGAAAGAAGAATTTATAAATGCTCCTAAAACATTTGACAGATTAGAAGAAATTAGCAAATTAAGAAATGAGCAAAGAAAACAGGAGGAGGAAGACGATGATGATGATATTTTAAAGATTTCAGATGAATCAGTTGACTTAGGCAGTTTAGATGTACACGTAATTGGACAACCTGAAATTAAATTGGATGACTCATTTTTACTCAATGATGTTGAAATATTGGTATAAATAATTGTATAAATAATTGCGTTAATATAATAATAAGAAACTAAAAATATATTGTAAAATGGATAATATATTTTTAATAGCAGGTATTGTGTCCGTCATTTTCTTCCTTGTAAAATTCTTAGAAATGAGATATGTTGATAAAGAAAGTAAACCATTAAAGTTTATTATTCGCGATACTTTAGTTGTTTATATTAGCGTAGTTACTGGTAATTTTATTTATGAACAAGTGACACCAGTATTAGAAGAAACTGTTAAAACACCTAGTGTGCCCATAGCATTTACTGATGATGCGCCATTTTAAACGATGATCTTATTTCTTCTATTTTTAAAAAAAATAATGTGTCATCTTTATTTGTTAGTTGTCCGACGATCAACTTATCTATTTTCAATAATTTTATTATATTGCTTAGAATGAGACCAAACCAATACAAGTTTAAAATAAATAGGCCATAAATAATAGCTATAACTATTTTGTCACACATAAAAAACTTATTATATTTAATAATATTTTCAAAAAAGTCTTGATTAGTAATAATGTATTTAAAATACAAATATATTCTTGCATAGAAAAATGTCATAGCAAATAATCCATCATTAATTGGATGTATAAAAGCTGGTATACTAACAAATTGTAAAATACTTGGGTCTTTTAACATATTTCTTATACTTAAAAAAATGTTACTAATTTCAGCTAACGCAAATATATATAATTCATTTTTAACTGGTTCTGCTATATCTGGACACATTAGATACCAAAATATTACAAATATAAACAATATATGATGTATTTTAAATTCAAGTTTTTCAACAAAATACAAATGAATTGTTAGATATACTAACACAGTTATAAATAAATAATCTAACCATTTAATATCTTTTTCAGAATTACAAAATTGATATAAACAAAAGCAAGCATATAATGATACAATAAGTGTTGTAATGTATTGTCCTGTATCTTTATTTATTATATTATTTATTATATTATTTATTATATTATTTATTATATTAGTCATTTATAAGTATTTATTATAAATAACTAGTGATGATAACGTATTATATTTTTACTTTATTTTTATTTTAATGATAAACTATTCTGTATTTTCTCAATTTCTAAATAAAACGCATCATTTTTGTTAGGTCTATATTTAAATACATCGTAGCCAAAAGCTGTATTAATTGCTTTTTTACTAATAAGTGAAAACCAATACATATTTAATAAACTTAGTGTCCAGAAAGAAAGTATACTTAGTTTATCCACCAACCAAAAATTGGCAGTCTTTGCTAAATTACTGTAAACATCTGGATTAAATACAACATTTTTGTTAAACAAGTATATTCTTGTATATGTAAATAATAATAAAAACAAAAGGTCATTTACTGGTTGTATTTTTTTTAAAAGTTTAGAAAATCCAGTTGATAAATCAGTTGTTGGTTGTTTCAAATATGTCCGTATAATTGACTTGGCATTTAAAAATATAGAACTAGTTTCAACCATAAGTGTTGTAAACATTGGTTCTACAATAGCAAATGGTATAGATGGAAAACATAATGATAGTATTGTAAGACATAAACTTGAAATATGATGTATTCTAAAATCTAATTTGTCACAAGTATACAAATCATAAATAAGATATACAAAAAATACATACCAAATATATCTAAACCATTCAATATTGTTAGTTTGTTTATATTTATAGAGGCAAAAACAAGAATATAATGCCATTGATAGAGAAATAGAATCTTCTATATATGGTTTAAAATCCATTATAATAAGGCTATAACCTACTAATATTTTTTATAATGAAATTATACTTATTTCAAATTTTATTTTAATTTTATTTTAATTTTATTTTAAATTTTACACCATAAATAATTTGTTAGTTTATCTACCAGTCCATACCTTAACAATTGTTCCGTGAATAATTTTATTATTAAAATCGTTCATATATTGGTCAAAATTATAACCAAATGATAAATGGTGTGTTCTAATATCACCATAAAATGATGGTAAAACTGATAAACTATTACATTCATTCGCAAACAACAACCCTATAATACGCTCAAATCCACATCTATCTTTACGACATGTAATTGCATTTACTAAATTAGTAATCTTATATTTTCTTTCTAAAGATGACAAAAATGTATGATTTATAAAACACTGACCACCAAAGCATAAATTAAATTTATTTTTATCATCCATACCTAGAACATTAATTTCGCTTCCAGTAAGACGCTGTTTTATAAATGCGCCACCTTTTAAATAATTAGTTATACGTACTAAATTAGTTAAATGCTCTTTATCATAAGGATGATGCCAAAAAGGAAGCACTGGTATTTTAATTTTTTCAAATGGAACTCGTTTATGAATAAATGTGCTGTCGTGAATAATGACCGCATTGTCAAACCATTTATGTCTTAAATAGTAAATAAATGGCAGTAATTCACCACGGCCAGGATATTCAGATTGTATAATTTCTAAATTCTTATATTCAAAGTCAGCATTTATAAAGCTTTGGTTACTATTATCATCAATAATAATAATTTGTTTTAATGGATATAGGGACCGAATTAACTTAACATTTTGATTCCAATATTTGTTAGTTTGTTCTGAATTAACGTGTCTTGTAATTATAAATCCAAAATTCATTTTATTTGTATTACATATTACAAATAAAATAATTATATACAACTGAATTTATCTTTAGTTTATCCTTAATTTATATATGATGGTAATTCATCTATATTTATAACTTGCTCATTTTTACCTACATTGTTCTTTGATACAACAAATTTATTAAACTCTGGACGTTCTAATTGTGCTACAGGAGTATGATTATGAACACATCGGGCAATCATTTTATACAATTTGAAGTCCGGATAGCGCTCAACTCCGTTATTTTTATATAGCACATTAATTCCATTATCATCAATACACCATTCAACAATTATTCTAACAATTGGTTCACATGATTCCAGATTTTTAATATCATCCAAGTCATTAATTATATAATCAAAAATAGAACAAGCTAGACGGCATAAGTCAAAACTGAAATTAGGTTCTAGACGTGGTTTCTTTTCATTAAAATATGGTTCTGTATTATATTGTGTTGCCGCATCGCCTCCAGTCTGAAAACTATCGCTACAAATTGTCTTTCCGTTAAATTTATAAATTGCGCGACCAAAATCAATAATTTTATATATTTTACCAAATGTGGGAACTTTGTAATACTTCTTTTTATAACAATAATAGATAAATTTTTTGTTAGTTGTAACATACATTACATTATTTGTATGAAGATCATTATGAGTAAATGAAAACATCTTTTGATAAGTAATCAGTATCATTATAATTTGTATTAATGCTGAAAACCATTCGTCATTTGTTAGTTCAGTTGTCAAAATTAAGCTGTCAAATGTATTTTCACAATGCTCCATACAAATTAGTTGAATAGGAAATTTTGGAAAAGTTAGCCATAATGTTTCTTCATCAATATCAGAATAGTCGCTACTGTTAGTGGCACTATTTGTCTCGCTATTTAGAGAACTTTTTGTCTCTTTTTCTGCGTTAATATCAGCATCAACATTAGTATCAATATCAAGATTATTATCGTCATTTTCATCTATATCATCGTCTTCACCATCTACTTCTTCGTCTGTATGTGTATGGGATGTTCTAGATGAGCATGATGACCCAGATGCTATTGTTTCAGATTTTTTGGGGTCTATTTTAAATTCAGATGAGTTCATAATATCAACCAAGTCAACATTCATATTTTTAATATCAGATAATGTAATAAGATTATTATTATCAAGATTATTATTATCAAGATTATGAATATTTAGATCATTATTTAGACCATTATTTTCAAAAATATTTTCAAAAATAGTATCATCAAATGATTTAATGGATAGCACTGATTTATTAGACATAATCTTTAATGGTTTCAATGGTTTTACTTCTTCATCACTTGTTAGTAAATGCGAATAATCTTCAACATTAAATAATATATTTTGTTTCTTTACAAAGAAGTCTGAATGAACCAAATATTCAATATCATCCATAATATTAATTTTATAGTTATTTTTGACAGCTAAAAAAGAGCCATAGAAGTCTATACCGTGAATAAATCCGTGATTATTTAATATTTGACTTGTTAAATATGAAAAGAACCCATCAACATATGCTGAGTTATTAACATCCGCTATTTTAGGATTTACAGGCGCATTTTTATTAATAGATGGAAGATTAAATAAATTTACATCATTGTAGTTGTATTTACCTATAATATATTTAAAAGGATCTAACAATGGTGCCATTTTTATAAATACCTTTTGACTACTAGTAAAGTCACCACTAGAATCATTACTGTTTTTTAGTTTACAATTATAAATATTATCTGAAAAAAGTTCATTATTTTTATTAGGTTTATTATCTTTTAAATCAGAAACATACCACAAGTGATTTAAATTTATGCTATTATAATTGGTCTCATTTAATGAGAAAAATCTATCGTAAATAGGTATATAATTCTGAACCTGTTCTAAGCTAATTGTATTGTTAGTTTGGAATTTAGTAAAGAGGTTAATATTTTTCCTTTTTTGATAATTAATACTAAAGGATGATTTAGTAGTGGATTGTGTTGTTGCCATTAGCTAATAAAAATATTAATATTAGTAATATTTAACTCATTTTATACAATATTTTATAAGTTTTATAATATTTATAATAAATTCCTAAAGATTTATAAGTTTGAGTTAAACAAAATAAATCTTTTATAGTTGTATAGATATAATGAATTTAGAACTAAAAAGATTTGATATGAAAAGCATTAGTTTCAAGCCGGATGAATCTAAGGGTCCTGTTGTAGTTTTAATTGGGCGTCGTGATACCGGTAAATCCTTTTTGGTTAGAGACTTGCTGTATTACCAGCAAAGTATCCCAATCGGCACTGTTATTTCTGGAACAGAAGAAGGTAACGGGTTTTATGGAAAATTGGTGCCAAAATTATTTATCCATAATGAATACAATACAGCAATTATTGAGAACATTTTGAAGCGACAACGAACTGTTTTAAAACAGATTAAGAAAGAAATGGAGCAGTTTAAAAGAACAACTATTGACCCGCGAACTTTTGTGATCCTTGATGACTGCTTATATGATAACACTTGGTCACGCGATAAAATGATGAGGCTACTTTTTATGAATGGCAGACACTGGAAGGTAATGCTAATCATAACAATGCAATATCCATTGGGTATTCCACCAACACTAAGAACAAATATTGATTATGTTTTTATTTTAAGAGAGCCATATATAGCAAATAGAAAGCGAATTTACGAGAATTATGCTGGTATGTTTCCTACATTGGAATCATTTTGTCAAGTGATGGACCAATGTACCGAGAATTATGAGTGCCTAGTGATAAATAATAACGCCAAATCTAACAAATTACAGGACCAAGTGTTCTGGTATAAGGCCGACGCACATAATGACTTTAGATTAGGTTCCAAGGAGTTCTGGGAGCTGTCCAAATCAGTAAATGATGAAGACGAAGAGGAGCAATATGACCCAAATAATGTGAAGAAACGTGGTCAGGGACCCAAGATTGCGGTAAAAAAGAGCAAATGGTAATCGGCTTTTATAAAAACCACTTTTAAATTATAAAAGCGGTCATCAAGTTGGAGGAGCACTATTCTTGCTCTTCCATAAGAGAAAGCGGGTTTAGAACAATATTTTTATAAATTAAATAATATTCAATTTATAAAATTAAAAAACTGTTTATTCAACATCTTCCATCTTGGAATCCTTATTGTCATTATTTGACAAAGCAAAAGGTCCGCTAACTAACTCAGACCTGCCATAATCAGATTGACCAACAACAATATTGTCGCCATCAAAAAGCTCGCTACGAATATCAGCAACTGAAATAGTATCAGAGGCAGATAATTTGCTTTCCTGAGTATTTGCAATACCAACCAAGTTTCCATCCTTATCAATATCTTGGGTCAAAGAACTACCGTGCTTCTCAGCATTCTTCTTGTTATCATCAATAGCCTTCTGCTTGGTCTCCTTAACACGCTGCTCAAATGCGGTCTTAGCAGTAGCCTCATTCTTCTGCTTCTCCTGCGCCAACTGATTGAGCTCCTCCTCCATATACTCAACACGACCAGTCTTGTAAGCCTCAGGATCCCAGCACAACCACTGTCCAACAGGTCCAACAAACACGTCAAAACTAGGGTCAGTTTCACGCAACAATTTAGCACGCATTTCAGCCTCTTCTTGTGTCTGGAAATTGCCTCTGGACTTGAAACCTCTAACAGATGTCTGGAAGTTGTGCTTGATACTAAACTGCTTCTCAAGGTCGTCCTCGTGCTTATCCAAGAATGTCTTGTAGTCATCTTCAATAGATGAACTAATAATATGCTCACGCTCCTCAGTAACGAATCCCTCATAATCCTTCATAACATCCTCAAAATTCAACTTGTATTTATAAGAAACAAAATTAATAAATTGATGGAACTTTTCCATGGACTTGGAAAATTCCCACTTCTTTAGGAACTCCTCAAAAAAGAACATTTCCTTTTGCTTCAAAATTTTCTCGGGAGTAATAAACGAGAAACAGCCAAATTGTTGGCCAGCAATAGGCTTGTCAAGTTCCAATAAATCAACATATTTAGGATTAGGAGAGCCATCAGTTCGCTGTTTTCGTTCAAACGCTAACTTTTTGGAGGCATTTGTTTTAGGTTTTCCACTCATTATATATATTTATTTAATAGTTCGTTTTAAGTTTTAATTTTATAAAATATTATTATTTTTAATTAAAGAAATAAAAGAAATAAAAATTAAAAATAAATTAGTAGATTATAATTTTTTCTTTTTTATTTATATAAACAGAAATGGCTATGTTTGACGTTACTGAGCTTGTTAAGCGCATTGTTAAGTATTTAATTGAGGGTTTAATGGTGGCTATTGCCGCTTTTGCTATTCCCAAGAAGTCCTTGAATATGGAGGAGATTGTTTTGCTTGCTTTAACTGCGGCTGCTACTTTTGCTATATTGGACACATATATTCCTAGTATGGGAGTATCAGCGCGTACTGGTGCTGGTTTTGGTATTGGTGCTAATTTGGTTGGCTTCCCTCGTGGTCTTTAAATTTTATAATTCAATTTAAACCATTTCAAACCATTTTAAACCAAAATAAAAAGTATAATATATATTCTTAATACATATTATATAATAAATTATGGATAGACTAACATTAGCCGATTTACATATATCTAGATCTTTACCAAATCCAAAACCTAAAACAAATATAATGCCCAAATTTATAACAAGACCATTATCAAAAACTAAATCATTTATTAAAAATATGAATAAATCTTTAAGTAAATCTTTAAGTAGAACAGAAATAAGTCCAGAAATAAGCCCAGTATCTAAAACCTTAAGTAAAACTAAAAGTAAATCTATTGTAAGCCCGGCATCTAAAACCAAGAGTAAATCAATTCAAAGTCCAGCATCTAAAACCAAGAGTAAAACCGTAGAATCACCGGCATCTAAAACTTTAAGTAAAACAAAAAGCAAATCAATTCAAAGTCCTGCCTCTAAAACCTTAAGTAAAAGTAAAAGTAAAAGTAAAACTAAAAAGATGGTAAACAAATAATATTCTAGATGTCTAGACTGTAGGTATAAATTCCCAATCTAATTCAACACACATCTTTTTCCACGTCTCATCTTGTTCTATTAACTTTTCTCTATCTTTTAACATTGGTATATCAGACAAGTATTGATTTTCTCCAAGAAGCTCACAAAACTTAAATAATACATAATAATAATTTAAAAAATTAACACGATAATCTGGGCATGTTTTAGAATATGGTGACTGAATCTCCATAAATAAATTACACAAAATTTCTTCTAATTCAGGACTAAATACAGGTGGTTTGAGACCCAATTTATTTTTAATAAAAGCAATATGTTCATAATATTTATTAAACCCTAGCTTCTTAAGAATTTCCTTTGTTTTGTAATGTGTTAGTTGTTCCAAAGATATTCTTTCCTTTTTAATTTGTTGTTGTATTTGTTCAATCACGTCTTCAGGTATTTGGGTTGTTTCTTTTCCTTGAAATTGAGCAAGAATTTCCTTAAAATGATTAATTTTTTTATAAGCATAAAAACATACTTCTTTAGGTGGCTCTTTATAAGAAGGTTTTTCATTCTCTATTAAGTAAGGTATACTAACAGCACAAACATTACAAATAAGAACTCCTTCATCATCTAACGGAATCAATTCACCTTTATAACAGCTCTGGCAAATATCAGTAGATTTTACAAAAGCATTCATATCAATAAATGTCTCGTCAATATTACTTAAATATTTTTGGACAATATTTTTATTACGATTTTCACATAATAAGTTGTCATTGTCTTTTTCAGGCTGTTGTATTTTAAAAAAATTAAATAATTTCTGACTTTTTGTGCCATGTCCGATATCATTATTATCTTCCTTATTATCAATATTTTTTTTATTTTCAAAGTATTCAAAAATGTATTTAGAATTGTCTAAAAAATAATTTGTTTTACGCGCTTTTAATTCATTTATAGTATTTTTAATTTCTTTAACACGATCTTTTATTTCCATTACTTGCTCAATTGACAGTTCCGTGTTAGGATCAGTAATTTGTTCAATAAGCTGTTGTTTTTCTTCTTTTAATCTGGGAATAATATCAAACTCATCTTTTGAAAAATCAGTCATTATTTCCTTATGCTTTCCATCTAATGTGGTTGAATAGCGTTTACATACCTTTATTTTTTTTGTAGCCTTTGGTTTGAAGGATGGCATAGATTTATAATACTTATACTATAATAATTAATTTTATTTAATTAGATATTTTGTCAAAGTATATAATTTTTTATTTAGTAAATTTATTTAGCAAATTTATTTAGTAAATTTATTTAGTAAATACTTAAAACAATAATATAAGTTTAAAGACAAAATATAGTTTCATTTGTTATGTTAATGGATATTGATATTAAGATAACAAATAATGAAAAACAATTAGAACTAGAAATAGATAAAATAAAATTTCAGAAAATGGTGTTTTTATATAATGCTTTAGACAATGGTTGGTCAATTAAGAAACGAAATGATTCTTATATTTTTACCAAAAATCACGAAGGTAAAAAAGAAGTATTTGATGAGGCATATTTGTCCATATTTATGAAGGAGAATGTAAACATTAATAATATATTGAAATAATATGTAGGGGATTTAATTAAATTTAATTGTCGTCAAAATTTAATTAAATTAAAATCCAAAAAATTATTTTCTTTAGGAATAATATAAAATGGGAGGCGGACTTATGCAACTCGTAGCTTATGGTGCTTAACAACTTGGGTGCCAACAGTGAGCTGCTGTTATGGATCGTATATTACCATAACAGGAAAACAGTGTAAATATACGAATTAATCGCTTTAGAGGAAAGGTGTATTAATTATATAACTCGCTAGTGAATTATTTAGAAACAATTAATAATTTGCAAGATTGTCAAATTGTCGGGAACCCCCTTAGAGCTTTAACTACTACTTATTTGTGGTGACATAAATAATACCATAGGATAATAACCGATGGCATAGTAAAAATGTTAAAGATTGGGCAATCCGCAGCCAAATATCTTAAATTCCACTTTTGAGAAAAGTGGAGTAAAAATTCTCAAGTAATAAATATGTTTGTCTTTTAATTTTGGAGTTAATTTATTTTGACTCCATCTTTTTAAAAGATGGAAAGCCAGATTTAAGATAAAGGTTCAACGAGTAGACGGCAATCGGGAATCAATGAAGGATATAAGCAATCCTGAGATTTCATAAGGTGTACTCTGTCCTATGTACGAAAGTCATAGGGACATCGCAAGATGTTTACCTTAAAAACCTGTAGGGTAGAAAAACATCGGGGAATATCAAATCAATAAGATATTCAGAAAACCCTTTGTGGCATTTTGTTGCACTTGTTATTTGCGACTTATCCACTGATGTTAATTAGGGAATCTAGACAGTTACAAACGTTTAGAAGGAAGACCCCTAGTGAGAAAATCAAACTGCTTGAAACCCCTAAAGCTTATTCTACTAAGCGACTGTTGTGAGATGGTTGTGGCCAAGATAAAAAACTTGGGTATAGTAATAATGAATAAGATGTTTTGAATTATAGTTTATATTTCAAATAATGGGCAATGAGCATCCAAGCTTCTTTAAACAAAATAAAATGATATAAAATTAATAGTATAAATAATATATTGATACGTAGATGGAAACTCATTCTAACAAAATAGAGGATAGTAAACAATGTGTAAAATGTGAATTAATAAAATATCTTGATAAATTCAGACAATATAATAATGGTTCGCAGTCTAGCACGTGTAAAAAATGTTTGAATGAACTGGATAAAATAAGAAAAAAAAATCTAAGGCAGAAAAAATCTGAAAATTCTTTAGCTACTTGTGAAAAATGTAATACAGAAAAAGCATTGCGTTATTTTACAAAGTTGAAGAAATTTTATAAGAAAAAAATTTGTTTAGAATGTTATCCAGAATTTTTAAAAGAACAAAAAATGGAATGGTGTAAAAATGAACATAATACAAATATAAATTATCGTATTAAAAAGTCATTAGCAGCACGGTTACGAAATGTTCTAAATAAAGAAAATACTACTATGAATTATATTGGTTGTAATATTCAATATTTTAGAGAATGGTTAGAATACAATTTTACAGAAGAAATGAACTGGACTAATTACGGTTCTTTATGGTCAATAGATCATATAATACCAGTATGTAAATTTGATTTAACTATAGAAGAAGAAAAATTAAAATGCTGGAATTGGACAAATATGATGCCAAAAACAGTAAAATATAATTCATCTAAAAAAGATATTGATATGGAACAAATAAATTATATTATTGACAAAATAGAAAAGTTTAAAGAAGAAGGTTCAACGACTAAATGGTTTTCGAGTGAATTTATATTGAATAAAGAACTAGTAACAAGTAAACAAAAATAAATTCATTTTAAGATATAGTCTAATCCTTATTGAAAAATAAGGTAGAGGAAATGTACAGGTAACCCTCAAATCACCTTCTGGAAGGTCACTTACAGAAGATATACTAACTTTGCCATCGAATCAATCGAGCAAACTTTCAACGGCCAAGCCGATTTCGGACGCAGAGTTCAGTGCGTTATCTCCAGAAATGGTGATCTCGCCTACAGAACCTATTTACAGGTTACTCTCCCCGAGATTAACCAGCTCATGGGCATTGCTTCCTTCGCCGTTGGCGCTGGATCTGGTGTCTATGCCCGTTGGTTGGATTTCCCCGGTGAGCAGCTCATCGCCCAGGTTGAGGTTGAGATCGGTGGTCAAAGAATAGATCGCCAATATGGTGACTGGATGCACATCTGGAACCAGCTCACTATGACCTCTGAGCAACAGCGTGGCTACTTCAAGATGATTGGTAACACCACCCAGCTTACCTTCATCACTGATCCCTCTTTCTCTGAGGTTGATGGCCCTTGCGACTCCTTGGCCCCCCGCCAGGTTTGCGCCCCTAGAAATGCTCTCCCTGAGACCACTCTCTATATCCCTCTCCAGTTTTGGTTTTGCACCAACCCCGGTTTGGCTCTCCCTTTGATCGCTCTCCAATACCACGAGGTCAAGATTAACCTTGATATCCGCCCTATTGATGAGTGCTTGTGGGCTGTCACCACCTTGTCTTGCAACTCCAACACTTCTAACCCCATTGTTGCTTCTGGCCAATATGCTCCCGGACGCCCCGTCCCCGCTGCTATTGCCTACAACCAGTCTTTGGTTGCGGCTTCTTTGTACGTTGACTATGTGTTCTTGGACACTGACGAGAGACGCAGATTTGCCCAGAACCCCCACGAGTACCTCATCACTCAGCTCCAATTCACTGGTGATGAGTCCGTCGGTTCATCCAGTAACAAGATCAAGCTCAACTTTAACCACCCCGTTAAGGAGCTTATCTGGGTTGTCCAGCCCGATCAGAACGTTGACTATTGCTCATCTCTTGTGTGCGATGCTCTCTTGTTCAAGGTCCTCGGTGCCCAGCCCTTCAACTACACTGATGCCATTGATGCTCTCCCCAACGCTATCCATGCTTTCGGTGGCCCCGCCTCTGTTGCTGCTGACTCTCGTGCTTACATTGATGCCCGTGGTCTCTTCAACGATGCTGGTGCTCTTGACTATGATATCCCCTCCGGATTCACTGGATACTGGCACGGTCCCCAGAACCCCTACAATGAGGCCAACTTGGGTGGTGTCCCCGTCCTCCAGAACCCCGACCTCGGCGTTGATCCCTCTGTCCTCGCTGCTCTCAAGGATCTCTCCAACGGCCACCTCGATAACTCCACCGTCTCTGATGCTGGTACCTTCGTTTTGACTGAGACCTCTTTGGACCTCCACTGCTGGGGCCAAAACCCCGTCGTCACCGCTAAGCTCCAGCTTAACGGCCAGGACCGCTTCTCTGAGCGTGAAGGAACCTACTTCTCTTGGGTCCAGCCTTACCAGGCCCACACTAGAAACCCTGATGAGGGTATCAACGTGTACTCATTTGCTTTGAGACCTGAGGAGCACCAACCCAGCGGAACTTGCAACTTCTCCAGAATAGATAACGCTACCCTCCAGCTTGTCCTCTCCAACGCCACTGTTGAGGGAACCAAGACTGCCAAGGTCCGTGTCTATGCCACCAACTACAACGTGCTCAGAATTATGTCTGGCATGGGAGGCCTTGCTTATTCCAACTAAGCGCAATGTGTTACAAATTATTATATTGTTTATATCATATTTTAATAATTAAATTAATGCTTTTTAATTATTAAAGCAAAAAACAATATAGAGACAAAACTCTATATAATATATAAAATGAGTGTAGATATAGTAAACCTTATTGAAAGTAACCCTATTACCAAATTAAATGGTAATTATCAATCAAAATTGATAACCAAAGTGCAAAATAATTTTAATAATTATGAGCAACAGATGTTTATAGCTAGTTTTTACTGTTATTTAAATCATGATTACAAAAATGATTTTGTTATTAACTTGGATAATGTTTGGCAATGGCTAGGATTTAGTCAAAAAGTAAATGCTAAAACCTTACTTGAAAAACAATTCTATATTAATAAAGATTATAAAATTTCGCCCTATGTGGAGGGAAAGCAAACAAACTTTGCTTTTGTTGTAACAAAAGCAAAAGAAGAAACAAGAGGAGGTCATAATAAAGAAATTTTTATGTTAAACATTGAAACATTTAAAAAGTTTTGTTTAAAGGCAGGAACAAAAAAAGCGGACGAAATACACGATTATTTTATTAAATTAGAACAAATTTTACAGGAAATTTTACAAGAAGAAAGTAATGAATTAAAACAACAATTGTTACAAGTAGAAGACCAAAAAGCAAAAGAATATGAATTAAAATTAGAAGAACAAAAAATTCTTGAAAGAGAAAAAATATTACTCAAAGAGTATGCTACTATTGGTTCCATTGTTTATATTGTTAAAGTTAAAACATTTGAAAATAAACAATATATAATAAAAATAGGAGAGAGTCGTAGAGGCATAAAGGATAGATATAATGAACATAAATCAAAATATGAAGAGTGTTTATTATTGGATTGCTTTGCCGTTAACAAAAGCAAAGATTTTGAAAATTTTTTACATAACCATGAAAGTATTAGAGGAAACAAAGTAGCTGATTTAAAAGGACACGAGAATGAACTTGAATTATTTTTAATTGGTAAAAATCTTTCTTATAAAACATTATTGGATATTATAAACAATAATATTAAATATTTTAATACTAATGATACAAGTAAAATAGAACTTGAAAATGAACAACTCAGACTTATGCTTGAAATGAAAAATACTAATAATGATAATCTATTAATAAAAGAATTATTACAAATGATTAAACAAATGTCAGGCAAAATTGATAATCTAGAAAAATCAAATAGAGAAATATTAAATAAACTCAATACTAAAGAAACAAAAATAGCCACCGGATTTAATGAACCACTGGTTACACTTGGCCCACGATTACAAAAGATAAACCCGGATACATTAGAACTTATAAAAGTATATGAAAGTGTATCAGAAGCAATGAAAGAAGACTACAATATTAAAAGACCCAGTATCAACAAAGCTGTTATAGAAAATACAGTTTATAATGGTTTCCGATGGGTATTTGTAGATAGAGAACTAGATTCTAGTATAATTCATAATATTAAACCAACTAAGCAAACAAAGACTCAGAATTTAGGTTATATTGCCAAACTAAATTCTGATAAGAGTGAAATATTAAATGTATATTTAGATAGAAAAACGGCAGCACATTTTAATGGTTATGAATCATCGTCATCATTAGACGTTCCTGTAAAAAACTATACTTTAACTAAGGGGTACTATTATAAATTATTTGAAGAATGTAATGATGAATTAAGAGATAATTTTATTAAAAAACATAGCGAACCATTATTATATAAAAGTGGAATTGGACAGTATGACATAAATAATAACCTTATTAGAGAGTTTATATGTAAATATGATTGTATTAAACAATTAAAAATGAGCGATAAAACATTAACAAAAGCACTTACTAAAAACACACCATATAATGGGTATTATTTTAAGGACATTGGAAGTAAATTACAAGTAGTTTAATCTATTTATAAAACTAACAAATCTTACATCTTTTTGCTTCTAGTGCGTCTTCTCTTAGTGTTTACTCTAGGTCTCCCTCTAGGTCGCTTCTTACTCATTACTCTTCGTCTTGTTTTTCTTCCTTTTGCTTCACTTCTTGTTTTATTTTCAAGATAATCTTCAATTACTTTTAATTTGTAGCCAAACGTCATTCCCGGTCTAATTCTATTGGATACATCAGGAAAATGTTGTATCGCTCTTGTAATTACATCATCGCTATTGCGGGGACAAGGTGACAACCCAATACGTCGGCATATCATTTTTTTTAAGTCATCGGCAAGTTTATCATAAATTGCTTTTATTTTTTTATATTCAGTATTTTCATAAGGTGTAAAATGTATTTCTTTTGGACCACTATTAATAGCTTCAACTGCTTTATCAATAATATAATCAGTTCTTTCACCGGCATCCATCCATCTTACATTGTCACTAGACATATCTAATTCAAGAACTTGAACAATAAAATTTTCCATACTATATTGCCCATTATTTTGACTACCATATCTATTCATATCTCTTCTTTGACTCTCTCTTTCTCTTTCATTCAAATCCATTATATTACTAAATTCAGACATACCACCTATTTCTCTTATTTCTCCAAGAAAATCTTGAGCTTCAAAATTTTCAATATCCTCTTCACCAGCAAACTCATTATCATCATCATCAGAGTAATTTTCTGCCATTTCTTCTCTAAAACGTCTTTCAGCATTACTATAATTACTACTACTACTACTACGAGACATATTTTATATAATATGTGTATAAAATAATTATAATATAATAACAGTTACTAGAAAATAGTTTAAATATAATTTTAAATATATAATTATAATTATAAAAATGTCTAAACTAACACCAGTTATTCTTGTATTTGGCGGAAATGGATGGATTGGTTCCAAAGTAGTAGAATTATTACAAAACGCAAATATTAAGGTGATTAAGTCATTGTGTCGCGCAGATGATATTAAAATGATACAGAAAGAAATAGATTTAATTAAGAATGTAACGCATATTATGAGTTTTATTGGTCGCACACACGGAGTTTATAATGATGAAGTAATTGGCACAATTGACTATTTAGAGAAGCCAGGTAAATTAGTTGAGAATATGAGAGATAACCTATTTAGTCCTATTGGTTTAGCTGAATTAAGCAAAAAGAATAATATTCATTTTACATATTTAGGCACTGGTTGTATTTTTGAGTATGATAGTAATACCCATTTATATGGTGATCCTAATACTGGATTTGTAGAAGAAGATTTACCTAATTTTATTGGTTCATCTTATTCTATTGTAAAGGGATATACAGATAGATTAATGCAACTATTATATTCTGATAGCACATTAAATGCCAGAATTAGAATGCCTATTACAGATGAGCAAGATAGTCCACGTAATTTTATTACAAAGATTACAAGCTATAAGAAAGTATGTTCTGTACCAAACTCAATGACAGTTTTAGATGAGTTGCTACCAGTATTAATAGAAATGGCATTAAATAACCAAGTAGGAACTGTAAATCTAACAAACCCGGGAGTAATTAGTCACAATGAAATATTAACCATGTATAAGGAAATTGTAGACCCTAATTTTACTTGGGAGAATTTTACAGTTGAAGAACAGAACCAGATTTTAGCATCCAAGAGATCAAATAACTGTTTAGACACTACAAAATTAACTAACATAACATTGAGTTATAATAATTCTGTTAGTCCAATTCATAATGCTGTTAGAGATGTTCTCCAAAGAATGAGCAAAAAGAATGAATAAAGAGAATGAGCAAAAAGAATAAAACATATTATAAGTTATAATTCATTTTATAATTTATAATACAAAAATAAGAACACTATGAAGTTACTTGTTACTGGTGGATGTGGATTTATTGGCTCCAATTTTGTAAATTATTATTATAAACAAAATCCGGAAGCAACTATTGTAAATTTAGACGCAATGTATTACTGCGCATCAGAATTAAATGTAGATGAAGAAGTAAGAAACTCATCACGATATCATTTAGTGAAAGGCAACTTATGCTCATATGATCTCATTTCTAACATTTTAAATATTTATCAAATTGATACAGTCATTCATTTTGCTGCCCAATCACATGTCCAAAACTCATTTGAAGACGCACTTCAATATACACACGATAATGTTCAGGGAACTCATACATTATTAGAAGCTTGTAGAAGGTATAAAAAAATTACACGATTTATTCATATTTCAACTGATGAAGTATATGGTGAATCAATGCTTAATGAAAATGAGGAAAAGAAAAACGAAAACTCTATTTTGTGCCCGACAAATCCCTATGCGGCGACAAAAGCAGCAGCTGAATTAATTGCTAAGTCATATTATCATTCATTCAAGATGCCAATTATAATTACCCGTGGCAACAATGTTTATGGTCCTAATCAGTATCCTGAAAAACTTATACCACGATTCATTCAGCAGCTACATCAAGACAAAAAAGTAACAATACAAGGCGATGGCTCCAATGTGCGCGCATTTTTACACGTAAATGATGTGTGTTCTGCTTTAAAATTAGTTTTAGAAAAGGGAGAAATTGGAGAAATATATAATGTTGGAAGCGATGACCATCATGAATATACTGTGTTAGATATTGCGAAAATATTAATAGAAAAAATTAAAGGTACAATGGAATATGATGAATGGATAACATATATTGAGGATAGACCATTTAATGATAAGAGATATTATATTAGTAATGAAAAAGTGAAGCAACTTGGTTGGACAATTGATACAGATTTTAATAATGGAATAAATGAGCTGATTCAAAAAATGTCAAATAATCAAAATAATTAACGACGCCTTTTATAAGTTTTACGTCTTCTATTAGTTCTTCGCCTTAAATTTGTTTTTCTTTTGTTAGTTCTACGTTTTCGGCCACCTCTATTAGTTGTAGGACAAACAAACCATATTAATGTATAATACATTTTTCCATTAACTTTTTTGTTACTGCCATTTTCATCATTATAATTAATCACAGGCATTTGTAAAAAACTTACTTGTTTAAACATATTAGTAATTGATTGTGTTTCAAATCCAATTATTATATTTTCTCCAGTTGCTTTATTTATAGCTATTATATTTTGTGACCTTTGTCCAGTTGGAAATGTTTCAGAAAAACTTATATCAATAATAGAGCCTTCATTTGTTACAAAATATTGTGGTATATAAGAATAACACCACTTCGAAAAAGGGGTGCTAGATTTTTTATATCCAGTATCAATTGGTGTTGGATTGCTTTTTGTAAAACCATAATAGTATGCTTTTTGTTGTTTATTTGTATTGTCTTTTTGGTTTAATAATAGTTGTGTTTGTTCCGAATTTAATTTATCTAATTTTTGCTCTTTTTCTAATTTTAATCTAGCTTGTTGTTCATCATAATCATTTTGAATATTTAATAATTGAATTTTTGTATTTGCTTCAATTTGAGCAATTTCAGCTTCAGATTTACCCTTTTGAGCAGCAGTTTTCTGTCTTTCAATTTCAGCTCTTCTTAATGCCATTTCTTTTGTGCTATTTTCCATTCGTTGTGTTGTTGTAGCAATTGTTCCTACCGTTGACGATACAATTTTTACCCCAGAAGTTGCAGCGTCTCCTAAACTACTAGTTACTCCAACAGCTGTATTTGAGACAGATGACGCAATTTTTCCTGCCGCACCTACTGTATCAGCAACACCAACTGCTAAATTGATTCCGGCTGCTTTAGCAGAATCACTAATCTTATTCATAATAATATAAGTATATATTATTTTTTATTTACATTTCTTTTAGGCTCAAGACAAGATTTTATGTGACCCAAAGTTTTACCTGATTGCTTAGCAAAACGTAACATCATATTGTGTATAACAAGTGAATTTTGCGGTTTTTGATTTTGTAACATATTTTTTTGAACGTCGTCAATAAAGTATAGATTACATTTTGGTTTCTTGAAATTTATCTTTTGAAACGCAGATGAACTAACAAATAGTAAACAAATGATTAGATGTAAAAACATTTTTTTTTTAAAATGTATAATATAAATGTGTAATATATTTATAAAAATAATTTATTAATTTATAAACAATTCAATTTTATAAATTATATAACATAAATATAATAATAATGTTAACAAAAGAAATTATAACAGACATAAAAATACCAAGTAATTTTTTTCAGTCTGAACAAGTTTGTGTTAATGTATTAAACCAAATATCAAATGATATTTTTAAAAATACTATTATGAATGGTGGTAAAAAAATAAATAAAAAAAAAAGTAAAACCAAGAGAAAAAATAAAAGCAAAATTAGAAGCAAAATTAGAAACAAAAAAAATAAAACAAAAAAACACTATAATTTAAAAGGTGGAACAAAATTGGCTACATTTTTTATCTTATTATTAATATTTCTAATATTTAATCCATTAAAAACAGATTCATTAATAATGACAAAAGACTCAAATATTATTAGCAGAATAGTAGAAGTAGGTAAAAATCCACTTGTATTTGATAATCCACAGGGAACTTGTGCGTCAAATATTTTATTTTTCCTTAAATCAATACCTTTAGAAACTCACGTAAATAATTTAGTAAATGTTGTTAAAATGACAAATTCAGATATAGAAAAAACACCAAATATTGAGGCAACATTAAAAACAAAATGGATAGAATTTGATTTGTTTGATGCGCTAGATGATATTATTCCAGAAACTAAAGATAAAGATAAAAATATTTATGATACATTTAATCAAAATACAGACGATGAAAAAATACAAATGTATATTAGTAAATTACAAAAAATTTGTTCTAGTATTGGAAAAGGATTTATTACTTTACTTGGATATCCAACAACATCTACAGTAAATCATGCTGTTGCGCTTTGGTATACTGAAACAGGCAATATAGTTTTAATTGATCCGCAATTATTTGGACAATATAGGCCAGGCACAATTGAAATATACTCTGATATAAATAATGATTCTGAAAAATATAATGCCGGTTCTGGAATAAATGTTTACTCTTTAAAAAAATATATAAAAGATAATTTCATTTTAAATGATATTAGTAGAAAGTCATATTTATTACAAGCAAAGCATTTTGAATTAGGTAATAGTACAACACTTTCTAGCATTAATCCATATTATGAAAAGGGGATACAATTATTACAGGATAATAGTAATAATAAAAAAAA